>ENA-UOXK01000001-UOXK01000001.1-mixed-culture-metagenome-genome-assembly--contig:-NODE-1-length-289533-cov-7.488579_pt1 | contig 289533 bp, 274 predicted proteins | sample MGYA00238160_ERZ761638 | MGnify/ENA primary metagenome ERZ761638 (study PRJEB28912, sample SAMN08777098) | mixed culture metagenome | isolation source: Freshwater growth medium | place: USA...
CGCCAGTGCTAGCTTTTCGTACCGTCACTTATTGCACTGAAAACGAGGAGACCCCTAGCTGCCCCCTACGTCCCCACCTCCCATGACCCAGCAAAACACCCTCGAGCATTGGCTCGCACAAGAACGCGACATCGTTGCCACCCTCAACGCCGGCCCCGGACCGGGCGTGGCCACGCGCGATCAGATTGCGCACCTCAATGGCCTGCAGCAAATGCAGGCCATGCTGCGCGGCGAGCTGCCCTACGCCGCCATTGCCAAGACGCTGGACTTTCTGATCGTGGAGGTGGGGGAAGGGCTTGCCGTGTTCCAGGGCACACCCCGGGCCGAACACCTGAACCCCATGGGCACCGTGCACGGCGGCTGGTTTGCCACGCTGCTCGATTCGGCCCTGGGCTGCGCGGTGCACACCCGCATGGAGCCGGGCCGCGGCTACACCACGGCCGAACTCGGCATCAACCTGGTCAAGGCCATCACGCCCAAGGTACAGCGCGTGCGGGCCGAGGGCCGCGTGATCCACTCGGGCCGCCAGCTGGCCACGGCCGAGGCGCGGTTGGTGGGCCCCGACGGCACGCTGTATGCCCACGCCACCACCACCTGCCTGGTTTTCGACTTGCCGGCACAATCGAAGGCATGAGATTTCTTCACACCATGCTGCGCGTTGGCAACCTTCAACGCTCCATCGACTTCTATACCAACGTGCTGGGCATGCAGCTGCTGCGCCAGTCTGAAAACCCCGAGTACAAGTATTCGCTGGCCTTTTTGGGCTTTGATGGCGGCAACCCCGGCCAGGCCGAGATCGAGCTGACGTACAACTGGGGCACCGAAAGCTACGACATGGGTACCGCCTACGGCCACATTGCCCTGGGCGTGCCCGATGCCTACGCCGCCTGCGAAAAGATCAAGGCCGCCGGTGGCAACGTGACGCGCGAACCTGGCCCGGTGAAGGGCGGCACCACTGTGATCGCGTTCGTGACCGACCCCGACGGCTACAAGATCGAGCTGATTCAGCGCGCCGAGGGCACAGGCGGCGCGGGCCTGCGCTGATCACGGGCCAGCCCGAACAGTGCAAGGCCTGGTCCTGGCCTTATGGCCATTTGCTATGTATTTTATAGCTGCAAGGCATTGATGGGAATGCCCTGACGGCCAATTTAGCAATAAAAAACCCGGCCATGCCGGGTTTTTTTATGGGGCGCCCAAAAGGGGCGCCACTCCTTATTGCGCCAGGGCCACTTCCACGCGGCGGGCTTCAGCGTTGGTGCCGGTGGCGGTGGTTTCTTCGGGCTTCTTGAGCTCGATCTTGTCTTCGGCCACGCCCAGCGCCTTGAGCGCATCGCGCACGGCAAAGGCGCGCTGCTTGGCCAGTTCGGCGTTCAGTGCTGCGTCGCCCGTGGCATCGTGAAAGCCCGACACCACAGCCTTCTTGCCTTCGACCACGCCTTTGACCACGTCGGCCAGCGCTTCGTTGGCGCCAGCAGCCAGGTCGGCCTTGGCCGATGCAAAGTAGAACTTCACCACGCCGTTTTCCACACGCACGCTGGCTTCGTCGGCGGCTGCTACGGGCGCAGCGGCGGCAGGGTCTGCCACGGGTGTAGCAGCGGCCGATGCGGCCACAGGCTTGCCAGCGCCGCCCACCTGCTTGACCACTACCGTGCCCACCACGGCCGAGACGATCAGCGCAATCAGCGCGAACAGGAAACCGAGGGCAAAACGTTGTTGGCTATCGTCGTCAGAACTGGACATGGAGACTCCCTGTATCGATGCGTTGTTGAAAAAGATGGATGAACGAAAACGGATGCCCGACGGCTGAACACACAGGCAGCAAGACCCGCAAAACCCGGCTTGCCACCCGTGGCGCCAGGCACCGCTGCATGCCTGACCCCGCCACAAGCAAAGCCTTCGATTGTAAAGTGGCTGCATGACGAATTTGCCCGCGCCCCTGCGAGACCCGGCCCCCATGCTGGAGCGCGCCCTGGACGAATGGGGCGGCCAGCAGGACCTGTGGATCTTTGGTTACGGCTCGCTCATCTGGAAGCCCGACTTTGACTACGCCGAACGCCGCCCGGCCAAGGTGCACGGCTGGCACCGGGCGCTCAAGATGTGGAGCCGCATCAACCGTGGCACGCCCGAATGCCCGGGGCTGGTGTTCGGCATGCTCTCGGGCGGCAGCTGCCGGGGCATGGTGTTCCGGGTAGAGCAGGCCCACGCCCGGCAGGTCATGGTCAACCTGTGGCAGCGCGAAATGATCACCGCCGTGTACGACCCGCGCTGGCTCCCCTGCCACACGCCGCACGGCCCCGTGAGCGCGCTCGCGTTCACCCTGTCGCGCCACAGCCCCAACCACACCGGCGAGCTGCCCGACCACGAGTACCGCCGCATCTTTGCCCAGGCCTGCGGCCGCTACGGCACCACGCACGACTACGCGCAGGCGACATTCGACGAACTTCTGCGCCACGGCATCCACGACCGGGCCCTGGCCCGGCTGCTCGCACTGGCGCAAAAAGAGGCATAGTGCGGTGTCGCGCCCCGGCACATCGACGGCGCCACCCGTTCACACGGAAGGCGCACGGTGCGCCACCACACTGACCAACCGATTCATCGTCCGGCCATACCGCCACCACGGCAACCCCATCCACCACGAAGGAGAGCGCGTCATGAAGCAAAAGCACCTCGGAATTGCACTGTCAGCCCTTGCAGCCATCGCCCTGGCGGGCTGCGCCGGGCATTCCGCACCGGGCCCCAGCGCCACCGCAAAACTCGAACCCACCCGCGGCAACACCACCGCCGGCACCGTCAGCTTTGTGCAGTCGGGCGACTTGGTCAAAGTGTCGGGCACCATCACCGGCCTCAAGCCCGGTGCCGAGCACGGCTTTCATGTGCATGAAAAAGGCGACTGCAGCAGCGGCGACGGCATGAGCACCGGCGGGCACTTCAACCCCGGCGGCAAGCCCCACGGCAACCACGGCATGGGCGAACACCACGCCGGCGACCTGCCCAGCCTGAAGGCCGACGCCAGCGGTAAAGCGAGCTTCAGCTTCGAGTCGCGCACCATCCGCGTGGGCAGCGCCGACAACAACATCGTGGGCAAGGGTCTCATCGTGCACCGCGACCCTGATGACTACAAAACCCAGCCCACTGGCAACGCCGGGCCCCGTCTGGCCTGCGCAGTGATTGCGGCCAGGTAAAGCGCAAGCAAACACTGCACGACCCACGGCGGGTGACAACCTCGGTTGCCGGCGCCGCCTGCCAAAGCAAAAAGCCGCTGCAACCACAGCGGCTTTTTCATGGCAACAATGCTTTGGACGCTGCGGCGCAGGCAGGCACCTGCGATCAGCTCACCCCGCCTGCCGCAGATGCCAAAGCGCCTCGGCCCGCGCCAGCGCATCCACGGTGTCAATGTCCGTCACCACGCCCGCATCCTGCAGCGGCACAGCCAGCCCACGCCCCTGCCCTGCCCACTTGCGCACCACCGGCGCCGCGCCCTTTTCACCCTGCAGGGCCAGCAAGTCGTCCAGGCAATCCCGCCCAAACGCCACCGGGTGCCCCCGCTCGCCCGCAAACTCCGGCCAAGCCACCACCGCCCGCTGGTCCACCAGCGCCTGCGCCATGGCCTGTAATGTGGCGGGCTGCACCAGCGGCAAGTCGCCTGGCAGCACCAGCCAGCCAGCGGCCTCGGCCGTGTGGCGCACCGCCGCCGCGATCGAATCGCCCATGCCGGGGTGGCCCGCGTCTTCCACATGCCACGGCAGGCCGCTGGCACGCACGGCATGGAGCGTGTGCTGCAACACCGGTGTGCCCGCCAGCAGCGCCTGCAGCTTGTGCACCGCGCCGCCAGATGCCTTGAAGCGTTCGCCACGGCCCGAGGCGAGGATGAGGACGGTGGGTGAGCGCAATGGCATGGGTGTGAATGGCGCAAATGCGTGGCGTGAACAGCGGTCAGATCATGGTACCGCTGCGTCCGTGGCAACGGGCGCTTCCGTGTAGCCCGGGCATCAAGGCGGTGGCAGGTGAAGGTACGGAGCGAAGGGCGATCAGCGCAATTTGCGATGACGCGATGGCGCGATGGCAGCACTGCGCAAGCGCTGACAGGCGGTTTAAAAAGGATAGCTGCCAGCACTTTCCCAGAATGCCCTGGCAGCAGTTTTTATTAAATACTGATGGCCTGCGCCGCCCGGGGAGGCTTCCGGCTGAACCAGGTCACCCCAAACAGATTGAGGCCGGTTGCACCACCGAGGAGTCACGCCGGGTTCTGGCCTTGCACCCGGGTCCAACCTGGCGAACCAGTCGCACCAAGGCGCCCTGAAGCCAGATGGAGTGAACCGTTTGCGGGGCCTGTTTCAAACCCTCGGGGTCAGCCATGGCTCGCCTGTGCCGGGTCAGGCACGTCGTCTGGTTTTGTCGGCAGACAAAGCCGTCATGAATTCAATGACGAATTTGCAGTCTTGATCCTGCAGCACGCTCATGTCTCCCACCGCCACCGGTGCCACATAGGCACGAATGACTTGCAGGCCTGCAATTCGCTCGTCGATTTTGGACAGGAGCTCTCCAGCCAGTTGCTCAATGGCTGGCGCATCGAGTTCACCGCTGTCGCGATCGGACAGCAACAGTGCGATTTCAGCCAGCGTGAAGCCCAGTTCCTTGAGATGCTTGATGGCTTTGAGCCGATCCAGCGTGTCGCTGCCATATTGCCGATAGCCAGCCTCCGTTCGGCTCTGCGGCGCGATCAATTCAGCGTCCTCGTAGAGCCGCAGTTGACCGCGCGTGACGTTGGCGGCTTTGCACAACGCACTGGTCGTCTGCAGCGACTTGAAAGCCTTGACGGCGACGACGGTTTTCATGGTTGAGCGGTATCGGGTGAGCGGGTCCCAAGGCACCGGCTTTCAAACGTGGCGACCAGCTCCCCATGGCTGATGGACCACGCCTGTACTGCCAGGTAGTTGTTTGCGGGTATCCCGTTCAAAAATGCCAGCGCCAGCTGGCGCGTGGCCACTTTCACCCTCGGGTTCAGGTTCAGGCCACCGGTGCCCACGCGGTCGGTGAATATGCTGTGTGAGCCGTCCCTGAAAACGGCGAGCACTTTGGGCGCGGCACGCTCGCTGCCTGTGGCTTTGAAAATGTCCAGGCGATCCTGGATCCCAGAGACATAGCCCGGGATCCGAATCACGTCATCCGTCGCGGTAATGTGCAGCGTCGGAACGGCAATGCCCGAGAGAATTTTCCCGGGCTCTCCCATGCCATAAAAAGGGGGCGCCGAGATCAGGATGGCCGCGCTGATTCGCGGGTCTCGCAGCGACACTTTCTGCCCTTGAAGTTCGACCTGCGCCCCCGCAATCAGCATGGTTGTGTTGGCGCCATAAGAATGCCCGGCGGCGGCGATTCGCCGGTTGTCGAACATGGCACCCTCTTGCTCTGCCAGCACCTTGTCGAGCGCATACTGAAGGTCTTGCACCCGATGGAGCGCCTCGGATTCCTGAGCGGCATCCCTCAGCCGGGCGGGCAGCGCGAACGGGTTCCCAGACCAGAGCTGGCGGTCGCTGCCCACATGCTGCACATGCAAGCTGCCATACCCGTGAGCAGCCAGATAGCGACCTAGGTAGCTGTATCCGCCCCGGGATCCCCCAATGCCGTGTGAAAAGACGACCAGGGGCACCGAGCCCGCAATCGCCTTGGTGACGGGCAGATAGAGCTTCGCGGGCACCCGGCGTTGGCGCTGGCTGTCCACCCAGTCGAAATCGATCGCGGTGAACCGTGAGGCATCCACCTCCAGTTCTTCCGGGGCGGCCGACTTCAGGTCCACCACCGACGGCCGGGGTTCGTGGGCGCGCGCGCCCACCAGGCTGAGCGCGGCAAAACCAACTACCAGCGCGCTGGCCAGACCGCGCCGGAGGCGGCAGCCGCGCTTGCCGTGACGAAGATCAGGTTCCATAGGATTGAGCGTGATGTTAAACCTGGTACCAAGGTGCCAGGTCAAAGTCTTTCCAGACCCTGGTCTGAGGCCACCAAAGCGCTTGACCTGGCACCTTGGTACCGGGTTCTTAATCGTGCCATTCATGAAAGCCCTTTGGAGACTCACCTTGGCCGAACGCCCCACCATTCACAAAACCGCACTCATCACGGGCGCCTCGTCGGGCATCGGCAAAGCCCTGGCCCGTCACTTTGCGCACGACGGATATCACCTGGTGCTGGCAGCCCGTGGCGTGACCAGGATGCAAGCCTTGGCCGATGATCTGCAAAAGCAATTCAAGGTGGACGTCACCGTTATCGGTTCGGACCTGGAAACCAATGCGGGTGCGGCGCAGTTGCACGCCGAGATCAAAGCCCGGGGCGTGGTCCTGAGCGCTCTCGTTAACAACGCGGGGTACGGCGCCTTTGGCGAGTTCAAGGACTCCGAGCTGGCCCAGGAGCTGGCCCAGGAGCTGGCCATGATGCAGCTCAACATGAACACGGTGGTCATGCTGACCAAGCTCTTCATGCCAGACCTGCTGGCCACGCGTGGAAAAATTCTGAACACGGCATCCACAGCGGCCTTTCAACCCGGTCCGTATATGGCTGTTTACTACGCCACCAAATCGTTTGTGCTGAGCTTCTCCGAAGCCATTGCGTCCGAACTCGAAGACACCGGTGTGACGGTGACGGCGCTGTGTCCCGGACCGACGGCCTCCGGGTTTCAGGACAAGGCCCATTTGGGCGGCTCGGCACTGGTCAAGGGCAAAAAACTGCCTACCTCCGAAGAAGTGGCTGCTTTGGGCTACCGCGCCATGCAGCGCGGGCAGCGCGTTTACATCCCTGGTTTCATGAACTGGGCCATGGCACAAAGCATGCGCATCACGCCTCGCAACCTGGCCACCAAGGTGGTCAAGACCCTGACCAGACCCGTCGCATAAGGATCACACCATGATGAATCAAATGGGCAGCTACTTCGCTGCAGAAAAGCAGGAGAGTCTGCTCTTCATTACGGTTGGCCTGCTGGCGGTAGGTCTCAGCGTCTGGCTCTGGATGAACGACCATCGGCTGAAATCCATGGCCTACCCGCTCGTGGCCATCGCCTTGATGCAGATGGTGGTCGGCGCGTCGGTCTATCTGCGCACCGACACACAGCTGTCCACCTTGAGTGCTCAGTTGCAGTTGACCCCCAAGGCTTTGAAGGCGCAGGAGACGACCCGAATGCAGGCGGTGATGAAAAACTTTTCGATCTACAAAGCGGTCGAAATGGTGTTGTTGATCGTGGGCGTCGGACTGATCGCTTTTCTGCAACGCCACGACCTGGCGGCGGGCATCGGCGTGGGCTTGGTCTTGCAGGCGGCGTTCACGCTGGCGCTGGACATCTTTGCCGAGGCCAGAGGCGCCGATTACCTGTCCGCCATCGGCGCAATTCCTGGCTGACGCGCTGCCCCGCCTTCGAAGGCCAAAGCCTTTGGCCGCGAGTTTGCGGGACAAGGTTCGGCCTGCCAGGGTCAGTGACTTCAGATCCCTTGATGCCGGATCGTGGCAATGCCCGCTGCCGGATGCGGCGATGACAGCTTGTTGCGAGGCACCGTGAATTCAGTTCCGGTCCGTGACCGAACGCAGGTGCTGCATTGCAGCCACCGCGCCACAGTGTCCCCAGGGACTTCCATGGGTCTGCGGCGGCGCGGCTGGTAAAGACTCGCCCCACCTGTCCGACACAAAGGAGCGAGCGATAAAAAAGCGCCGGGCCATTCCCAACCCGGCGCTCTCATCCCACGCAGTTCCCTCAAGCGAGCTTGAACGGCAACTCCCGCGGCGTCTTCCCCGTCAACCGCGCCACCGCATTCGCAAACGCAGGTGCCAGCGGTGGCAACCCGGGCTCGCCCATCCCCGTAGGCGGCTCCGCGCTCGGCACGATGTGCACGGCCACCTGGGGCATGTCAGTAATGCGGGGCACGGCAAAGTCGCCGAAGTTGCTTTGCTCGACCACGCCGTCCTTCAAGGTAATGGCTGCGCCGGGCAGGCACATGGACAGGCCCATCAGCGCCCCGCCCTGCACCTGGGCTTCCACGCTCTTGGGGTTGACGGCCAGGTTGCAGTGCACGCCGGCGGTCACGGTGTGCAGCTTGGGGGTGCCGTCCTTGCCCACCGATGCTTCGACCACGTAGGCGACTACGGAGCTGAATGATTCGTGCACCGCCACACCCCAGGCGCGGCCTGCAGCCAGCTTCTTCTTGCCGTAGCCGGATTGCGCCACGGCCAGTTGCAGGGCGGCCACATGGCGGGGGTGCTTGTCGCCCATCAGGCGCAGGCGGTAGGCCACAGGGTCTTGCTTGGTGGCGCGGGCCACGTCGTCGATCAGCGTTTCCATGGCGTAGGCGGTGTGGGTGCTGCCCACGCTGCGCCACCACAACACGGGCACATTCACGTCGGGGTGGTGTACGGACAGCTTCATGGGCACGTTGTAGGGCTCTTTCATGCCCTCTACCGCGGTGGCATCCACGCCGTTTTTGACCATGAAGGCCTCGAATGGCGAACCCTTGACGATGGACTGGCCGACAATGGTGTGGTCCCACGCCAGGATGTTGCCCTGGGCGTCAAAGCCGATTTCGGCGCGGTGTACGTGCATGGGGCGGTAGTAGCCGCCCTTGATGTCGTCTTCGCGGCTCCACAGGGTGCGCACCGGGGCGGTGATGCCTGCGGCACGCGCGGCCTTGGCCACGCCGCAGGCTTCCACCACGTAGTCACTGGTGGGGATTGCGCGGCGGCCAAATCCGCCGCCGGCCATCTGGGTGTGCACCTTGATGTTTTGTGGCGGCATGCCCAGCACCTTGGCGGCGGCCATGGCGTCCAGGCCGGGCATCTGGGTGCCCATCCACAGTTCGGCCCGCTCGGTTCCCGCTGTGCCGTCAATCTTGACCGTGCAGTTCAGCGGCTCCATGGGCGCGTGCGCCAGGTAGGGGAAGACGAACTCGGCGCTGATCTTGTGGGGCGCGGTGGCCATGGGGCCCATGTCGGCCTGCATGGCCACGGCGCCTGGCTTGCCGGCCAGGTCGCGGTACTGGGCCAGCAGCTGGGTGCTGTCGGCCTTGGCCACGGCGGCGGTGTCCCATTCCACCTTCAGCGCATCGCGTGCCTGCTTGCCGGGCCAGTAGCCACTGGCGATGATGGCCACGCCCTCGCCGCCACGGTCGGTGGGCACGCGCAGCACGGCTTTCACGCCCTTGATGGCCTTGGCGGCGGTGTCGTCCAGCGTCTTGATACGGGCGCCAAACACCGGGGGGCGGGCCACCACGGCTGTCAGCATGCCGGGCAGGCGAACGTCAATGCCGTAGTCCTGCTGGCCGCTGGATTTGGCCTGGGCGTCGAGCCGCGTGGTGGGCTTGCCGATGATGCGGAACTGCTTGGGGTCCTTGAGGGTGACCTTCTCGGGCACGGGCTGCTGCATGGCGGCTTCGGCCAGCGCGCCGTAGCCCAGCTTTTTGCCGCCGGGGCCCACCACAAAGCCTGCGTTGGTGCGCAGGGCCGATGCGTCCACGCCCCACTGCGCGGCGGCGGCCGATACCAGCATGGCGCGGGTGCGGGCACCCAGTTCGCGGTACTGGGTGTACGAGTTTTTGAGCGCGTTGGAGCCGCCCGTGAGGTGCATGCCAAAGGCAGGGTCCACATAGGCGGGGTTGGCATCGCCGTGCACGCTGCGCACCTTGGCCCAGTCGGCGTCCAGCTCTTCGGCCAGGATCATGGGCAGACCGGTTTGCACGCCCTGGCCAAAGTCCAGGCGGTTGATGGTGACGGTGACCGTGCCATCGGTGTCGATGCGCACAAAGGCCGAGGGCTGCTCGAAGGCCTTGAGGCCGGCGGGTGCTGCAGCGCCTGCGCCCTGTGCGGTGACCACCAGGGGATAGGCCCCCAGTGCAAAGCCGGATGCGGCTGCGGCCTTCAAAAAGGTGCGGCGTGCCACGCCGTCGGTCGATGCAGCGCCTGCTTCGGTATTGATAGCGTCTTGCGCTTGATCCATCAGCGCTAGCAGGCCTTTTGGCATGTGGTTGCGCGCGGTGTGAGCGTCGAAATGCATGGTGTTCTCCTGCTCGTGTTCTTAGGCCAGCGATTTCGCGGCGTCGTGGATGGCGGCGCGGATGCGAACGTAGGTTCCGCAGCGGCACACGTTGCCCGCCATGGCGGCGTCGATGTCCGCGTCGGTGGGCTTTTTCTTGCCCTGCAGCAGCGCGGTGGCGCTCATGATCTGGCCGCTCTGGCAGTAGCCGCACTGGGCCACGTCGTGCTTTACCCAGGCAGCATGCACGGCCTTGCCGACCTTGTCGGTGGTGGTGACGGCTTCGATGGTGGTGATCTTTTGCCCCACCGCCGCGGAGATGGGCGTGATGCAGGAGCGCACGGGCGAGTCGTTCAGGTGCACGGTGCAGGCACCGCACAGCGCCTGGCCGCAGCCGAACTTCGTGCCGGTCATGCCCAGCGTGTCGCGCAGGGCCCAGAGGATGGGGGTGGAGTCGTCGGCGTCAACCGCCGTGTTCTTGCCGTTGATGTTCAGGGTGGGCATCGTTGCGTTCTCTTGGGGGGTGGTGGGGTGTGCGTGTTGCGGGTGGGGGGCGGCGTGAGGGCGAGCGCAGCGATACTGGGCCAGAAGGTAGTAGGGGCGGCAAAGTCGCCGCCGCCGTTAAAAGAATATGCATTCGATTAAAAACCGGACGCGGGCTGGGCGGTGGCATCGTCGTCCGTCCCTTCGGGCTTAGGCCTTGATGGCGTCCCAGCACAGGCCAAAGGCCATCTGGTGCACGGCGTCTTCGTCGGGCAGCACCCGGGTGCGAATGAGGTTGCCAGTTTCGCGCACCGAGCCGACCAAGCTGGCGGTGAGCAGCGGCACGGGTACGGCCTTGAGGATCTCCTGCTGCTGGCCCTCGTCCATCAGCGCAAAAAAGCCGGCCATGAGCCGGGTCGAAAATTCGCGGTTGCCATCGGTGAACCAGGGAGAGTTGTAGTACTGCTCCTGAAACACGACCTCGGCATACTGGTCGAGCCGGTGGCGCAGCAGGTTGCACCATGCACGCCGCACGCGTGCCCGGTAGGGCATGCCGGGCAGCACCCCATGCATGATGCGGGCGGCGGTCACGGTCTTGGCGTCCTGGTAGAGCTGGCTGATGAGTTCGTCCTTGGACGGGTAATACACGTACAGCGTGCTGGTGGCGATACCGGCGGCGCGGGCAATGTCGGCCATGGTCAGGCCGCTCAGGCCCGTCTGGGCCACCAGGTCGAAGGTAGCCTGGGCAATGGCGCGCTGCTTTTCGTCGTCTTTGGGTTTCATCGGTGCGCGAATATAAGCGAATATTCATTCGACAACAACCGGGCCATTGCGTACCGCCCATTCCGCCCTGCGTCCATGGCGAAAGCCGCCGGGCACAATGGCACCCATGACCTCCTCCATTGCCGACCTCCGCAAAAGCTACGAGCGCGCCGAACTCAACGAAGACGCCTCGCACGCCGCCCCCCTGCAGCAGTTTGACCAGTGGCTGAAAGAAGCCATCAGCGCCGAGGTGCCCGAGCCCAACGCCATGACACTGGCCACCGTGGGCGGCGACCTGCGGCCCAGCACGCGCATCGTGCTCATCAAGGGCTATGACGAGCGCGGGATTGTCTGGTTTACCAACTACGACAGCCGCAAGGGCCGCCAGATTGCGGGCAACCCCTATGCGGCGCTGCAGTTCCACTGGGTCGAGCTGGAACGCGTGGTGCGCATCGAGGGCGTGGTGGAAAAGGTGAGCGACGAGGAAAGCGACGAGTACTTTCACAGCCGCCCGCTCGATTCGCGCATTGGCGCCTGGGCCAGCCCGCAAAGCCAGGTCATCAGCGGCCGCGGCGTGCTGGTGGCCAATGCGGCCAAGTACGGCGGGCAGTTCATGCTCAAACCGCCGCGCCCGCCGCACTGGGGCGGGTATCGCCTCAAGCCCGACCAGTGGGAGTTCTGGCAGGGCCGCAAGAGCCGCCTGCATGACCGGCTGCGCTACCGGCTCGATGGCAGCGACTGGGTGCGCGAACGCCTGGCCCCCTGAGCGCGGGCCCGGTTTCTGCCAAGCCCTTGCCTCCCGTTGCGCCCGCCATGCTGTTCAGCCTTGGTCTGCTGTTGTTGATGGTGCTGCTGGTGGGTGTGCCGGCCTTTGTGCATTTGCGGTGGCCCGTGGCGCTGGCATGGGCTGCGCTGCTGCCGCCGGTGCTTTTCCAGTGTGGCAACTGGGCGTACCTGGGCTACCTCGACCCGTTCTGGCCCATTGCCATGGCTGTGAGCACCGCGGTGGCCCTGGTGGCCGCTGCCGTGCTGGGCATGGTGGTGCTCCGCTGGGCCGGGAAACGGTAGCGCCGCCCGCCGCTGGCGCTATGCCACCCAGCGCGTCACGGCCAGAATCACCACCGGCATGGTGACCAATGCCAGCCCGGTCGACACCGCCACGCTGGCCGTCACCTCGTCTTCGGCCACGCCGTAGCGCTGCGCAAACAGGAACACATTGGCCCCCACTGGCAGGGATGCGGCCACGATCATCACGGCCAGCGGCAGGCCCGACAGGCCCAGCCCCCAGCCAAGCGCGGCCAGCACCACGGGGTGCACCGTGCACTTGACCAGCGCAATGCGCATGGCGGCCTTGAAATGGTGGCCCACCTTGGTAAAGGCCAGTGTCACGCCCACCAGCAGCAGTGCAATGGGCCCGAGCGCCTGGCCCAGCAGCAGCAGGGGTTTTTCGACCACCTGCGGCACCACCAGCCCGGTCTGCGCAAACAGCAGGCCCGCAATGATGGGCAGCGGCACCGGGTGCAGGATGCCGTTGCGCACCGCCTGCAGCACGGTGCGCCACATGGCCTGCTGCGCCCCGCCCGAGCGGCCCGCATGCTCGCGCGCCGCGGCCAGCTCGAACACCACGGTGGCGGCGGTCAGCAGGATGAGCGAATGCACGGAGATCAGCGTGAACAGCGTGACCAGCCCGGCATCGCCAAACACCAGGCCCACCAGCGGCACCCCGATCATCAGCGTGTTGCTGAAGGTGTTGGCCAGCGCCCGCGCCGCGGCCAGGCTGGTAAAGCCCTGCACGGCCAGCGTGGCGGCATACACCAGGCCAAACGCCACGAAGTAGATGCCCACCGGGCCGAAGTCGAGGTCTTCGATGTGCACGGTGCTCATGGTGCGAAACAGCAGCGCCGGCGTGAGCACCATGAACACCAGGTTGGCCAGGTCCTTCACGGCCTCGGCCCGTATCCAGCCGCGCCGCCCCACGTAAAAGCCCAGGGCAATGAACAGGATGACGGGGAGCAGCGAGGTAAATACTGGGGAGTTCAAGGCAGTGCAGACGCGTGCGGCCTGCCGTGCGCCGAAAGGCCAGGCACCGAACGCGAACCCTCTGCCGGGCACGTATGGCGAATGATCCTGGGCCTTTGGCGGGGCAGGTGCACGCGCTTGGGGTGAAAGCGGCGATGCGTGATTTTCACCGAAGTGACCTGCGTGCATGGGCAGCGGCGCGTGCGCGCAGCCTGCATCGCGCCCGCCGGGCCAAGCTCACCCTGCCCTGCCATGGTCGGCGCCAACAGGCTGTCGGCGCAAGGCCATGGGCGCCCTCCATGCGCGGGCTCCTCAGGCCGGGCTGGGCTGGGCGGCAACCCCGTTGTGCGACAGCAACTCCAGCAGTTCGCCCAGGCCCGAAACCCGGTGGTCAGCCAGATCCCAAGCGGCCACCCCGGGCCGAACGGTCTGTACGGTGGTGGCGCCCAGGGCACGCCCCGCGCCCAGTTCAGACAGCGGGTTGTCGCCAATCACCAAAACCTCGCAAGCCTGGCAGGCCTCCAGTTCCAGAATGCGGCGGAACACCGCCAGCTTGCCGCGCGAATGCGCGGGGGCATCCATGGCCTCGTCCACATCGTCGATGAACACATGGTCAAACCAGGAGCGGATGCCCAATGCCGCAATCTTGCTCTCTTGCAGACAGCGAAACCCGCTGGTCACCAGATACCGGCGCATGGCAACCCGTGGCAGCAGCGCGATGTCGGGATAGCCTTGCAGTGCACCGGTCACCCGCATTCGTCGGAACTGTTGCAGCCCCGCATCACGCATGGCGTCGGTGAAACCAAAGCGCTCGGCCACGAGGTCAAAGGCGGTGTACCAGCACTGCCCGATGGCCTGCTCCAGCACGTCGGGAGCCAGCGCGCCCTGGTTGGCGTGGCGAATCGCCTCGAAGGCAGGCTCGAACAGCGTGCCCACGGACCTTGCATCCAGCAGGCAGTTGTCGAGGTCGAAAATGGCGACCTTGTATCGCATGGTGCTCCTTGTAAAACACGAATCTGGACAGGAAGACCCGCACGGGGCCGATTTGCCGGATGCGCGCGGCAACATGCCACCGCGCTGAACCCGCCGACGCTGCCGCAACGTCGAAAGTCCCCGGGTCTACCACCCCACAGGATGCAATGCGCCGCCGCGCGCGGCCACTGTGGTTGCACCGATGTCGTGTGAAAGCCGCGTGAAAGGGATGGCAAGGTGCCGTTTTGCCCCCCGCTCGTCAGGCGTTGAAGGCGTTGAAGGCGTTGAAGGCGTTGAAGATGACCCGAACAACGGGCGCAGCGCCACCAATGCTCCCGCTGCAGGACGCACGCCCCTTGCAAAAAAGCAGACTTCCCACACCAGGCAGATTGCACGCGCCTGAAGAACGTTGCCTTCGGGAGCCTGCCCAAGCAAACCCGTATCCAGCCTCTCGCGGTGGTGACCAGTGCATGGCCAAGGTGACGCCTTCGCAGGCCATGGCTGGGCCGCACCGCAAAAAAAGCGGCGCCCGGTATGGGCCAGGGCATCCAGGCCCTGCGCAAGGCGGCCGGCTTGCGCCCGGGCAATACCGGGTCAGTCCACGCGGCGGTACCGCCCCTCGCGGATCTCGGTGAAGTACACCTTGCGCACCGTGTCGCCATTCGCATCAAACACGATGTCCTGCTGCAGGCCCTGGTAAGGCCCGCTGCGCAGGGCCGCGGCCTTCACGGTTTCGCCGTCCTTGCGGTTCTTCAGCGCGGTCAGCACCACGGTGGCAGCGTCGTAGGTAGACACCGAGCTATACCCCGGATTGCGCTGAAAACGTTTGAAGTAGGCGTCACTGAATTCCTTGAAGCGCGGCGATGTGTCGTCACGGTCGTAGTTCTGCACGATCAGCAGGCCTTCGACCACCTGGCCCCCGAGGTCGATCAGCTGTTCGGTGGCCGCCCATTCCGATGCCGCAATCGGCAACCTGGGTGCCAGCTTGCGGGCCGCCTGCGCCAGGCGCGCCACATCCAGTGCGCCCGAGATGAACAGCAGGCCGTCTGGCTTGCCAGCGAGCATTTTTGCCACCACGGCGTCAAAGTCCGCGTCCTTGCTCGACTCGTAGGAGACCTCGGCAGCCAGCGAGGCCCCCAGCCCTTGCACCGCACTGCGGAACTCATCGAGCCACGACTGGGTAAAGGCGCGGTTGCGCAGGTCGTAGGCCACGGCAATGTTTTTCTGGCCCCGGCCGTGCATCACCCGGGCGTAGTCCCTGGCGTTGTCGCGCGTGGTGCGGTTGATGCGAAACAGGTTGTCGTCCTTGCCCATGAACTCCATGGCCGTGATGGTGGGGCTGATCTGGAAGATGCCGGCCTGCCCGGTGATCGGCACGATGGCGGCCGCCATGCCGCTGGTAAACGGGCCTACCACCGCCTCCACCTTGGTGGCCACCAGTTCGTTGGTGGAAGCCGTCGCCATGTCCTTGCTCTGCGCGTCGTCCTTGATCGTGATCTCGACCAGGCGTCCGTTGGCGCCCCCTGCCCGGTTGAACTGCTCTACCGCCAGGGTCAGCCCGTTCAACCCCGACTGCCCGTTGTCTGAGTTCGGACCCGAGAGACCGCCGATGAAACCGATGCGTATGGGCTCGACCGGTTTTTCGGCACAGGCGGTCAACAATGCTGCGGTGATCGCCATCAAGAGCGCAGGAAGTTTTTTCATGGATGATCCAAGATGTAACAAAATACTTCTACGATAACGCCGGCGAGCACGCCTGCGCCAGCCCTCCCATGAAAAACCTCGACGATATTTCAGTGCTTCCAACCGAAGACGAGGACCTTGCTGATCTGGAGCAAGGTCAGCGGTCGGGATGGCGTGCGGCCTGGGAGAGTTCGCTGAAGTTCCGCCTGCTCGCGCTGGGCATGATGCCGCTGCTGCTGGCGTTCCCGCTGGTGATGGCGGCCCTGAGCATCTTGGGCGGCAACAGGGCCGAGGAAATGCTGCTGGCCAACCTGCGCAGCCAGCTGGGCGCCAGTGCCAGCTACCTCGAACAAACCCGCCGCCAGACCGGCAACCAGCTGGGGCAACTGGCACGCAGCGAGCGAATGCGCAGCCTGCTGCGCAGCGGCGGCGACCCGCAAAACGTGCAGCGTGTGTTGGCCGAGGCAGCCGACAGCAGCAACCTGGATTACCTGCTCATCATCCGCGAGGACGGCCACATCCTGGCCACGCATTCGGGGCACTCGGCCGGCATGCAGCTGCCGCCCGACCATGTGGTGGAACAGGCACGCGAGGGCGTGTTCACCGCTGCCTTCGAGCGCTTTGGCCCCGACGTGCTGGCGCTGCTGGGCAAGGGCCTGCAAAACGCGGCGCTGGTGCCGTTGCACGCGGACGAGAACGGCGGCCACAGCGGCGATGGCGGCAGCCGGGCCGCCGAGGACCGGGGACTGGCCATCCATGCCGCGGCGCATTTTCCGCTGTCGGTCGACAGCCCCAACGCCATGCTGGTGGGGGGTATCCTGCTCAACCGCAATGCCCCCCTGATGGAGCACATGCGGGAACTGGTCTACCCGGTGGGCACCCTGCCCGACGGCACCGAGGGGATCGCCCTGCTGACCATTGGCGACACCATTGTTGCCCTCAGCCGCCAGCGGCAGGATGGTGGCCGGCTGACCGGTAGCAGCCTGCCGGCTGAGCCCGCGTCGGCACTGGCCAACGGTGCAAAACAGTGGTCAGGCCGGACATATTTTGGTGACGCGAGATTCATGATGGGGGTCGAGGCGCTCAAGGACATTCACGACGACGAGCCGCTGGGCACCGTGAGCGTGGCGTTTCCCTATGCGCCCTACGAGCGGGCCATCCGGCTGCTGCTGTGGGCCGTGGGCGGCGTGCTGGCGGTGACGATGCTGGTGGTGTCGCTGTCCTACCTGGTCGCAGGCCGCGAGATCACCGGGCGCCTGGGCACCATCCGCCGGGCCATGTCACGCGTGCGGCGCGGAGACCGCAGTGCCCGCGTGGCCACCCGCCCTCGCCAGGACGAGCTGGAGCTGCTGGCCCGCCATTTCAATGTGCTGCTGGACACCATCTCCGCGCAAGACGATGCCCAGAAGCGGGCGCAAAAGACCATCGCCGACGAAGCCTCGCGCCGCCGGGCCCTGTTTGAGCATGAGCGCGATGGCGTGATCATCCTGAACGAAGACGGCACCGTGTTCGAGGCCAACCCCAGTGCCGCCCGCATGCTGGGCTACACCACCGAAGAGCTCCGCGGCATGCACGCGTCCGCCTGGGAGGCCCGGTTCAACGCCGCGGAGATTGCAGACAACATCCGCACCGCGCGCAAGGAAGGCGAAACGATCGAGACGGTGCACCGCCGCAAGGACGGCAGCACCTATGTGGCAGAGCTCACCCTGGGCAAGGTGCAATGGGGCGACCACACCTTCATCCTCACGAGCCAGCGCGACATCTCCGAGCGCAAGGCAGTGCAGGCCGAGCTGGACAGCTACCACCTGAACCTGGAAATGCTGGTCGAGCAGCGCACCCGCGACCTGAACGACCGCACGGTTCAGCTGGACACCATCTTTGCGCTGAGCCCGGACGGCATGGTGTCGTTTGACCTGCAGGGGCGCGTGGCGTCGGTCAACCAGGCCTTCCTGCAGATGACGGGGCTGGAAAGAAGCGGCGTCGAACACCTGGATGAACACGCTTTTGAAGCCGTGCTGCGCAAACTCTGCCGTGATCCGGCGACCTTTACCGGATTCGAGACTCTGCGGTCGGGTGTTGCGCCGGGCCTGGCGGATCCTCGGCTTGTTCTGGAAATATCAGGGCCCGGGGAGCGCATTCTGGAGATGCGCCTGAAATCGTCCGGCTCGGACTTCATCTCGCAGGTGCTCTATGTGCGCGACATCACCCGCGAGAGCGAGGTAGACCGCATGAAGAGCGAGTTCCTTTCCACCGCGGCGCACGAATTGCGCACCCCCATGGCCAGCATTGCCGGCTTCACCGAACTGCTGCTGCTGCGCAAGTTCCCGGAAGAAAAGCAACGCGACCTGCTGGAAACCATCTCGCGGCAGGCCGGCCGCATGTCCACCATCATCAACGAGCTGCTGGACCTGGCACGCATCGAGGCGCGGCGTGGCCAGGACTTCGTGATGGAAACCTTGGCGGTGCAGGACGTGGTGCGCCTGGTGGCCCATGATTTCAGCCCGCCCCTGGGACGCGACAAGCCGACCCTGCTGGTCAACGGCGCGGCTGTGCATGTGCGGGCTGACCGCGGCAAGCTGCAACAGGCCCTCCTGAACGTGCTGTCCAACGCCTACAAATACTCCCCCGGCGGCGGCGACGTGATCATCGATTGCGCGATGGACGATGACGGCCAGCACGTGGCAGTCACCCTGCGCGACCATGGCATGGGCATGTCGGCCGAACAGCTCCAACAGGTCTTCGAGCGGTTTTACCGGGCCGACACCTCAGGGCACATCCCGGGCACCGGGCTGGGCATGAGCATCGTCAAGGAGATCGTCGAGATCATGGGCGGCCAGGTCAGCGTGAGCAGCGAGCTTGGTGTGGGCACCGCAGTCACGCTCAGGCTGCCCGTGGTGGCCGTGGTCGCTGGTACGCAGTCCTAGCGCGGCGGGCGGCTCATCTCGCCCGAACGCGCGCATGTGCGAAACCGGATCGGCGTCTTGAAACCGCCTCCCCGGTCCTCGCCAGTCAGGGCGTCAGAACGCCATCTTCACCCCCAGCGTGATGCTGCGCCCCATCAGCGGCGCGGCGCTCTTGATGAATGACGTGTGCGAATACGCCAGGCGGTCCGTCAGGTTGTTGCCCTTGATGTTCACCTGCCAGGGCTGGCCACCGGCTCGCTGGCCGTTGTAGGCCAGGCCCACGTTCAGCATGCCGTAGCCGGGCGTTTCGGTCTCGAACGCGGCCACACGGTTCTGGCGGGCCACCTGCACCCATTCGGCCTGGCCTTCCCACGCGTTCCAGGTCGCGTCCAGCCGCAGGCCTGCGCGCGCTGATGGAATGCGCGGCAGCTGGCCGCCCCCGGCAAGCCGCGCGCGCACCATGTCGCCAAACAGCGTGATGCCCAGGTTGCGGTTCAGGCGCTGGCGCACCTGACCCTCAATGCCGGTGAAGGTGGCATTAGCCTGGGTGTACTGCAGCAGCTGCAGGCCATCGAGCTCATCGATCGTGCGGCCGTAGATGTAGTTGTGGATGCGATTGCGGAAAACGCTCACGCCAAAGGTGGTGTCGCCGCTGGTCTTTTTCAGGCTGACGTCGATGTTCTGCGAGATCTCCGAGCGCAGGTCTGCGTTGCCGCGCTCGTAGGTGCCGGTGGCCAGGTGCAGGCCGCGGGCGTACAACTCCTCGGCCGTGGGGGCACGGCTGGCGCGGGTGAACGATGTGCCCACCTGGTAGCCGGGGGTGAACTTCCACACCGCGCCCAGCGATGCCGATGTGCCGTTGTGGCTGCGCTCGATGCCGCTGGTTTCGGCTTCGGTGGTCTGGCGGTCGTGGCGCAGGGTGGCTTCAAAGCGCCAGTTGCCCACGCGGTATTCCTCCAGCGCAAAGATGCCGGTGCGGCGCGTCACGGTGGGCTGCACATACGCCTCGTCGCCGTCAGCGCGGAACTTGCGTTGTGAAGTTTGCAGTCCGAACATGCCCTTGAAACCCGCCAGCGGCTCGTGCTGCAGTTCGATGCGTGTGTCGTAAGCCTTGTTGGTGAAGGTGGTGCCAATGGCGCCGTCTTCGATTTCATCGTGGCGGTAGTCGGTAACGCCCGCGCGCAGCCGCAGGGCCGTAAAGCCCGCAAACGGGTTGCGCAGCTCGCCGCGCACGTCAAACCGTTCGCTGCGCAAGTCCACCACGGGCACATCGCCGTGGCCTTCTTCTTCAGCGCGGATGCCGATCGCTTTGGCATCGGTGTGCGGCGCGCAGTGCAGGCGGTCGCCGTCGGCGTGGCAGCCCTCGTAGCCGTGGTTATGGCCGGGCAGGCCGTACTTTGCGGTCTGGCGCGTGTAGGCCACGCCCAGGTAGCCGCGCTCGCCCACCCACGACAGGCCCACGCTGCCGGTGTCGGTGCGGTTGAAGCTGCCGGGCACCTTGCGGGTGGCTTCGCCTTCAGGGGCCCAGCCCTTGCCCACGCGGTAGTCGCCTGCATCGCGCGCCAGGCCCTCCACATGCACGGCCAGGTTGCCGGCGCCGCCGGTGAGCGAAAAGGCCCCTGCCCCTTCGCGCGCGCCGGTGTTGGCGCGCAGCTCGGCGCTGCCTTCAATGCCCTTTTGCGGCACGGCGGTGGGCACCTTGCCGTCGAGCACGTTGACCACGCCGCCCACGGCACCGTTGCCATAGACCAGGGCCGATGGCCCGCGCAGCACTTCGATCTGCGTGGCCAGCATGGGCTCGGACACCACCGCATGGTCGGGGCTGATGGTGGATGCGTCGTGCAGCTCGGCGCCGTCGGACAGCACCTTCACGCGCGGGCCGTCCATGCCGCGGATCACGGGGCGGCTGGCACCCGCGCCAAAGTGGCTGCTGTGGATGCCGGGCTCGCTGTTGAGCGTCTCGCCCAGCGTGGCCTCGCGGCGGCGCACCAGCTCGTCGCCCTCCAGCACGGTGACGGGGGTGGTCATGTCATTGGCGCCCAGCTGCAGGCCGCTGGCCGACACGGTGACGGCGGGCAGCACGGCGGGCGCAGCCGTCGACGCGGGCGCAGGGGCAGCCTGCTGCTGGGCGTGCGCGGCCGAGCCCATGCCCCACAGCGCAGCGATAGCGGCAAGTGCCACCGGGCGTAGCGCGGCATGGTGCACCGGCAGGGGCGCAGAGGGAAGAAAGCGGGAGACTGGATTCATGGCGGATCAACCGAAAAAAGGAAAAGGGGTGCGCCACCCATTGCGCGTCGGGGCGGCAGGGTCGAGCGTGAAGAATTCAAGGTAAAAATGGCCTCCATCGCTTGACTGGAAAGCGATATTAGCTATCAATACAGGAGCAACTGGCCGTGCTGGAGATGGCGGGGTGCCCTGCGTGTCACCGGTATGCGCCCAGGCAACCGGGGCAGCCGGCATCGGTCGGGGGCGGACCGCACACCGACACAGCACCCGTCGCGGCAGCCACCAGGCTCTGCGTGCGGCGGGCGTTGCCTGCGGTCTGTGGGTCAGCCAGGGAGCGTTTGCACACATCGGCGCACCGTGTGCATCTGCAGTCTCGGCAATCTGCCGCGGACGCAAAAACTCGCAATAGCCAGGCTATTGCTGCGTTTTTCGCCTGGCAGCCCGTCGCGAGCTACAGCGCTCACTCGCCGCTTGATGCGTGCAGCGGCTCTTCGACGGGGGGAGCGCGCGCTTCAAAAAGCGCGGGCGGCTGGGCCGGGCGGCCCGTGGCACAGCGAAAGACCATGCCGGCCAGCGGAACCAACGCTGGCAGTGACAACGCTACCCGATGGAGCGCATCGCCCAAAGCGAGCTGATCGAGCAGCAGACAGTCTGCCGGGGCGTGGCCGGGTAGCAGCCCTTCGGTGAGGCTGGCCGAGCTTTGGCCAGGATGGCCCGCGGCACTGCGATCGGCCTGGCCATGGTCGTGCTGGTGCAGCACTGGCTGCCCCCTGAAACCGCCATGCGACACCTGATGCTGCTGGCCCAGCGTGGGCACCAGCACCAGACACAGCAGCAACCACCACAGCGCCAGCGTCCCGGCGCCGCTGCGCGCCGGGGTTTCAGGCGGGGATATCTGCATGGGTTTGAACACGGGCACTGACGGCGGGTTGTGCGAGGCGAAACGGTGGGTGGGAAGGTGGGGCGGCTGCCACTCAGGCGTGAGGCGTCCGGAGTGGTGTCGGCGTGTGCCGCGACCGGATGCTGGCGGCCGTATGCCAGGGCAAGCGCACGGCACCTGCCCTCTTGCGGCGCCCTACTTCACCGGGACTGCATCCACGACGCGGTAGAACAGGCCGTACTGGTCGTTGGTCAGCACGGTGAACTTGCCCTCCACCACCACGGGTTCGGTGGAATAGCGCACCGGTGTCTTCGCCTTGACCTCGACCATGCTCTCCGGCCCGCCGGGCATGCAAAACGAACAGGTCAGGGGCACCGAGGTGAGCAAAAAGTGCGTCTGCGTGGCCCGCGCGTTGAGCGGCATCATGAAACCCTGGATGCGCTGCACGGTCTTGTCCATGCCCTTTTGCGCATCGTTGAACACCGGAACGATGCCATCTTTGGTGGTCTTCTTCGTCAGGTCGGTCAGCACCGACCACGGCACCACGTCGCTGCGGTCGGGCAGCGGAGCAATGGGACTGTTGGGGCTGTGAAAACCGGCCCCCGAGCCCGAAGGCACCCCCAGCGGCGCGGTGCCACCCGCGCCCGCGGGCAGCGGCGAACTGAGCACAGCCGGCGGAGCAGCCGCAGCATCCCTGGCGGCGCCGCCCGGCTGCGCCTGGGCTGCCCCCGCAAGCCCTGCAAGCACGGCCAACGCAGCCGCTTTGACTCTGGTGTTCGCAGACGTGTACCGCGGCAGCGACAGGCTGCAGGGCTTTTGTGCAACGCTAGGCAGGAGGGTCATGGGGCGGTCCTTCATCGGGATATACGGGGCAGAAACCACTGGGCACGATGCCTCAGTGCGCGTGGCGCATGCCGCAGTATTTGCCAATCGCCAGAGTCTTGCACGCGGCCTGCAGTTCCTTCTGGCAGGTGTCGTGGCCCTTGCCCGACTCCAGGCACTTGGCGGCGGCCTCGTGCGCGGCGGCCATGGCACGGTGGCGCTGGATGTCGGCCTTGGTTTCCTTGTCGGAATGCGTGTCCTGGGCGTGGGCCAGCGCGGCGGCGAGCAGCATGGGGGCGAGAACGAGGGAGGCGAGAAGGTTTTTCTTCATGGTTTGGCTTTCGTTTCAATCAGCAAAAAAAAGGGAATACAGGTGGCAGCAAGGGCTGGGGGCCGGGGGTTCAGGCCTGCCCCAGCAGGTCGGCTACATCGGTGCGGTAGGCCTGCATGGCGGGCAGCAGGGCCGCCAGTGCCGCCACGAGGGCCGCCAGCAGGGGCACGCCCGCCTCGGCAGGCACCCAGACCAGGCCGCTGACCGGCAGCAGACCCTGCGCCTGCAGCGCCCAGCCCAGGCCGTGCGCCAGCGCGTGGCCCAGCAGCAGGCCCAGGGCCGACGCCAGGGCGGCCAGCCACAGGGCCTCCCACAGCACCAGCCCGGCCACACGGCCCGGCGGTGCGCCCAGCATGCGCAGCATGGCCAGGTCGGCCCGGCGCTCGCGCACGGCGTTCCACAGCGCAATGAAAACGCTGAGCGCCGCCACGGCCAGCAGCACGCCGCCAAACGCACGCAGCACATCGGCCCCCACGCCCAGCAGCCGCAGCAAGCGCGTGACCTCAATGGCCGGGGCAGCCGCCTGCATGGATGTGCCGCTGTTGATCTGCCGCGGCAGCGACACGGCGGCCAGCGGCGTGCGGTAGCGCAGCAGGGCCACGGTCACTTCGCGTTCCGCTTGCAGCAGGGCCAGGTCTTCGGCGTCAGTGGCCATGTCGGTCTCGTGCACCATCCACACCGATTCGGTACTGGTGAGAATGAGCCGGTCGAGCACGCAGCCGCAGGGCTTGAGCACACCCGTGACACGGTAGGGGTGGTTGCCATGCGCATGTCCGCCACCACCCAGGCCATGGCTGCCAACGAAGGCGGCACCCACCATGGGCTCTCCCGCGCGGTCGGCCCGGACGATGCCGCGCGCCACGGTGGCGCCCAGCACGGCGTCCATGGGCTGTTGCCACAGGCCTCCCTCGGCCAGCGTGGCGGCGTAGTGCTGCACATAGTCGGGCGTGGTGCCCACAATGCGGTAGCCGCGGTAGCTGTCGCCCAGGCTGAGCGGTATGACCTGCGCCACCATCGGGTGCGCCTGCAGGGCCCGCACCTCACGCAATGGAATGTTGCCGGTGGGCGCATCGATGTGAAACACGCCCGCCAGGATGAGCTGCAGCGGGCTGCCCTTGGCGCCCACCACCAGATCAATGCCGTTGAGGTCACGCTCGAAGGCGTCGTCAAGCTGCGTGGCCACCAGCAACACCAGCGTGATGGCGGCCAGCCCGAGCGTAAGCACCAGCAGGTTGAGCACCGCTGCCAAAGGGCGCGACCACAGATAGCGCCACGAGAGCCGGGCCAGCTTTACTATGTTTTTCATAGCTATGAAGGCATACCAGACAAGCGCGGGGGCACGATTTGATTCAGATCCAGCGTCTGCGCGCCTGCCAGAGCCTGCACCACGCGCTGGTCGTGCGTGGCGATCACCAGGCTGGCGCTGCAGGCGGCGGCGCTCTGGCACAGCAGTGCCAGGGCGTCGGCGGCGGCCTCGTCATCGAGACTGGCAGTGGGCTCATCGGCCAGCAGCACCTCGGGCGCCAGCAGCACGGCCCGCGCCAGCGCCACGCGCTGCGCCTGCCCGCCCGACAGCTGCTGCGGCAGGCGCTGCGCCAGCTCGCCGATGCCCACCTGCGCCAGCGCCCGGCCAATGGCGGCGTCGTCGCGCGGCAGGCCGGCGGCAAAGTACACCAGGCCCAGGTTGTCGGCCACCGTGAGCGCGCTGCTCAGGTACAGCTTTTGCGGCAAAAAGCCAATGCTGCGGGCGCGCCAGGCATCGATCTCGGCGCCGCGCTGCGCGGCCAGCTGCGTACCCGCCACAAACAGGTCGCCGCTGCCCGCGCCGCGCAGCCCGGCCATCAGCGCCAGCCAGGTGGATTTGCCCGAGCCCGAACGCCCGCGCAGCAGCAGCGTGCCGCCCTGGGGCAGGTCCACATCCGGAAAGCGCAACACCACGCCGCTGCTGGCATAGGTATAGGCCAGGCCCCGCGTGCGGATCATGCGGCTGCCCCTTCGGCCGGGTGGGCACAACCGGCGCAGCGCCCGCGCACGGCAATGTCGACCGCCAGGCTTTCGTGCCCGGCCGTGGCCAGCGCCTGCAACACCTGCCGGAGCGCGGTCTGCACCTTGTCCGAGCCCTGCGACAGGCGGAACTGCCGGTGACAGTCGTCGCATTCAAACCGGGGCGTGGTGCCCTCTTCGCCGGGCGCCGCCAGCGCGTAGCGCGTAACGCGGGCGGCGTCCACCTGCCTGTGCAGCAGGCCGGCCGCGGCAAAGCGGTCGAGCATGCGGTACACGGTGACCTTGTTGACGGGCGCCCCCGATGCGGCCAGGGCTGCTTCCACCTCGGGCTCGGACAGCGCCGCATCCGGTCGGGCCTCGAACAGCGCCGCCAGCGCACGCGTGGCGCGGGTCGCACGCATGCCGGTGGGCAATGACCAGGGCTGCACAGGACGAGAGTGGATGGCAGGCATCGCGGGCGAGTCGGTGGGTTGGGAACGGTGCATTAACGCAATCGCGTTGCATTATGCCTACCTGCCGCCGTGCACGGACCAAAACCCTGTGGGCAACCGGTCAAGCATCCGCCCCTGCGGCTGCGCACATGCGCCACGCTGCGTCCGACCAGGCGGCGACGGTTGCCATAGGATGGACCGGTGGGCACGTGCAGTGCACCCCAGGGCGGTGCACCCCATGCGCCGATGCAAACGCCTTCAGCCTTTCAGGTACCGCGCAAACGTTTTCCGGAACTTCTCCACCTTGGGGCCCACCACAAACGCGCAGTACCCCGCATTGGGGTGGTTTGCGAAGTAATCCTGGTGGTACGCCTCGGCCGTGCTGTAGTTCTGCAGCGGCTTCACCTCGGTGGTGATGGGTGCGCCAAACAGCTTGTCTTGCGACATCTGGCGGATCATGGCGCTGGCCACCTCGCCGTGCTCGGGGTTCTCGTAGTAGATGCCGCTGCGATACTGCGTGCCCACATCATTGCCCTGCCGGTTGAGGGTGGTCGGGTCGTGGGTGTGGAAAAAGATCTCCAGCACCTCCTGCAGGCTGATCTGGTCCGCGTCGAACGTGAGCCTGACCACTTCAGCGTGACCCGTGTCGCCCTGGCAGATCTGTTCGTAGGTGGGGCTGATGGTGTGCCCGTTGGTGTAGCCGCTTTCCACGTCGGTGATGCCGCGCACGCGGTCGAACACGGCTTCGGTACACCAGAAGCAGCCGCCGCCCAGGGTGATCGTTTGAAGGTTGTGCGCCAAGGTGTTCTCCAGAGTACAAAGTTGCGATCCTCTGGCATGGTAAGCCGCCCGGCAATTCGGGGCGCTTGCGGGGTATTCGCACGAGGCCGGCATCCGGGGGCCCGCAGGGACTGCGTTGACGGCGCAGAGATCGCTTGCTACATTACTAACCAGTCAGTCATTAACATGCCCACGCCGTCCCAACCCGATCCCCACATTTCCGACGCCGGTGCCAAGCGCAGCCGCCGCAAGGAGGCACGCCCCGGGGAGCTGCTGGAGGCCGCGCTCGACCTCTTCGTGGAAAAAGGCTACGCCGCCACGCGTGTGGACGAGGTGGCAGCGCGGGCCGGGGTGTCCAAGGGCACGCTGTTCCTGTACTTTCCGAGCAAGGAAGAACTGTTCAAGGCCGTGGTGCGCGAGAACATCGCCGGCCGGTTCACCGAATGGAACTCCGAGCTGGAAACCATGACCGGCAGCACCAGCGATGTACTGCGCTACTGCTACAAGGTCTGGTGGGAGCGCATTGGCTGCACCAAGGCAGCGGGTATCACCAAGCTGATGTTCAGCGAGGCGCAAAACTTCCCCGAGATCGTCGAGTTCTACCAGCAGGAAGTGATCTTTCCCGGGCAGGCGCTCATCCGCCGCATCCTGCAGCGCGGCATCGACCGCGGGGAGTTCCGACCCGTGCCCATGGACGGCGCGACCTATGTCGTGCTGGTGCCCATGATTTTCCTGATGCTGTGGCAAAACTCCATGGGTGCCTGCGGGCCGCAGGTGATGGGGCTGACGCCGCAAAACTACATGGATTGCCAGCTTGACAGCATCCTGCACGGCCTGTGCGTGCGGCCCGACGAGATGCCAGCGCCATCCGCCTCCTCATCCACCGCTTCTTCAACCCCTCCCCGCTGACACCATGAAACGCTGGACTTTCTGGGCGGCCACTGCCGCCGTTGTGCTTCTGGTGGGCGCGGGTGTGTGGAAGGCGCAGGCCGCACGGCAGGCCCAGCAAAAGGCTGCAGCCGCAGCCGCCCTCGAGCGAGCCCAGGCCCCGCTGGAACTGGTGGCGGCCGACGTGGTCACGGTGCGCCAGCAGCGCATTGCGCTGGGTGTGCCTGTCTCGGGCGCATTGCGGGCGGTGGATTCGGCCATGCTCAAGGCCCGCGCGGCCGGCGAACTGCAAGGCCTGGTGCTGCGCGAGGGCGACCGCGTGCGGGCCGGCGACATCGTGGCGCGCATCGACCCTACCGAGGCCCAGGCCCGCCTGCGCCAGGCCCAGCAGCAGGCCGATGCCGCCCGCGCCCAGGTGGACATCAACCAGCGCCAGCTCAATAACAACAAGGCCCTGGTGGACCAGGGCTTCATCTCCGCCACCGCCCTGGTCACCTCGCAGGCCAGCCTTGAATCGGCCCAGGCCAGCCACCAGGCTGCGCTGGCCGCAGCCGACGTGGCGCGCAAGGGGTTGGAAGACACGGTCATCCGCAGCCCGATCAGCGGTCTGGTGGCCCAGCGCCTGGCCCAGCCGGGCGAGCGCGTGGCCATTGACGCTCGCGTAATCGAAGTGGTGGACCTGTCCAAGATGGAACTCGAAGCCCTGCTCTCCCCCGCCGACTCGGTGCGGGTGCAGGTGGGCCAGACGGCCCTGCTCACCATAGAAGGCGTGAGCGAGCCGGTCAAGGCCACGGTGGCGCGCATCAGCCCATCGGCCCAGGCGGCCAATCGCACGGTGCCCACCTACCTGCGGGTGGAGGCCATGGCATCGGGCCCTGCCCTGCGCCAGGGGCTGTTTGTGCAGGGGGTGCTGAACACCGGTGTGGCCGACGCGCTGGTTGTGCCGCTGAGCGCAGTGCGCACCGACAAGCCGGCGCCCTACGTGCAGGTGATTCGCCAGGGCCAGATCACGCACGTGCCGGTGCGCACGGGCACACGGTCCAAGGCAGGCGAAGAAACCGTGGTGGCCGTGGAGGGTCTGGAGCGCGAACAGCAGGTGCTGGCCGGGCACATCGGCCTGCTGCGTGAGGGCACAGCCGTCTCCATGGTGGCCGCGGTGCCTGCCGCCGCACAGCCTGCCAAGTAAGCCGCACCATGTGGTTTACCCAAGTCAGCCTCAAGAACCCCGTGTTCGCCACGATGGTGATGCTCGCCATCGTCGTGCTGGGCCTGTTCTCGTACCAGCGCCTCAAGGTCGACCAGTTTCCGAACATCGATTTTCCGGTGGTGGTGGTCACGGTGGACTACCCCGGCGCCTCCCCCGAGATCGTCGAGAGTGAAGTCACCAAAAAGATCGAGGAAGGCGTCAACTCGATCGCCGGCATCAACGCCCTGACCTCGCGCAGCTACGAAGGCACGGCCGTCGTCATCATCGAGTTCCAGCTCCACATCGACGGCCGCAAGGCTGCCGAAGATGTGCGCGAGAAGGTGGCCACCGTGCGCCCCCTGCTGCGCACCGAGGTGAAAGAACCGCGCGTGCTGCGGTTTGACCCGGCCAGCCGCGCCGTGTGGTCCCTGGCGGTGCTGCCCGACGACAAGGCCGCAGGCACCCCCCGCAGTGCGGTGGAGTTGACGACCTGGGCCGAGCAGGTGCTGAAAAAGCGCCTGGAGAACGTGCGCGGCGTGGGTGCCGTGAACCTGGTCGGTGCCACCAAGCGCGAAATCAACATCTACCTGAACCCGCAGGCCCTCGAAGCCTACGGTGTGACGCCCGACCAGGTGGCCGCCGCCGTGCGCAACGAAAACCAGGACCTGCCGGTGGGTGCCATCCGCTCGCTGTCGCAGGAGCGCGTGGTCCAGATCGACGCCCGCATGGAGCGCCCCGAGGACTTCGGCCGCATCATCGTCACCCGCAAGGGCGGCGCGCCCGTGCGGCTGGAGCAGCTGGCCCGCGTGAATGACGGCGCCCAGGAAACCGAGAGCCTGGCCCTGTACAACGGCCAGCGCACGCTGCTGTTGTCGGTGCAAAAGTCGCAGGGCGAGAACACCATCGAGGTCGTGGACGGCCTGAGCGCCGCCGTGCTGGAGCTGCGCAACCAGCTGCCCCCGGGCGTCAAGCTCGAACCCATTGGCGACAGCTCACGCCCCATCCGCGTGGCCGTGAACAACGTGCGCCAGACCCTCATCGAGGGCGCCATCCTCACGGTGCTCATCGTCTTCCTGTTCCTCAACTCGTGGCGCTCTACTGTCATCACCGGGCTCACGCTGCCCATCTCGCTGATCGGCACGTTCCTGTTCATGCACATGTTCGGCTTCACCATCAACATGATCACGCTGATGGCGCTGAGCCTGTGCGTGGGCCTGCTGATCGACGATGCCATCGTGGTGCGCGAGAACATCGTGCGCCATGTGCAGATGGGCAAGTCGGCCTACAACGCAGCCATGGAGGGCACGCAGGAGATCGGGCTGGCGGTACTGGCCACCACGCTGTCCATCGTGGCGGTGTTCATGCCCATCGGGTTCATGGGCGGCATCATCGGCAAGTTCTTTCACGAGTTCGGCATCACCATCGTGGCGGCCGTGATGATCTCGATGTTTGTCAGCTTCACGCTCGACCCCATGCTGTCAAGTATCTGGCACGACCCGAGCATTCATGGCCATGGGCAAGGTCAGCGCGGCGCGCCCGTGAGCTTTTATGACAAGACCATTGGCCGCGTCACCGGCTGGTTCGACCGCGCCACCGACCGGCTGGCCGAGGGCTACCAGTCCATCCTGCGCTGGTCGCTGGTGCACAAGCTGGCCACCATGCTGATTGCGCTGGGCATTTTTGTGCTCAGCGTGTTCATGGTGCCGCTGCTGGGCACCGAGTTCGTGCCCAAGGCCGACTTTTCGGAAACCTCGGTCAACTTCTACACCCCGGTCGGTTCCTCGCTGGAAGCCACCGAGGCCAAGGCCCGCCAGGTCGAAGGCATCCTGCGCGAGTTGCCCGAGGTGCGCTACACGCTGGCCACCATCAACACCGGCAGCGCCCAGGGCAAGATCTACGCGAATATCTACGTGCGCCTGGTCGACCGCATGGACCGCAGCCGCAGCGTGGACCAGATGTCGGATGTGCTGCGCGAGCGCCTGCAGCGCGTGCCCGGCATCACCGTCACGCACGTGGGCCTGCTGGACGCCGTGGGCGGCAACAAGCAGGTGGAGTTTTCGCTGCAAGGGCCGGATCTGCAGGAACTGGAGCGCCTGACCAAGGTGGTTACCGAGAAGATTCGCACGATCCCGGGCCTGGTGGACCTGGACACCAGCGTCAAGCCCAACAAGCCTGTGATTGCGCTGGAGCTGCAGCGCGACGTGGCGTCGGACCTGGGCCTGTCGGTGGCGCCCATGGCCGCATCGCTGCGCACGCTGGTGGCGGGCACCACGGTGGGCAACTGGCGCGCGCCGGATGACCAGACCTACGATGTGAACGTGCGCCTGGCCCCCGAGGCCCGCACCACGCCGCAGGATCTGGAGCGGCTGCCCTTTGCGCTCACCAGCGCCGATGGCAGCACGCGCATCGTCAAGCTCAACCAGGTCGCCCGCGTGACGGAAACCACGGGCGCCAACCAGATCAACCGGCGCGATCTGACCCGCGAAGTGGCCGTGAATGCCAACGTGGCGCAGCGCTCGGCCGGCGAGGTCTCGGCCGATATCCGCAAGGTGCTCGATACCGTGGCCTTCCCGCCCGGCTACCGCTACCAGTTTGGCGGCTCCACCAAGAACATGGCCGAGTCGTTTGGCTACGCCATCTCGGCGCTGGCCATGGCCATCATCTTTATCTACATGATCCTGGCGAGCCAGTTCAAGAGCTTCCTGCAGCCGCTGGCGCTGATGACCTCGCTGCCGCTCACACTGATCGGCGTGGTGCTGGCGCTGCTGATGTTCCGCTCCACCCTGTCGATGTTCTCGATCATCGGTGTGGTGATGCTGATGGGCCTGGTGACCAAGAACGCCATCTTGCTGGTGGACTTTGCCATCCGCGCCCGCGACGAGCATGTGGACGACACCGGCCGCACCGTGCCCGGCCTGCCGCGGGCCGATGCGCTGCTGCTGGCCGCCCGCGTGCGCTTGCGCCCCATCCTCATGACCACGCTGGCCATGATCTTCGGCATGGTGCCGCTGGCGTTTGCACTGACTGAAGGCTCGGAGCAGCGCGCCCCCATGGGCCAGGCCGTGATCGGCGGCGTGATCACCTCGTCGCTGCTGACGCTGGTGGTGGTGCCGGTCGTGTACTGCTACATGGACGACCTGGCCCAGTGGGCCCTTCGCAAGCTCGGACGCACCCCGACAACGCCTAAAATCGAAGGTTTGTCCTGATCGTCCCGATCGGCCTTGCACCTGCCCCACGGAGAAATCCCATGAACATGCCCCTGAACACGTCTGCCAACACCAGCGACCCCATCGCCCAGGCCCGCTACAACATGATCGAGCAGCAGATCCGCCCGTGGAACGTGCTGGACCTGGACATCCTGGAGCTGCTGGCCGTGGTGCGCCGCGAGGATTTCGTGCCGGCGGCCTACCGCAGCATGGCCTTCATGGACATCGAAGTGCCGCTGGTGCCCGGTGACGCCGAAGAAGCCGTGCGCCTGGGCCAGAGCATGCTGCAGCCGCGTGTGGAAGCCCGCATGCTGCAGGACCTGAAGGTGCAGCCCACCGACCGCGTGCTGGAAATCGGCGCGGGCTCGGGCTACATGGCCGCCCTGCTGGCGCACCGCGCCGAGCGCGTGGTGTCGCTGGAAATCAACCCCGAGCTGGCCAGCATGGCCCGCGAAAACCTGCGCAATGCCGGCATCCAGAACGCCGACGTGCGCCAGGGCGACGGTGCCCGCGACGCGATTCCGGACGGCCCCTTTGACGTGATCGTCCTCAGCGGCTCGGTGGCCGAGGTGCCCGCATCGCTGCTGGCCCTGCTGCGCGAAGGCGGCCGCCTGGGCGCCATCGTGGGCAGCGAGCCCGTGATGCGCTTTACGCTCACGCGCCGCACCGGCAGCCGTTTCGAGACAACTTCGCCGTGGGACACCATTGCCCCCCGCCTGGCGCATTTCCCCGAGCTATCCGGTTTCACGTTCTGACCTGCCCTTCGGAGCTTCGCATGATCGATCACGTACGTCCCGCCCAGTTGCCCGCCTGGTTTTCTGCCGCCACGGCACCCGAAAGCGGCCGCCCCCTGGTGCTGGACGTGCGCGAACCCTGGGAACTGCAAACCGCCAGCATCGCGGCACAAGGCTTTGAAGTGGTGGCCATCCCCATGGGCGAGCTGCCATCGCGCCTGGCCGAGCTGGACTCCGCCCGCCCGATCGCCTGCCTGTGCCACCACGGCGCTCGCAGCCTGCGCGTGGCGGCGTTCCTGGCGCAAAACGGATTCGGACACATCGCCAACATCACGGGCGGCATCGACGCCTGGTCGCTGGAAAGCGACCCCGCCGTGCCGCGCTACTGACCCCGGGTGACCGCACTCCCCCGTTTTGCCAGGCCCCAGCCACGCCTGCTTCCCACCTCCGATCTGCAGCCCCTCCGAAGGACTTCCATGACATCGCTACGGCCTTTTTCCCTGTCCGTTCTGTTTCTGGCGCTTGGCGCCGCCCTGGGCGCGCCAGTGCAGGCGCAAAGCCTGCTGGAAATGGTGGAATCGGCCCGCACCTATGACACCACCTGGCAGTCTGCGCGGGCCCAGCTCGACGCGGCATCCCGCCGCGCCGACCAGGCCCGCGCCGGTCTGCTACCCAGCGCCGCGCTGTCGGCCGGGCTGAACCGCAGCAATGTCGAGCTCTCGCGCCCACCGGTCGAGAACACCGGCACCACCCAGACGGTGGGCGTCAACGCATCACAGCCTTTGTACCGCCCGGCCAACCGCATCAGCTACCAGCAGGGCCAGCGCAGCGTGGACGTGGCCCAGGCGCAGCTCGAAGCCGCCACGCAAGACCTGCTGGTGCGCGTGAGCCAGGCCTACTTTGATGTGCTGGCCGCGCAGGACACGCTGACGTTTGTGCAGGCCCAAAAAGCGGCTGTGTCCGAACAGCTGGCCGCAGCCAAGCGCAACTTCGAGGTGGGCACCACCACCGTGACCGATTCGCGCGAAGCGCAGGCCCGCTTTGACCTGGTGGCCGCGCAAGAGATTGCCGCCGAGAACGACCTGCGCGTGAAACGCCTCGCGCTGGACCAGCTGGTGGGCGTGACCGGCGCCCAGCCCCGCCCGCTGGCCCTGCCCGTGCAGCTGCCCGCCGTGCAGCCCGACAACGTGGCAGCCTGGGTGGACACCGCGCGCGACCAGCAACCCGGCGTGCGCCAGGCCCAGATCGCGCTCGACATCGCCCGCCTTGAAACCAAGAAGGCCGAGACGGGCCACCTGCCCACGGTGGACTTGCAGGCCGGCTACAACGTTACGCGCAACCCGAACGGCACCATCCAGTCGCCGCGCGTTTCCAGCCGCACCAACAGCGCCAGCGTGGGCGTGGCCTTCAACCTGCCGCTGTTTGCCGGTTTCTCGGTGCAAAACCGCATCCGCGAAACCCTGGCGCTGGAAGAAAAAGCCACCGCCGACCTCGAAACGACGCGCCGCAATGTGGCCCAGTCCACCCGCGCCGCGTTCTTTGGCGTGCAGTCGGGCAAGGGCCAGGTGCAGGCGCTGGAAGCTGCCGAGGCCTCCAGCCAGAGCGCGCTGGACGCCAACCGCCTGGGCTACCAGGTGGGCGTGCGCATCAACATCGATGTGCTCAACGCCCAGAGCCAGCTGTTCCAGACCAAGCGCGACCTGGCCCAGGCGCGCTACAACGTGCTGCTGGGCACGCTGCGCCTGCGCCAGGCCGCAGGTACGCTGAGCCAGCAGGACATCGAAGCGATTAACGCGCTGCTGGTCAAGTAGGCGCGGCTGCCGGGTACCCGCCGGCTCGGGGCGGCAGCATTCATACCAAAAAACCGCCTGGCAGCGATTGCGCCAGGCGGTTTTTTTATGCCTCAGGGTGAACGTGCGGGTTGCATGCGCCCCATGGCAACGAAGACAACCCTGGGTGGATCAATCCGCCGTCAGCTTGCGCTCCTTGATGATGGTCGCCCATTGGGTCGATTCCTTCTTCATGAACGCCGTGAGCTCGGCACGCGTGGTGGGCTGGGGCGTCAGGCCATGCTTGTTCAGCGCCTCTTTCACGCCGACATCGTTCAGCACCTTCACGATCTCCTGGTTCCAGCGGTCCAGCAGCGGCGCAGGCGTCTTGCCCGGCGCCACAAAGGCGTACCAGTTGAGTGCCTCAAAGCCCGGGAAACCCGCTTCGGCCACCGTAGGAATGTTGGGCATGTACGAAGGCCGCGAGAGGCCCGTGGTGGCCAGCGGAATCAGCTTGCCGGTTTCGATGTGGGGCAATGCGGTGGGCGGCGCAGCAAAGTACGAGGTCACGCGCTCGCCCAGCAAATCCTGCAGCGCAGGGGCGCCGCCCTTGTAGGGTACGTGTGTCATGTCGATGCCCGCGCGCTGGTTGAACAGCTCGCCCGCCAGGTGCGATGCCGATCCTGCGCCGGTGGAGGCAAAGTCCACGCTGCCCGGCTTCTTCTTGGACAGCTGCACGAATTCCGCAAGGGTCTTGGCGCCCGCTGCCTTGTGCACCACCAGCACGTTCGGAAAGTTCACGCCGCCTGAAATGGCCGCCAGATCCTTGAAGGGGTCGTACGGGAGCTTCATCAGGTGCGGTGCAATGGTGAGCGGCCCCACCGAACCGAGCAGCAGCACCGAACCATCGGGTGCTGCCCCGGCCACGAACTGGTGCGCGATGTTGCCACCTGCCCCGCCCTTGTTGTCCACCACCACCGACTGGCCGATGTTCTCGCCCAGCTTCTTGGCAATCAGCCTTGCCGCTGCGTCGGCCGCGCCACCGGCGGCAAAGCCCACCACCAGCGTCACTGGCTTCCTGGGCGGAAAGTCTTGCGCCGCAGCGCCGAAAGCCAGGGGCAAGGCCGCCAGCGCCAGAGCGCATTGCAGCCGGGTTCGCTTGGGGTTCATGGGGTCTCCTTCTCGTGGGTTGTGTGGGGGTGCAAGGGTGTGGGGGATCAGTCGGAACCGAGCCCGATGGGGTTGGGCTGGCGCTTTTCCACCGCGTGGCGCAGCAGCGATGCGGTGCGAAAAATGCCGTGCGCAAACTTGCCGTAGGGCAGCGTGGCAAACAGTGCCATCACCGCGCCCAGGTGCAGGCACAGCAGCAGCGGTAACGCCGCACTGCCCCGGGCGGCCCACAGGGCCAGGCCGCTGGTGGCGGTCAGGAACAGCAGGGCAATGAACGCGCGGTCCATGGGCTTTTGCGCCGCGTCGCCCTGCGCGGGGTGGCGGCGCAGGTTCAGCCGCCACAGGCCGGCCGTGCCAATGGCCAGGCTCACGCCGCCCACACCGCCCAGCAGCTTCGGAAGACTGGGCAGGTCGTACGGCGCAGGCACATCCAGCAGGTAGTGGTACAGCGTGGCCACGCTGGTGGCCGCAAAGCACAGCATGAAACCGTAGAACGTGAGGTGGTGCATGCGCCGGCGCGACAGGGTGTACGCGTCGTCCTCGTTGTGGCAACCGTCGCCGTGGCCGCCGTCCAGGTATTTCAGGCGCAGCACCGCATCGGTGGCCTCTACCGTGGCGGGCGTGCTCAGCGGCGCGCCGCTGGTCGCGGGCGTCACGTCGCGCCAGAAGCGGCGCACGCCCAGGCCCAGGGCCAGCACGGCAAACAGGAACACGGGGGCAAACAGGCCCACCAGCAGGTTGTGCGGGAAGATGCCGTAGAAGCCACCCACAGGCGCCTGCCACAGCGCGCCCAGGCCCTGGCCCTTGAGCGCCACGGCCAGCACCATGAACAGCGTGAGCCCTGCCACCAGCGCCAGCGCCAGGGTCAACCCGTTGCGCTGGTACAGCGCGCCCAGCGCCGGCGGCCAGGCGTAGTCGGCATAGGTTTGCCCACGCACCTGGGCCATGGCCTGCGGTACGTTGACGGCAAATTCATGGGGCGGGGCGTACTGGCAGGCGTGCAGGCAGGCACCGCAGTTGTGGCACAGGTTGGCAATGAAGTGGATGTCGGCCTTGCCAAACTCCAGCCGCCGCGTCATGGCCGGGAACACGGCGCAAAAGCCTTCGCAGTAGCGGCAGGCGTTGCAGATCTGCAGCTGGCGGGCCACTTCGGTCTCGGGCGCACTCAGCACCATGTCGCCGTTCGCCAGCGCCCGGGCGTCGCGGGTGAGCGCTTCAAGCGTTTGCATGGTTTGCTCCTGATTGAATAGCTATTGAGGCAATACCATCAAGCGGTAAGCCCGTTTTTGATGCCAAAGCGGCGCGAGCCGCCTGTGTGCCCGCAATGCGGCCGAACGCCGTGCCGATACTCATGCCCACGCCAGCCGTGTAGCCCTTGCCCAGCACGTTGCCGGCCATCATTTCGCCGGCCACAAACAGGTTGGGGCTGGGCTGGTTGTTGAAGCGCACCGCGGCGGTGTCGTCGGTGAGCAGGCCCAGGTAGGTGAAGGTGACGCCGGGCTTGAGCGCGTAACCGTAGAACGGCCCGGTGTCGATGGGCCGGGCCCAGTGCGTCTTGGCGGGCGTCACGCCTTCGGTGTGGCAGTCGTCCAGCGCGGTGTGGTCAAACGTGCCCACGCGGCAGGCGGCGTTGTAGTCGTTCAGCGAACGCATGAAGGTGTCCACCGGCAGGCCCAGCTTTTGCGCCAGCTCGGGCAGCGTGTCGGCCTTGACGCCCGGAAACACCGGCGGCATGAAGCGGCCAATGGCCTTGCTGTCGATGATCGAGTAACCAATCTGCCCCGGCTGCTGCGCCACCAGGCGGCCCCAGATGGCGTAGCGCTTGGGCCAGAAATCCTCGCCCTCGTCATAAAAGCGCTCACCCTGGCGGTTGACCACCACGCCGAGCGACACGCAGTCGATGCGCGTGCAGATGCCGCCGTCGTACAGCGGCGCGCGCGCATCGATGGCCACCATGTGCGCCTGCGTGGGGTCGCCAATGCGGTCGGCGCCGTGGTCGTCAAGCAGGTGCTTGAGCAACACGCCGCGGTTGTAGGCCGTGCCGCGGATCAGGAAGTTGTCGGCAGGCCACTCGCCACGCTCGTTCTGGCCCCAGGCTTCGCGCAGCCATTCGCGGTTGGACTCGAACCCGCCAGCGGCCAGCACGCAGCTTTGGGCGGTGATGCGTTCGCCCTTGCAGTGCGCGGCCACAAAACGGCCATCGTCGATCTCGATGCGGTCCACCGGCGATTCGTAGCGGATCTGCACGCCCAGCTTTTCGGCGCTGCGGTAGTAGGCGTTGACCAGGGCCTTGCCCCCGCCCATGAAGAAGGCGTTGGTGCGCGCCACGTGCAGCGCACCCGACAGCGGCGGCTGAAAGTGCACGCCGTGGCTGCGCATCCAGTCGCGGCAGGTACCCGATTCACGAATCACCAGGCGCGCCAGATGTTCGTTGGTCAGCCCGCCGGTCACCTTGAGCAGGTCTTGCCAGAACTCTTCTTCGGGGTAGGCATCGACCAGCACGTCCTGCGGTGCATCGTGCATGCAGCGCAGGTTGCGTGTGTGGCCCGAGTTGCCGCCGCGCCACTCGCGCGGGGCCGATTCCAGCAGCAGCACGCTGGCCCCGGCCTCACGGGCCATCAGCGCAGCGCACAGGGCGGCATTGCCGCCACCGATTACCAAAACGTCGGGGTGCATGGGCAGTTCTTCGTTTCATTCATGGGTGGTGTGAATGTAGAAAGAACCCCGCCGCTTGCGCAGGGGCCGCAACGGCATGGCCCCATCACGGATCGTGATGGGTTGGGTGGGGGGGCCTTCAGCCCTCCCGTTCGGGCTGAGCCTGTCGAAGCCTCACGCAGCGCTTGGACAAGCTCAGCGTGAACGGTGCGGCGGGACAGGTGGGCGGGGCTGTCCTCAGACGAGTCTTGCGCCCACCCACCGGCCCGACTGCACCAGCTCGCGCACGCAGTCGCCCAAAACCACGCGCGCGGCCAGGGCGGCGGGTGAGAGTTCATCGTCCGACAAGCTGCACAGCGCTGCAGGCCGGAAGGCCGGGGCGTCGGATAGTTCGGCCATCACAAAGCGTTCGCCTGCGTCTGCATACCGGCCCACCGCCGCCCAGGGCTGGATGGTGCTGCCCAGGCCCATGTCCACCGCGTCCATCAGCAGTGCAAGGGAATCGATCTCCATGGCCAGCCGGGGCGTCACGCGGGCCTGGGCAAAGGCGGTATCAAGCCGGCTGCGCAGACCGTGCGGGCCGGTGGGCAATATCAAGGGTTCATCGCCCAGCTGTGCCAGCGCCACCTTGCGCCGCAGCGCCGGTTTGCGCACGCCGCGCTGGGCCGAGCGGATGAGGAACAGGCGCTCCTCCAGCAGCGGCAGCACGCTCCAGCGGCGCCCGGGCTGCGTGTCGAACAGCACGGCCAGATCGAGCTGGCGGGCGTTGAGCATGTTGGACAGGTGGCCCGACAGGCTGCCCACCATGTGCAGCCGCACGTCGGGGTAGCGCTCGTGCATGGCGCGCATCAGCGGCACGCCCAGCACCGATGCCGTGGTGGGCGCCAGGCCCACGCTCACACTGCCCGTGAGCCGCGCCTGCTGCGCCGCGCGCGCGGCCTGGTCGGCATGGCGCAGTGCCAGTTGCGCCTCGCGAAAGAAGGCCAGGCCGGCTTCGGTGGGCACTGCGCCCTTGGAGGTGCGCTGCAGCAGCCGGGTACTCAGCTCGCCTTCGAGCCGACTGATCTGCTGGCTCAGGGCCGACTGCACCATGTCCAGATCGGCCGCGGCGCGGCCCATGGAGCCGAGTTCGACGATGCGGACGAAGTAGCGGAGTTGGCGCAGTTCCATGGGGGCGATGGTCGCACAGTCGATGGCGCTGCCGGATCAACCGGGCGGCTTGGCGCTGGGCCGCAAACCGGGCGCCGCCGGCGGGCTGGCCCGCAAAAGGCGGGCGGGCTCAGCGAGGCAAGGGTGCCGCCGGTGCGCTACCCGCGCGGCGGTTCAGCATTTCCGCAATGGCCCGGGCCGTCGCCAGCGCAGCGCCCCGGTGGGCTACGGCAAAGACCGTGGCGCGTGCGCTGGCAGCGTCGCGTGCGGTGGCATCACTGGCCAGGGCCTGTGCGGCAGCGACGCCCGCGGCCATGTCGGCCACGCGCTGGGCCGCACCGGCGCTGCAGGCCAGCTCGGCTGCTTCGGCAAAGTTGAAGGTGTGCGGCCCCATCACCACCGGGCAGCCGCAGGCAGCGGCTTCAATCAGGTTTTGCCCGCCCAGCGGCGCAAAGCTGCCCCCGAGCAACGCCACATGCGCCAGTCCGTAGTACTGCGCCATTTCGCCCAGCGAGTCCCCCAGCCACACGTCGGCCTGCGTGGGCGCTTCAGCGCTCCAGCCGCTGCGGCGCGACACGGTGAGGCCTGCGCTGGCTATCAGCTGGTGGACTTCGTCAAACCGCTGGGGATGGCGCGGCACGATGAGCCACTGCACCGCACCGGTCGTCAGGCGTTGATTCGCTATATTTTCAATAGCATTAGAGTCAATGGATTCATTCGCTGAAGGCCTTTTTTGCTTCAAAACATCCAGCCACAGGGCTTCCTCGCCCTCGCGGCTGCTGGCCAGCAGCACCACCGGGCGCCCTGCCCCGGCGCGCCAGGCATGGCCGCGTGCCAGCTGGGCGGCATCGGGCACCACGTCGAACTTCAGGTTGCCAAAGACGCCGCCCACCGGCGTACCCAGCGCGCGCAGCCGCCGGGCGTCGTCTTCGGTTTGCGCCCAGGCCGCCGCAAGGCCGCCAAACGCAGGCAGGGCCAGCGGCGCCACGCGCTGCGCCTTGCGCAGCGAGCGTTCATTCAGGCGGGCATTGGCCAGCACCAAAGGTATGCCGCGCTGGCGGCACGCCGCCACCATGTTGGGCCAGACCTCGGTTTCCATCAGCACCCCGATGGCGGGGCGGAATTTGTTCAGGAACCGGCGCACTGCGCCCGGCGTGTCCCATGGCTGCCAGACCTGCACATCGCCCGGCTGCAGCAGTTTTTCGCCCTCGGCCCTGCCGGTGGCCGTGCCATGGGTGAGCAACAGGCGCATGCCGGGCAGTTGCCGGCGCAACTCGGCCAGCAGGATCGCGGCGGCGCGGGTTTCGCCCAGCGACACCGCATGCACCCACACAAAGTGGCCCATGGGCCCGGTGGTGCTGTGGCCCAGCAGGCTGTCCATGGGCGGCGCGTAGCGGCCAAAGCGCTCGGGCACCGCATGGGCGTAGCCCGGCTCTGCCAGCGCGCGGCGGCGCAGCTTGCGACGTAGCAAGGGCTGCGCGCACCACATGGCCACGGAATACAAGGCCCGTGCCAACGTCATGCCGGGTGGCCTTTGCGAATGGCTTCCACGGCGGGCTGTGCCGCCGCAATACACAGGAGCCGGTTCGCAGCGGTGTTCATGCGCGAGGCGCTCAGTGGCTGGCCGCGCCAACGTGCGCATCGGGCTTGACCCTGCGCAGCAGCGCCAGCATGGCCGACTCGATGCGCGCCAGCGCTTCGGCGGTGTGGCCTTCAAAGCGCAGCACCAGCACGGGCGTGGTGTTGCTGGCGCGGATCAAGCCAAAGCCGTCGGGCCAGTCCACGCGCAGGCCGTCGATGCTGCTGATCACGGCAGGTGCCGCAAAGGTATCGGCCGCCAGCGCCTGCAGTTCGGCCGTCAGGCGGTGGGGTTCACCCTCTTCGCAGGCCACATTCAGCTCGGGGGTGGAATGGCTGGTGGGAAGCGCGTTGAGCACCGCGCCCGGGTCGCTATGGCGGCTCAGAATTTCGAGCAGGCGGCAGCCGGCGTAGGTGCCGTCGTCAAAGCCAAACCAGCGCTCCTTGAAGAAGATGTGCCCGCTCATCTCGCCGCCCAGGGGCGAGTTGGTTTCCTTCATGCGCGCCTTGATGAGCGAATGGCCGGTCTTGAACATCACCGGCACGCCACCCGCAGCCTTGATGGCGGGCGCCAGGCGCTGGGTGCACTTCACGTCGAAGATGATTTCGCCACCGGGCACGCGGGTGAGCACGTCTTGCGCAAACAGCATCATCTGGCGGTCGGGGAAGATATTGGTGCCGTCCCGGGTGACGATGCCCAGGCGGTCGCCGTCGCCGTCAAAGGCCAGGCCCAGTTCGGCGTCGCCCGCCTGCAGGGCGGCAATCAGGTCGCGCAGGTTCTCGGGCTTGCTGGGGTCGGGGTGGTGGTTGGGGAAGTTGCCGTCCACCTCGGAGAACAGCTCGATCACTTCGCAGCCCAGGGCGCGGAAGATGTCCGGCGCCGAGGCGCCGGCGATGCCGTTGCCGCAGTCCACCACGATCTTGAGCGGGCGAGCCAGTTTTACATCGCCCACGATGCGTTCGCGGTAGGCAGGCAACACATCCACATGGCGCACCGAACCGCCGGGCAGCAGCTGCCAGGTTTCCTGCTCCATGGTGCGGCGAAGCTGCTGGATCTCTTCGCCATAGATGGCGCGGCCGTTCAGCACCATCTTGAAACCGTTGTAGTCCTTGGGGTTGTGGCTGCCAGTCACCTGGATGCCGCTGTTGCACAGGGTGCTGGCCGCAAAGTACAGCAGGGGCGTGGTCACGAGGCCCACGTCGATCACCTCGATACCCGCTTCCACCAGGCCGCGGATGAGTGCTGCGGATATGGACGGACCCGACAGGCGCCCGTCGCGCCCCACAGCCACCGTGGTCTGCCCTTCGGCTCGCGCAGCCGTGCCAAAGGCCCGGCCCAGCCCGACGGCCACGTCTTCATTCAGGGTTGCCGGCACGATGCCGCGGATGTCGTAGGCTTTGAAGATCGCGGGGGTGGGCTGCACGTAAAAGGGCCTTTCAGGATGGGGCGTACGGTGGAAAGTGCGCGCCATTGTAGGGGCGCGGGTTGCGGCTGGCCTGTCGGCGGGCACCGCGTCTGGCCCCGTGCAGCGGCGTCCGTGCGCATGCCGGCACCCGGCGTGCAACGCGCCCGGGCACATGTCCGAAAACGGCCAGTGCACGGTGCGCAGGCTCCTATGATCGGCTCCATGACATTGCCCACACGCCCCCCCGCCCTGCGGCCCACCCCGGGCACCGTGGGCCCGGCTGCGGCCACCGCGGCGGATGCGGGCATTGCCGCCGACGAAGGCCGTTACCTGGCGCTGCAGGCGCGCGATGCGCGCTTTGACGGGAGGTTTTTTACCGGGGTGACGTCCACGGGCATCTACTGCCGGCCGGTGTGCGCCGTGCGCACGCCGCGGCGTGAGAACTGCCGCTTTTTCACCCTGGCGGCCCAGGCCGAGAGCGCGGGGTTCCGGCCCTGCCTGCGCTGTCGGCCCGAAGTGGCGCCGCAGGCGATGGCATGGTCGGTGCAGGACGCCACCGGCATCCTGGTGCAGCAGGCCGTGCGCCTGCTGGATGCACCGGACTTCGCGGCGGCCCATGACGTGCAGGGCGCCACGGTGGCGCGGCTGGCCCAGCGCCTGGGCGTGAGCGACCGGCACCTGCGCCGCATTTTCGAGGCGGCGCTCGGGGTCTCGCCCTTGCAATACCTCCAGACACGGCGGCTGCTCACGGCCAAACAACTGCTGACCGACACGCCCATGCCAGTCACGCAGGTGGCGCTGGCCAGCGGCTTTGGCAGCGTGCGCCGCTTCAACGCCGCGTTTTCAACGCACTACGGGCTCAACCCCACCCAGCTGCGCCGTGGCGCGGCGCCGCTGCAGGCCGGCGCCCACCGGAGTGCAGCCAGCGCAACCCTGCGGCTGGCCTGGCGCCCGCCCATGGATGTACCGGCCCTGCTGGCGTTTTTCGAGCGCAGGCGTTTCGTCGGGGTCGAGGCCGTGCTGACCGATGCCACGGCGCCCACCCTGCGCCGCACGGTACGGCTGCCGGGCGGCATCACCGGCTGGCTCAGTGCGCAGTTCGACACCACACGCCACCTGGTGCTGCTGAACACCAGCGAAAGCCTGTACCCCGCATTGCCCGAGGTGATCCGCCGCGTGCGCGCCATGCTCGACCTGGACGCAGACCCGGCCGCCATCAACGCCGTGCTGGGCCCGGTGTTCCCCGGTTGCGACGGGCTCAGGGTGCCGGGCGCGTTCGACGGGTTCGAGCTGGCCGTGCGGGCCGTGCTGGGCCAGCAGATCACCGTGGCAGCCGCGCGCACGCTGGGCCAGCGCCTGGTGGAGCACCTGGGCGAGCCAGTGGCCACACCGTGGTCCGACCTGAACCGGCTCTTCCCCACGCCCGCCGTGCTGGCCAGCGCCAGCGGCGACACCCTGGGGCGGCTGGGCATCGTGCGCCAGCGCCAGGCGGCCATCGTGGCGCTGGCCCGCGCGGTAGACAGCGGGGCGCTGGCCCTCAATGCCCTTGCCGATGTGCCCGCCACCCTGGCCGCCCTCTGCGCCCTGCCCGGCATTGGCGACTGGACCGCCCAGTACATCGCCATGCGCGTGCTGCGATGGCCCGATGCGTTTCCAGCGGGTGACGTGGCCCTGCACAAGGCGCTGGGTGTGCAGGGCGAGCGCAACCCCGCGCGCGCCGCCCTGCAGGCGTCGGAAGCCTGGCGTCCTTGGCGCAGCTACGGGGTGGTCCGGGCCTGGACCGCACTGGCGGCGGGGGGCACCGCACGGTCCCCCGCGCCTGCGGCCGTCGATCATCAAAATCAATAGCAAACCGGCCCATCACATCAAGCGCCAGAGCCGTTTTTCACTCAGAATCGTCCAGAACATGCCCTATTCCCCCTCTACCGTACAGACGCGCATCGCCACCCGCCTGGGCCCGGTGCGCCTGGCGGCATCACCCATGGGCCTTGCCGGCCTGTGGTTTGAAGGCCAGCGCCACGAGCCGCAAGCCCACCTCCAGGGCCCGCTGGCCTGGGAACACGCCCCGGATCACCCGCTGCTGTTGCAGGCGGCAGCGCAGCTGGGCGACTACCTGGCTGGCACGCGCACCGCGTTCGATCTGCCGCTGGACCTGTCGAGCGGCACCCCGTTTCAGCAAGAGGTGTGGCGTGCCCTGCTGGCCGTGGGGCGCGGCACCACCACCAGCTATGGCGCGCTGGGGCGCCAGCTGGCCCGGCCGCTGGCCATGCGCGCGGTGGGCGCCGCCGTGGGCCGCAACCCGCTGAGCATCGTGGTGCCCTGCCACCGCGTGATCGGCTCGGGCGGCGCGCTCACGGGCTACGCCGGAGGGCTGGACCGCAAGACCGCACTGCTCACGCTGGAAGGTGCGTGGCCCGCGCCCGTGGCGAGCCCCGTTGCGGCCAGCGCCCCGCCCGCGCGGGCTTGCCGATGAACGGGGCGAGCGCAAAGCCCGTGTCCGGCTGGATCGGCGAGTTCGTAGTGCTGGCGGCCCTGTGGGGGGCGTCGTTCCTGTTCATGCGGCTGGGGGCATCAGAGTTTGGCCCCCTGCCCACGGCGGGGCTGCGCGTGGCGCTGGCCACCGTGTTCCTGTGGCCCATCATGCTGCGCCAGGGCCACCTGGGTGCTTTCCGGCAGCACTGGCGCCCCATCATGCTGGCGGGTGTCATCAACTCGGCGATTCCGTTTGCGCTGTTCGCATGGGCAGTGATGCACATCGCCACCGGCCTCACCTCCATCCTGAACGCCACCGTGCCCCTGTTTGGCGCGCTCATTGCCTGGATGTGGCTGGGCGACCGCATCACGCGGCTGCGGTGGGCCGGCCTGGCGCTGGGCTTTGCCGGTGTGGCGCTGCTGGCGTGGCGTGCCCCGGCAGGCACCGGCTTCAAGACGGACAGCGCGGCCTGGGCCATCGGGGCGTGCCTGCTGGCGTCGTGCTTTTACGGGCTGTCGGCCAGCTTCACACGCCGGTACCTCACCGGGGTGCCGCCGCTGGCCAATGCGGCGGGAAGCCAGCTGGGGGCAGCGCTCGGCCTGGCGCTGCCCACTGTGTGGCTGTGGCCTGCGCAGATGCCTGGCCTGCGCGCCTGGGCCGCCATTGCAGCCATCGCCGTGCTGTGCACCGGTATTGCCTACATCCTCTATTTCAGGCTCATACAGCATGCGGGCCCCAGCCGGGCGCTGGCGGTGACCTTCATCACGCCGGTGTTCGCCGTGCTGTATGGGGTGCTTTTCCTGGGTGAGCGGGTCACCTTGTGGATGCTGGGATGCGCCGTGGTCATCGTGTGCGGCACCTTGCTGTCAACGGGGCTTATCAGCACGATACGGCCTGCCGTAAGGCCGCCGGAGCAGCCATAATTTGGTTACATGCTTTTTCAATTGGCGGGCCATGAACTGACATCTGCGGCTCCCTGCGCGGATCCGGGCATGGCCGTGCCTGCCAGCGGCTGCACCAGCCGGGCCCGGCCACAGAACAGGGCTCCCCATGGGTAACAACACCCTGGCTGCGGGCACGATCCTGATGCTGCTGCTGCTCGTGCTGGAGTGGCTGCCCCCCGCCGAATCGCTGAATCCGTCGCGCCGCACCGTCTGGCTGCTGGGTTTCATAGGAGGCCTGGTGTCGGTGGCGTCGTTCACCGCCCTGCACTGGAACGCGCCCGAGCTGCGCGTGCTGGCCTACCCCACCGTGGTGGCGTTCATGGGCCTGTACTTTGGGGCCCTGGCGGCCGGAATCACCGCCGTGATGGCGCTGATGGCCGTGGCCTACGTGGCGCCCGCAGGCACGCTGGCGGCCGCCGCCGTGCTGGGCAGCACTGCGCTGCTGGCGCTGGGCTGGCGGGCGGCAGCCACCCGCATGCCGGTGCGCCGGGCCGCCTGGCTCGCGCTGGGCGGGCTGGTGGTCACCCTGCCCATGGTGGTGGCGGGGCTGCTGTGGCTGACCGGCCACCCATCGGGCGGCTTGGGCCCATGGGGCCTTGCCGTACCCTGGCACCACGGCGCAGGCGTGCTCATGCTGGGTATCGGGCGCCTGCTGCTGGCCGGCAAGGCCCGCGCAGAGCTGGCCCGTACCAGCACCCAGCAGGCGCTGGCCCAGCGCGAGCAGCAACTGCAGCTGGCCATGGACTCGCTGGGCGGCGGCCGCTGGGAATGGGACGTGGCCGAGCGGCGGTTCTACTGCCACGGCGCTTTCTACGAATCATTCGGCATCACCGCAGCCGATGCCGACGCCCCCGACCTGTGGCAACGCTGGTACGCCCGCCGCCACCCGGCCGATGCCCAGCGCAACGCGCAGGGCCTGGCGCGGGCGATGGACGGGCTGATGGACAGCTACGAAGCCGACTTCCGCGTGATGAACCTGCACGGCCAGTGGCGCTGGCTCATGTCGCGCGGCACCGTGGCACGGCGCGACGCCCAGGGCCGGCCCCTGCGGCTGGTGGGCATGGACGTGGACATCACGGCCCACCGCGAGGTCGAAGACGCGCTGCGCTCCTCGGAGGCCAAGTACACCACCTTCTACCAGACCCTCCCCGACCCGGCGGGCATCTCGCGCATCTCGGACGGGCGCTACGTGGACGTCAACCCCGCGCTGTGCGACCTGATGGGCCTGCCGCGCGAGCAGATCGTGGGCCGCACGTCGTCAGAGCTGCGCATCTGGGCGTCGGACAAGGAGCGCAGCCGCCTGCTGGAGGCCTTCCTGCGCGATGGCAAGGTGGACCGCCTGCCCATGGTGGCGCAGAGCAAGGGCCAGCGTGTTCCGGGGCTGATGTCGGCCCGCTCGGTGATGATCGACGGCGAAAACTGCTTCGTGTTCGTGTTTCACGACATGACCGAGTTGCACCGCAGTGCCGAGGACCTGCGCGCCCTCAACAGCCTGCTGCAGCAGGCCGGGCGGCTGGCACGCCTGGGCGCCTGGGAAGACGAGCGCGGCAAAGGCCTGGTGTACTGGTCCGACGTGTGCTTTGACATCCACGGCCTGCCGCACGGCACGCCGCCGCCGCACGACTACATCGACCGCCATGTAGCGCCGGCGTACCGCGAGCCACTGCGCGAGAAATTCCGGGCGAGCATCCTGCAGCGCACGGAATGGAGCATGGAAATGGAAGTGCAGCACGCCGACGGACGGCTGCTGTGGGTGCGCGCGCGCGGCGAGCCCGTGGTTGAAAACGGTCGCGTCACGCGGGTGCGCGGCGTGATGCAGGACATCGACGAAGCCAAGCGGGCCGAGCAGCGGCTTCGGCTGTCGGAAGAGCGCTTTTCGCGCATCTTTCAGCTCATGCCGTTTCCCATGGGGCTGTCCCACCGCGATACGGGCCGGTACGTGGACATCAACCCGGCGTGGGTCGAGATGCTGGGGATACCGCGGGAAGAAGCCATCGGGCACACCGCCATCGAGCTGGGCCTGTTCAGCGCCGAGGATCGCCAGCGCCTGGTGGAAGGCGCCGAGCGCAGCGGGCCGCCCGGCAGCGTGGAAGTGCAGCTCAACGTGCGGGGCCGCCCGCCGCGCACGGTATTGCAGTCGATGCGGTCCACAGAGTTTGACGGCGCGCCCTGCTGGCTTTTTTCGGTGCACGACATCACCGACCGCAAGCGCAACGAAGAGCAGGTGCGCGAACGCGAAGAACTGCTGTCGCTGACGCTTTCGGCGGCATCGCTGGGCCTGTGGGACTGGGACCTGCGCTCGGGCACCGTCACCGGCGACAGCCGCTGGCGCGCCATGCGCAACCTGCCCGACACGGCAGGCGCTGCGCCCGCCATCCCGTGGAACCACGCGCTCGCACCCGATGATGCCGAGCGCATCGACAACGAACTGGCTCGCCACCGGGAGCACCCCGCCACCCCGTTTGACGCCACCTGGCGTGTGGACCAGGGCGACGGACATGCCGTGCGCTGGGTGCGCAACCTGGGCAAGATCGTGGGGTTCGACGCGGACGGCACGCCGCGCCGCATGCTGGGCGTGGCCATCGACGTGACGCCCCAGCGCGAGCAGGAGGTGCTGCTGCAGCGCCTGGCCCTGTACGACGCGCTCACGGGCCTGCCCAACCGTGTGCTGCTGGCGCGCAAGCTGCAGGAGGGCATGCAGCACGCCCGCAAGGCAGGCTCCCTGCTGGGCGTGGCCTACCTCGACCTCGACGGATTCAAGCCCGTGAACGACCGCCTGGGCCACGGTGCGGGCGACCGCCTGCTGGTGGTGGTGGCCGGGCGACTGAAGAATGCACTGCGCGGCGTGGACTGCGTGGCGCGGCTGGGCGGCGACGAATTCGTCATCCTCATGCCCGACCTGCGCTCCCCGGACGACTGCGAGGCCATGCTGCGCCGCGTGATGGAAAGCATCTCGGTGTTCTACCCGCTCGATGGCGAGCGCGTGGTGGTCACGGCCAGCATCGGTTACACGATTTTCCCCACCGACGACGCCGATGCCGACGCCTTGCTGCGCCATGCAGACCAGGCCATGTACGCCGCCAAGCAGGCCGGGCGCAACCGATACCACCAGTTCGACGCCGCGCAGGAGCGCGCCCTGCAGCGCCTGCGCGAGCAAAACCGGCACCTGCGTGACGCGCTGGCCGATGCCCAGTTCACGCTGTACCTGCAGCCCAAGGTCGAGATGCGCACCGGCACGGTGGTGGGGGCAGAAGCGCTGTCGCGATGGATGCACCCCGAGCGCGGCCTGGTGGCGCCGGGCGAGTTCCTGCCGCTGCTGGAAGGCACCGAACTGGAAATCGGCTTTGGTGAATGGGTGCTGGAAACCGCGCTCGACACGCTCGAGCGCCTGCAGGCCCACGGCACCCCGCTGCCGCTGAGCATCAACATCGCCGCGCAGCACCTGCAGCGCCCCGGCTTTGCGCAGTGGGTGGCCCAATGCCTGGCGCGACGGCCCCACGTACCGGCCAGCCTGCTGGAGATCGAGATCACCGAAAGCGCGGCGCTGTACGACCTGATGTCGGTGGCCGACACCCTGACGGCACTGCGCGCCCTGGGGGTGACCGTGTCGCTGGACGACTTTGGCACCGGGTATTCGTCGCTTACGTACCTGCGGCGGCTGCCCATGGACACGCTCAAGATCGACCAGAGCTTTGTGCACGGCATGATGGGCGACCCCGGCGACCTGGCCATCGTCCAGGGCGTCATAGGCCTGGCGCGCTCATTCGGCTACCGCGTGATCGCCGAAGGCGTGGAAACCGTGGAGCAGGGCCAGATGCTGCTGCAGCTCGGCTGCATGCACGCGCAGGGCTATTGCATCGCGCGGCCCATGCCGCTGGAGAACTTTATCGAGTGGGCAGACGGCTGGGAGCCGCCCGCAAGCTGGAAGCGCCCGCGGCCTGTGTAGAACGCAGCGCCCGGCAGGCATGTGCAGTGTGGCTGGCCCCGGCGCAGGGGCTGCCTGCAAGAGCGGCGCCCGCCGGAGGGAGCCACCTTCACCCGGAATGGCCAGCGAACCCGTCGCCGCTGCGGAGTGTGCCGTGGGCGAAGGGGTGGGATCGCTGCAAAAGAGGCATCCAGTTGACCCCTGTGGCTTGTTAGGAAAAACTTTATTGCTATTTAAATCATAGCAGATCCGTTTTCCAGCCGACCGGGCCCGCGACCTCAACGCCGCCGCAGCCCTGTCGCTCCGCAAAGCCGGCCAACCCGGCCTCGCAGCAGAACGCCCGACGCCTTCACCGTACCGGCGCTGGCACAGGCGTCTGCGGGTTTCTCGCGGCAAGCGCCCAATGCCCTTGCCCCGCCGCGCGCACACCTCAGCCCGCACTCCACGCCTGCGGGCCTGCCTTCGGCCGGCCGTGGCGCACCGTCACGCCTCAAGCCCCTGCAGCGGCTCAATGCAGCAGGCTGGCCGAGCGCGGCACCTTGGCCGGCGCAGCGCGCTTGATCTTGCGGAAGATGGTGCGCACGGCCCGGGCAAGCGCCTCATCCAGCGCGGTGCGCCAATCCTTGGCCACAGACGACACCACCACCAGGCCGCGCCCTTCGGTCTTCACTTCGAGCTGGCAGCGCTTGTCGCGCCCGCCGCGCGGGCCGTTCAGGTCCGACATCTGGACCTCGGCGCGTGGAACCTGCCACCCCAGACGGCGAAACACAAACCGCACCCGGCGCTCGACCTGGTCGCGCATGTGGGAGCCCTCTGGATCGCGTGTTCGGAAAAGCACTTGCATGACATGTCTCCTGGTTGAAAAGACCTTGAACCGGGTGTGAAGCCTAGGGCGGGTGCATGGCACGAACCAGCAGGTTTTTCGGAAGCCCGACCTCGTCGTGGGCTGAGTGGGCGACTGCACAGGTTTTATCTACGTGAAGCTGCGGCCCAGCGAGGTTTTTCCGAAAGATCGGCGGCCCTAGATTGCAGTGTCTGCAACACCACTGTCCAAGGAGCCCCACCATGAGAATCCGCCCCACGCTCACCGCACTGCTGCTGGGCAAGCTGCGCCAGATCCTCGATGAGGTACGCCACTTTCTGGCCGCACCGGCCCGTTCTGCCCGCCAGCCTGTGCTGATCCCGATCAAGTCCGAGCGGCGCCTGCGCCCCGGCCACCCGCCCGGCCGGTATCGCCGCTACGACTGATCTTTCAGCCCTGCCCCACGCCGTTTTCCCCACCCGATTCCGCACAGGAGGATTTCATGCGCAACTACGCCCCCAACAGCCCCGAAGCCGCCGCACGCATCGTGGCGCTGGTCCTGATTTCAGACGGCAATGTGTGCCGCTCGGAAGTCGACACGCTCCGGCATCTGGAGGTCGAAGAAGAGCTGGGCCTGGCGCCCGGTGGGTTTGCGCGGGTGGTCAAAGACTTGTGCGAGGACCTGCTGATGGGCGCGCACAGCACACGGTCCATGACGGCGCACCTGGATGAGCCGATGCTCGCATCGCTGATGGGTTCCATCACAGAGCCTGCACTGCGCGAGAAGGTGCTGCACCTGGCGGGTGCTGCGGCCCGCGCCGACCACTACCTGGCCGACGCCGAAGCGCGCGTGATGCACGTCGCCTGGAGCCGCTGGTCGCCGGAAGTGGCCGCAGCCATCTGACTTTGAAGCATGGCCGCCCGAGCGTCCGCGCTCCAGCGGCTGGCAACCCCGTCAGCCCTGCTCGCTGGCCGCAATGATCTGCTTGACCAGCGGGTGGTGCAGCCCGCGGCGCGAGCGGATGGCGTGAATCTCTTCGCGCACATCCTCGCACTGCCCCAGCAGGCGCAGCCCGCGCATCTGTCCCACGTCGCCCGCACCGAGCTGGCTCACCGGAAACACGCCCATGCCCCGCGCGGCAAACACGGCCAGCAGCGCGCTGTCTTCAAACTCGCCAACGATGCGTGGGCGGATGCCCTTGGTGTCGAACCAGTGGTCGAGTGCGATGCGCAGCGCCGAGTGCCCGGTGGGCAGCAGCACCGGCAGGTCGGTCAGCGACTGCGGAAACGCATCGCGCTGCGCCTTGCCCACCAGCTTGGCGGGCCCATACCAGTGCACCCCTGAGTCCACCAGCCGCTCGCTGGTCAGCCGCAGGTTGGGGTTGCGTGGCGCGGGCTGCCCGGCCAGCACGATATCGAGCTGGTGCAGCGCCAGCTCGGCCAGCAGCTGCTCGAACTCGCCCTCATGGCACACCAGCCGCAGGTCGGGCGTCTCCAGCACCGGCGCCAGCAGCGCGTGCGCTGCCAGCTTGGAGATGCCGTCGGACAAGCCCACCGACAACTGCGCCACGCGCCCCGTGGCCGCCTCGCGCACCTCGTCCGGGAGCGACTGGCCCAGCGTGAAGATTTCCTCGGCCCGTGCAAATGCGGCCTGCCCCGCCGGTGTGGGCGCCACGCCCCGGCCTGCGGGCTTGAGCAACTGGTGGCCCAGCTGCTTTTCCAGTTCGCGCACCTGGGCGCTGATGGTCTGCACCGCCATGTCCAGCCGCTCGGCAGCGCGTGCAAAACCGCCTTCCTTGATGACGACCCAGAAGTAATACAGGTGGCGATAGTTCAGCATATGGAATTCGCTTCGGGAAAACCGCATCTTAGTTGCGTGCGGGGGTGGTTTATCCAGCGCCATTGTGTCGCCAGACTACGCGTTCCCTGGTCCCATTTCTGATCTGCCCCTCACAAAAAAGGAACAACACATGCTCTACATCGCAAACTGGACACTGGTCACCCTGCTGCTGGGTCTGTGGTCCCTGGCAGCCTGGGCGTTTCACGGCATCGTGGTCTGGGCGGTGACCAAGGCGCCTTCGATCACCGGGCCCGCGGCCGACCTGTCGTCGGTCCCCGTGCCGGCGTGGCTGCTGCAGTTTTTGCCGATCGAAGCCATACAGGGCCTGATCGTGGGCCTGACCGAGACGTGGACGATGCTGGCCGGCTTTCTGCAAGCCGCACCGTCAGTAGCTACAGGCGTCTCTGTGGTGACCTGGACCGTGTGGGGCCTGGGCACCGCAGTGCTGGTTGCCGTGGGCGTGGGTGTCCACATCTGCGTAGCGCTGTGGGGCCGCCGCAGCATCGGCAGCGCCAAGCTGTCGGGCTAAGACAGCAGTGGCCTGGAAGGCCGGTGGCGGGCACTGGCCGCCAGCAAGCCCGCTCTCTGGTCTGGCGGGCCCTCAGCCGACCAGATCCTTCACCTGCTGCAGCGCAGCCGGGTCTTCCATGGTGGTCAGGTCGCCCGGGTCGCGCCGTTCGGCAACCGCCTGCAGGGCACGCCGCAGCAGCTTGCCGCTGCGGGTCTTGGGCAGCACCGTCACGAAATAGACGCGCGATGGCCGTGCCACTGCGCCCAGCTGGTTGTCCACCTGCCTCATCACTTCGCCTTCGAGCTTGAGGCGGGCCGCATCGTCGGTGAGGCCCCTGGCGTCCTTGGCCACGGCAAACGCCATCGCCACCTGGCCCTTGAGGCTGTCGGCCACGCCCACCACCGCCACCTCGGCGATGTTGGGGTGCGAGGCAATGCTTTCCTCGATCTCGCGGGTGCCCAGCCGGTGCCCGGCCACGTTGATCACGTCGTCGGTACGGCCCAGGATGAAGTGGTAGCCGTCGGCATCGCGAATGCCCCAGTCAAACGTGCTGTAGATCAGGCGGCCCGGGATGCTCTTCCAGTAGGTGTTCACAAAGCGGGCATCGTCGCGCCACACGGTCTGCATGCAGCCGGGGGGCAGTGGGCCTTCGATGGCGACCACGCCCTTCTGGTTGGCGCCGGTCAGCTCCTCGCCGGTCGACTCGTCGATCAGCTTCACGGCGTAGCCGTACATGGCCTTGCCGGGGCTGCCAAAGCGGGTGGATTGCTGTTCGACGCCGTTGGCCAGCGTGAGGATGGGCCAGCCGGTTTCGGTCTGCCAGTAGTTGTCGATGATGGGCACCTGCAGCGCGCTGCTGATCCACTGCGCCGTGGGTTCGTCCAGCGGCTCACCGGCCAGCCACAGGGCCTTGAGGCTGCTGACGTTGTACTTGCTCAGGTAGGCCGGGTCCTGCTTCTTGAGCACGCGCACTGCCGTGGGGGCCGAGAACATGTGCGTGACCTGGTACTTCTCGACAATGCTCCACCACACGCCGGCGTCGGGCCGCGTAGGCAGGCCTTCGTACATGATGGTGGCCATGCCGGCAATCAGCGGCCCGTAGATGATGTAGCTGTGGCCCACCACCCAGCCGATGTCGCTGGTCGCAAAGAACGTCTGGCCCGCCTCGGCGTTAAAGATGTGCTTCATGCTGGCCGCCAGCGCCACGGTGTAGCCGCCTGTGTCGCGCTGCACGCCCTTGGGCTTGCCAGTGGTGCCGCTGGTGTACAGCGTGTAGCTGGGGTGGGTGGATTCCACCCATTCGCAGGGCACCACGGCGTTGATGTGCTGCTCGCGCAGGGCCGCCCAGTCGTGGTCGCGGCCGGGCTGCAGGTGCATGGGAGCCAGCCCGCGGTTGACCATCAGCACCGCCTGCGGCTTGTGCTTTGACAGCGCAATGGCTTCGTCCAGCAGCGGCTTGTAGGGCACGACCTTGCCACCGCGCGAACCGGCGTCGGCGCTGACCACGGCCACGGGTTCGGCGTCTTCAATGCGCGACGCCAGCGAGCCCGCGGCAAAGCCGCCAAACACCACCGAATGCAGCGCACCGATGCGCACACAGGCCAGCATGGCAAACGCGGCCTCGGCAATCATCGGCATGTAGATCAGAACGCGGTCGCCCTTCTTGACGCCCATGGCCAGCAGCGATGCCGCCATGCGCTGCACCTCGATGTGCAGTTCGGCATAGCTGTAGGCGCGCTCGGTCTCGGTTTCGGTCGAGATGGCGATCAGCGCCGTCTGCCCTGCCCGGCTGGCCAGATGGCGGTCTACCGCGTTGTGGCACAGGTTGGTCGTGCCGCCCACAAACCATTTGGCAAACGGTGGGTTGCTGTATTCGCACACCTGGGTGGGCGGGGTCTTCCAGTCCACCAGCTGCGCCTGTTCGCTCCAGAAACTGTCGCGTTGATCGATGGACTGGCGGTAGAAATCGGCGTACTGGCTCATCGGGGTCTCCTCTGCATCTCACTCGTCTGCCTGATGGCAGTTCTGAATTCATAATTATTCATAACGGGCTTTCGACAAACTGACGTGGCGGCGCGCACGGCGCGCCCATGCCCACAGCCGAGTCACTTGCGTCAGAGAATTGAAATATATGCGTCACCCACCAACTCATATACTTCACGCATGTGGTCGATACTCATCATGGCGCTCCCTACCCACCCCAATGCCGTTCGCCTGCGGGTGTGGCGCACGCTCAAGGCGCTGGGCTGCGGCGCGCTGCGTGACGGGGCCTACGTGCTTCCGCTGGAACACGCCGCAGGCCTGGCCGACGTGGCCGCTGAGGTCCGTGCCCACGGCGGCACGGCCTCGGTGCTCACGCTGCAGGCCAACGACGACGCCCAGCGGGCTGAAATCGAGGCCTTGTTTGACCGCACCGATGCCTTCACACAGTGGCGCGAAACCGCCACCGCCCTGCAGGCCGAGCTGCCCACCCTGGGCGAAACCGATGCACGCCGGCGCTTTCGCGGCGTGTCCGATGCCCTGCAGGCCGTGCGGCGCATCGATTACTACCCCACCGCCGCCTCCAGCCAGGCCGAAGAAACCCTGGCGCACTTGCGGAGCGCCCTCGACCGCTGCTTTTCGCACGGCGAGCCCAGCGCGTGCGCCGCGTCGGTACACGGCATTCCGTTGCTAGACCGCAGCGCATACCAGAACCGCCACTGGGCCACACGCGCCCGCCCCTGGGTGGACCGCCTGGCCAGTGCCTGGCTGATCCGGCGGTTCATCGACCCCGGCGCCCGCTTTGTGTGGCTGGCCGCCGTGCCGGCATCGCCGTGCAACGGGTTCGTAGGGTTTGACTACGACGGTGCCCCGTTCACGCATGTGGGCCCGCTGGTCACCTTTGAAGTGCTGATGGCCAGTTTTGGCCTGGGTGAAGACGCGCGCCTGCAGCACCTGGCGCGCACGGTGCGCTACCTCGACGCCGGTGGCATCCCGGTGCCCGAGGCAGCCGGTCTGGAAGCCGTGCTGGCCGGGCTGCGTGAGCTGAACGCCGACGACGACCGATTGGTGCAGGCGGCGATGGCGGTGCTGGATGCCCTGTACGCCGCGCCCCTGGCGACCTCTGGCACGGGCACCACCGCCGCGCGCCCTGCCGCCCCCCGTTCCTGACCCGTCCCCTCGTCCTGACCCGCCCCCACCCGCCATGCCACCCGACACCACCCCCACCGCCTCACAGGCTCCGCCTTCTCCCGTCAGCTTTCGCGAGGCCTTCTGGTTCTGGCTCAAGCTCGGCTTCATCAGCTTTGGCGGCCCCGCCGGGCAAATCGCGATCATGCACACCGAGCTGGTCGAGCGCCGCCGCTGGATCAGCGAAAAGCGGTTTCTGCACGCGCTCAACTACTGCATGCTGCTGCCCGGGCCGGAGGCGCAGCAACTGGCCACCTACATTGGCTGGCTCATGCACCGCACCTGGGGGGGCATCGTGGCCGGGGCGCTGTTTGTGCTGCCCTCGCTGTTCATCCTGGTGGGTCTGTCGTGGGTGTACCTGCGCTTTGGCGACGTGCCGGTGGTGGCGGGCATCTTCTACGGCATCAAGCCGGCGGTGACGGCACTGGTGCTGCACGCGGCGCACCGCATTGGCACCCGGGCGCTCAAAAACGGCTGGATGTGGGCGATTGCAGCCCTGTCGTTCGTGGCCATCTTTGCGCTTGATACCCCCTTCCCGGCCATCGTGCTGGCGGCCGGGCTCATCGGCTACTTTGGTGCCCGGCGCTGGCCCGCCGTGTTTGCCCTCAGCGGGGGCCACGCCACAGCGCACGCCGGCTATGGCCCGGCGCTGATTGACGACGACACGCCCACGCCAGACCACGCCCGGTTTTCACGCCGCCACCTGGCGAAGGTACTGGCTGCAGGCCTGGCGCTGTGGCTTGTGGCCATGGGGCTGCTGGTGGCCACCCAGGGCTGGGAGGGCACGCTCACGCAGATGGGCTGGTTCTTCACCAAGGCCGCCCTGCTCACATTTGGCGGCGCCTACGCCGTGCTGCCCTATGTGTACCAGGGCGCGGTGGAGCACTACCAGTGGCTCAGCGGCCCGCAGATGATCGACGGGCTGGCGCTGGGCGAGACCACGCCCGGCCCGCTGATCATGGTGGTGGCCTTCGTCGGCTTTGTGGGGGGCTGGCTGCAGCAGGTGGGGGGGCCCGATGCGCTCTTCGCTGGTGCTGTGGCGGCCGCCACGGTGGTGACTTTTGTCACCTTTTTGCCGTCATTCATCTTCATTCTAGCGGGCGGGCCCGCCGTGGAAGCCACGCACGGCAAGCTGGGCTTCACCGCTCCGCTCAGCGCCATCACGGCCGCCGTGGTCGGCGTCATCCTGAACCTGGCGCTGTTCTTTGCCTACCACCTGCTGTGGCCCCAGGGCTTTGCGGGCCGGTTTGACGCGATCTCGGCCGCGATCGCCGTGGCGGCTGGCGTGGCGCTGTTCCGCTTCAAGGTAGGCGTGTTGACACTGCTGGGCGGCTGCGCGCTGGCAGGGCTGGCCATCACCTTCCTGCGGCCCCTGCTGGGCTGATTTGTTGACCAATCCCCCGAAAGCACCCCATGCAGTTACGCATAACGCCTTTGCCCTTTGACCTGGCCAGCCTGTCCGGGCTTTCCGAAAGCCTGCTGCAAAGCCACCACGCCCACAACTACGGCGGGGCGGTGAAAAGGCTCAACGCCATCCGCGCCGACCTGGCCGCCCTGCCCTTTGCCAGCGCGCCCGGCTACACCGTCAACGGTCTCAAGCGCGAGGAGCTCATCGCCACCAATTCGGTGCTGCTGCACGAGCTGTACTTTGCATGCCTGGGCGGCCCCCCCAACGCAGAGCCGCCACCCGCCATGGCGCTAGCGCTGGCGGCCAGCTTTGGCAGCGTGGAGCGCTGGCGCGAAGAATTCGTGGCCATGGGGCGGGCGCTGGGCGGTGGCTCGGGCTGGGTGCTGCTGGTGTTCCAGCCGCACGATGGCACGCTGGTGAACCAGTGGGCGGCCGACCACACCCAGGCTGTGGCGGGGGGCGTGCCCATTGCGGCGCTGGACATGTACGAGCACGCCTACCACCTCGACTTTGGCGCCGCTGCGGCGCTGTATGTAGACGCCTTCATGGCGCAGCTGAACTGGCCCGCCATCCACCGCCGCTACCAGCGCGCAGTGACTGCCGCCACGGGCGACATCGGCGCGTCGCACCCGGATGCCCAGCAAGCCGCGCAAATCATCGACGTGCGCCGTGCGGGCGCCTATGCCACGGCGGCCCAGGTGATCCCGGGCGCCCGCTGGCAGGACCCCACACGCATCGACGAATGGGCCGACACCCTGCCCGCCGACCAGGCCACCGTGGTGTATTGCGTCCACGGGCACGAAGTAAGCCGTGCGGTGGCGCTGCGGCTGCACGCATCCGGGCGGCCGGTGCGCTTTCTGGAAGGCGGTATCGAGGGGTGGGCTGCGGCGGGCATGAAGCTGGCGCCAAAAAGCTGAAAGTCCATCGGCCCTGAGCCAAGCCCCGCGTGGTTTACCGCAGGGCCCGGGGATGGAGTGCACTGCCCCACACCCGGCGCACGCCATTAGCTACATTTTTGATAGCTATAAAAGTCCGTACTACAAGCGGTGGAGCCCTAAAACGCTTTAAAGAACCCGCAAAACCCGGCCCTTACTTCACTTGATCAGCCCGAGCACGTCCTTGAAAGCCGGGTGTTCACAGCTGCCCAGCCATTCAAAGGCGACCATCTCGGTCGTCACCAGCTCGGCGCCTGCACCGGCCAGCCGGTCAAAGGCCGCGTCGCGGTTGCGCTCGGTGCGTGAGCCGCACGCGTCCGTCACCACCCAGACCTCGAACTCGTCCTCGATCAGGTCCAGCGCGGTCTGCAGCAGGCACACATGGGCCTCGCAGCCCGCAATGACGATGGTGCCGCGCTCGGATGCCTGGGCCGCGGGCTTTTGCAGGTGCTTGGGCAGGCTGCGCGCATTGCCGCCCTGGGGCTTGGCCGGGGGGCGCAGCCATTCGCCCAGGCCTTCCTCGGCGGCGCTGAAATGCATTTTGGCCAGGGTCTTCTGGCACAGGGCGCGCAGCGCGGCGTCGTTCGCGCCCAGGCGCGAAGGGTTTTGCTCGGTGCCCCACACGGGCACCTCGAGCATGCGCGCGATCTCGGCCAGGCGGCGGGCGTTGGCCAGCACGGCGGGGCCTTCAAAGATGGCGGGCATCAAGCGCTCCTGGTAGTCGACCAGGACGAGTTGGGATTCGGTGACGTCGAGCAGCATGGTGTGTGTGGCAGTGGGGTCGCGCCGGGGGCGACGGGTCTTGTGCGGAAGCGGCCTGAGGAAACCCGGCCGACGGGGGATTGTCGCAGCCCGTCGGCCAGTCAGCGTGCGACTTGCAGCACGCCGCGGACCGCCTCACCCAGCACTTCGGCCATGGGCACGCTGTTGCTGGCGTGCGCAATGCAGTCGGTGCTCCAGACCTCGCCCACCCCCGCTTCGTGCAAGGCCTGCAGCGCATCGCCCGCAAACAGGGCATGGGTCACGGCCACATCGACCGATGCCGCACCTGCCTGCCGCAGCAGCTGCGCGGCAAGGGCCAGGGTGCGGCCGGTGCTGGCCATGTCGTCCAGCAGCACCACGGAGCGGCCGCGGGCGTCGAGCGCAGGCAGCTCGATGGTCACGTCCCGGTCGCCGCGGCGCACCTTGGTGCACACGGCGTGGTCAAAGCCGTGGCGCGCGGCGGCCTGGGCGATCCACTGGGCCGATTCACCATCCGGTCCCACCAGCAACGCGCCCGGGCGGCGCCGGGCAATCAGGTCGGCCAGTGGCTGGGCGCCGCTGAGCACCACAGCCTGCGGCACGGGCACGGCCTGCTGTAGCGTGGCCACCCGGTGCAGGTGCGGGTCGACCGTGACCACGGCATCGAACAGGCTGGCCAGAAAGCCGCCCACCACCTGCTGGCTGACCACCTGGCCGGGCTCAAACGCCATGTCTTGCCGCATGTAGGCCAGGTAGGGTGCCACCAGCGTGAGGTGGTGCGCGCCCAGCCCGCGGGCCGTGCGGGCGGCCAGCAGCAGCTCCACCAGCTTTTCGTTGGGCTGGTGCAGGCTGCGCAGCAAGACCACGCGGGCTGGCAATGCGCCCTGCGCGTCCAGCGGCAGACGCAGCCGCAGTTCGCCGTCGGGGAACCGGTGGCGTTCGATGGCGTGGGCGGGAAGGCCTGCGGCTTGTGCCAGCCGCAGGGCGGCGGCTTCCTCGTCTGCAAAGTGCAGCAGCCAGGCGTTGCCCGGCGTGGGCATGGCGGAGGTCATGGAGGTCGTTCTCCTTTCAGGTGCCGACAGAAAGGGCCGGTCAGAATTCGACGAAGACGCTGGGTACGTCGGCTGCAGTTCCGATCTTGTAGCCGGTGTCGCGCAGGCAGGCCTGCCGCGCAAACTCCAGGTCGGCCGGGTAGCTGGCGTGCACGCGGTACAGCACCTGCCCGGCGGCCACCGTAGCGCCCAGCTTGCACAGCACATCCACGCCCGCGCCCTGCACCTTGGGGGCGCCGGCCAGCCGGGCCACGCGGGCGATCTGGTAATTGTCGATCCCTGCCACCACGCCCGCGGCGGGTGCCACCACATCGAGTGTGAGTGCGCCCAGCGCCGGGTGGTTGTGGTCAAAGCCCTTGCTGCCCTGCGCGGCAATGATGGCGTTCATGCGGGCGAGGGCCCGGCCCGACTCAAGGATGTCCCGCGCAATCGCGTAGCCATCCCCACCGCGCACGTCCGGGTCGCATTCAATCAGGCGGCCCGCCAGCCGCAGTGATTTCTGGCGCAGATCGTCGGGCGCGCGCGGGTCGTTTTGCAGCACACGCATCACGTCGCGCGCCTCCAGCACCGGGCCCACGCCGTTACCCACCGGCTGGCGGCCATCGGTGATCACCACATCCAGCGACAGGCCCATGCGCCGCGCCACGTATTCAAACAGCCGGCGCAGGCGCTGCGCCTCGGGCATGGACCGCACCTTGGCCGTGGGGCCGATGGGAATGTCGAGCACCAGGTGCGTGGCCCCAGCCGCCACCTTTTTCGACAGGATCGAAGCCACCATCTGCCCGGCCGAGTCGATGGACAGCGGGCGCTCCACCGAAATCAGCACGTCATCGGCGGGCGACAAATTGGCGGTGCCGCCCCAGGCCAGGCAGCCCCGGTGCTGGCGCACGATGTCGCCCAGCTGGTCAAACGGCAGCTCCACATGCGCCAGCACCTCCATGGTGTCGGCCGTACCAGCGGGCGAGGTGATGGCGCGCGACGATGTCTTGGGGCACAGCATGCCGTGCGCGGCGACGATGGGCACCACCAGCATCGTGGTGCGGTTGCCGGGGATGCCGCCGATGCAGTGCTTGTCGACCACCAGCGGCTCGTGCCAGTCCAGCCGCCGACCGGTGGCCACCATGGCCTCGGTCAAAAAGTACACCTCCTCGCGGTCCAGCTCATTGCGGTGGCATGCCACCACAAAGGCAGTCAGCTCGATCTTGGAATAGCGGTGGTCGGCAATGTCGCGCACGATGGCGCCAAAATCCTCACGCGTCAGGCGCTCACTGGCCAGCTTGCGAAACAGCGCCCCCATCGACTCCGGCGGCTCGGCCTGCGCCACCGACACGGTATGGCCGCTCTCCACCCCCAGCTGGGCAAATGCGTCTTCGGACAGGCCCAGTTCACTGCACCCCACAATGGCCAGGTCATCCACCACATTGAGCGTGGCCAGAATGCGCCGGCCATTGGCCCGCACTTCGATCTTGGAAAGCGCCTGAAATCCCTCGGCCCGGTACACCGCACAGTCGCGGTGCAGGTACGCCACGTTTTCGCGCCAGGTGTCGATGGCCACCCGGCGCACGGCCAGGGCGGAGTGCGGCAGCGGCCCCGGAGCCGCAGGTTCTGGTGTGGGAGTTGGCGACTCGGCTGGCGACGCCAGGGCCGGGGTGATGGTGAGGTCAGCGGGCATGGATGGAGACTACATCCAAACAGGGGTACGGGCGGACTGCATGGGCTGAAACAGGCCTATAGCGTGTGGGCCGGGCCCGCAAAAGCGCCTTGCTCAGGAAGAAGCTTGGAAGCTGCTCGATCAGGCTCTGCGGTTGTGCCTCGGGCTGGTCAGCGTCTTCGTCGTCGGCCAGCAGGTTGTTGAGGTTTTTGGCGCTGCCCTGTTTGCCGGTGGGGCTGTACAGGGGCTCGGTTTTAAACACGCGCTGGCCCAGGCCGTTGTGGGCGTATTGCGTGGTGGGCGCCCCATCGGTCACCCGTTCAATACAGAGCGAAGCCACGGCCCGGCGGCAAGCCCTCAGCGCTCCCGCTGCAACTGCAGCAACTTCCCATCCCGGCTGTCGGTCAGCAGGTAGATGAACCCGTCCGGCCCCTGCCGCACATCGCGGATGCGCCCGCCGTTGCCTTCCAGCAGCTTCTGCTCGCGCACGACCTTGCCGCCATCCAGTTCCAGTCGGTGCAGGGTGCCGAACTTGAGCGACCCCACCAGCAGGCTGCCCTGCCATGCGCTGCCGTAGCGGTCGCTGGTGACGAACGCCATGCCCGAGGGCGCGATGGAAGGCACCCAGTAATGCAGCGGCTGCTCCATGCCCGCTTTGGCGGTGCCCTCGCCCACCTTGCCGCCGCCGTAGTTCTCGCCGTAGGTGATCGCGGGCCAGCCGTAGTTGCGGCCGGGTTGCGGCACGTTGATCTCATCGCCGCCCTGGGGGCCGTGTTCGTGCGTCCACAGCTTGCCATCGGGCCCCAGCGTGGCACCCTGCGGGTTGCGGTGGCCGTGGCTCCATATCTCGGGCAAGGCCCCGGCCTGCCTGGCATAGGGGTTGTCGGCCACCGGCGCGCCATCGGGCGTGATGCGGACGATCTTGCCGTGGTGGTTGTCGAGCTTTTGCGCATCGTCCTTGCGGTGGTAGCGTTCGCCGAGCGTCAGCCACAGGTTGCCGTCTGCCGCCTGGACGATGCGGCAACCAAAGTGCAGGGAACTCTCGACCTTGGGCTGCTGGCTGAAGATGACCTGTACGTCCTGCAGGCTGCGTGCATCGGCCGACAGGGTGGCACGGGCCAGCGCCGTGCTGCTGCCCGGGGCGCCTGCGCCCGCAGGTTCGGAAAAGCAGAAAAATATACGACGGTTGGTCTCAAAACGGGCGTCCGTCACGACATCCAGCAGGCCGCCCTGCCCCCCGGCTGCCACGCGCGGCACTCCCGCCAATGGCGCGCTGAGCTTGCCAGCGGCGTCCACCACGCGCAGGCTGCCGGGCCGCTCGGTGACCAGGAACTGGCCTCCTGGCAGAAAAGCCACCGCCCAAGGGTTGGACAGGCCGGTGGCCACCGTTTGAAGCGAAACACCGGACGGCGCGGGCTGCGCGATGGCAAGCGTGCCCGCACCCAGCAGAACCGTCAGGATCAAGCTTGCAGAGCGTGCAGAACGTACAGAGCTGGCAGGCCATGGTGCCAAAAGTGGAGTCAGACGCATCAGTCGGTGTTCCTGAGAAAATGGGTGGAGCCAGACGGTCGCCCTGCGCATTGGCCCGGGTCAACAGTGCGGTGGTGGAACCCCTGCCTGCACCATCCGCCAAACGGTACGCTTTGATTCCAGTCAGCACGTCCGCCCATTTTGGAGGGGCTGCGGCAGAGCGTGATACCCTTCGCCCCCATGTCTAAATGGTTATGCGCTCTTCTACTGGCCTGCACCTGTGCAGCCCAGGCTGCCCCCCAGGCAGCACCGCCGGACGAAATGGACCGCCTGCTGGCCGACAAGGGCCTGCTCAGCCGCCTGGAAGGCGTAAGCCAGACGGTGGCAGACCGCACCACCGGGCTGGTCGTCAATGCCATGGGTTTCCTGGGCGTGCCCTACAAGCGTGGGGGCAACAGCGCCGAAACGGGCTTCGATTGCAGCGGTTTCGTGCGCGCCATCTACGAGCAGACCGTGGGCCTTTTGCTGCCCCGCCGTGCAGACCAGCAAGCCGCAGCCACTGAAGTCATTGACCGCAAGGATCTGCAGCCGGGCGATCTGGTGTTCTTCAATACCATGCGCCGCAACTTCAGCCATGTCGGCATTTACGTGGGCGACGGCAAGTTCATCCATTCCCCTCGCAGCGGCGCCCAGGTGCGGGTAGAAGACATGGCCACCGCTTACTGGGCCAAGCGCTTCAACGGCGCGCGGCGCGTCGCAGCCGACGCGGAAGTCACAGCCGCCAAGTAGCCAACCCTCGCCCCACAACCCTGCCGCCTGCGAGGCGGCTTTTTTGTGCGCGGCAGCGGTCCCGGTCAGGGCTTGACGACATAGGTCGTCTCCGTACTCCGCACCGGCCCGCCTACGATGTTCACCGGGCGCGCATCGGGGTTGCGCAGCATGGCGCGGGCTGCGTCCATGTCAGCCTGGTAGCGGGCGCGGGCTGTCGACTCGCAGCCCTTGCGATCTGCAACTGCCATGGCTCGACACTCTTCAAGACTTACTTTGAGACCGCCCCCCGCCTCGCGGATGGCAGTCTGGTAGCGCTGTTGGGGGGTCGTGTCGGGCATAGCGCCCCGCTCAAGCGAGGCTTCGTCGCTCTGCGCCAGGGCAGGCAGTGCCGTGACGAGGGTCGATAGAACAACCGCAGCGCACCACTGGCCAGCAGTGCGCCCGGGGCGTCGGGCTGCATGAAGGGATTTCATAAAAAGGCACTTTCCGTGGGCTGGCTGGCGCGGGTGCGGCAACCTGTAAACCTGAATGTACCGGCCAGTCCGGCACCTTGCAGGCAGGTTTTTACCCCACCCCGCTGTCAGCAAAATGCCATGCAAAACCGCACCGCCCCTGCCCGCCGCGGGACGCCCAGACTGCCGCTTGTCCGACAAGGTGCCCCGGCACCGGTTCGTAGAGTGGGATGAACACGGGCATTCATAACAACAAGCGAGGTGAACACACATGCTGTCCCTGAGCGGAACGCTGCTGGTCGGCCTCTTGGTAGGGGTTTTGGCCCGGGTGCTGAAACCTGGCACCGACACCCTGGGCTGGGTGGTGATGGGGTTGCTGGGGATTACCGGCGCGCTGCTGGCCACCTATGTGGGGCTGGCCACGGGCTGGTACAACCAGGGCGAGGCCAGCGGGTGGATCGCCAGTACGGTGGGGGCCATGCTGCTGGCGGGCATCTTCAGCCTGACGACCCACAATCGGTAATGAGCAACCTCCGCCACAAGGGCATGCACCGCAGCCGGCAGTGCATTGGCCCCTTCTGGTGCGCCTGGATCAGTCCGCCTTGAAGCCCGTCGCGGCTACCGCCTTACCCCAGGTCACCGTGTCCGCCGCGATGATCCGGCCAAATTCAGCCGCGCTGGTGCCTGTGGCCTTGAAACCCGCCTCTTCCAGCTTCGCCTTGCCGTCGGGCGACTGCACCGCCTTCATGATGTCGGCACTGAGCCTGGCCACGATGGGTGCGGGCGTATTGGCTGGCGCAACGATGCCGAACCACGACGAAAACTCGAGGTTGGCGTAGCCCTGCTCCTTGATGGTGGGCACATCCGGCAGGGCATTGGTACGGGTGGCGCCGGTGGTGCCCAGGGCCAGCAGCTTGCCAGACTTCACCTGCGGTGCGGCCAGGCCCACGCTGGCAAACACGCCCTGCACGTCACCGCTGAACAGGCCACCCAACGCATCGGCAGTGTTCTTGTAGTGCACCGGCTCGGGCTTGAGCTTGACGGCATCGCCAAACATGAAGGCGCCGAAGTGCCCCGGCGTGCCTGCACCGAAGGTGGCCAGGAACAGGCCCTTTTGCTGCTGGGTCCAGGAGACGAAGTCCTTGACGTTGCGCGAAGGCACCTTTTGCGGGTTGATGAGCAGCGCGAAGTCTGAAGTGACCACCTGGCTTACCGGCACGAAGTCCTTGACGGGGTCGTACGGCAGCTTGTTGTAACTGCTGGGGGCAATGCTCAGCTGGCCTGTTTCGCCCAGCATGAGTGTGTAGCCGTCGGCGGCCGCCCGGGCGGCCTCGCCGGCAGCAATCAGGCCGCCCGCACCGGGCTTGTTGTCGACGATCACACCCTGGTTGCCCCAGCCCTCCGAGAGTTTTTGCGCCAGCAGCCGCGCCACGATGTCCGGCCCCGTGCCCGCCGGAAACCCCACGATGATGCGCACGGGTTTGCTGGGGTACGCGGCAGCGCCGGTGGCAGTCTGTGCATGCGCGCCTGCAAAGGGCACGGCCAGGGTGGCGGCGATGGCTGCAGCCAGCAATGCACGGCGGCCGCAAGGGGTGAAAGCTTGGTTCATGGATGTCTCCGTCTGGTTTTGTGGGGGATGGATCGAAAAGGCGTGGCCTGAAAGCGCAGGCTCTGGGGCTCGGGCGAAGGCTGTGCCATCAGGCCAGTTCAAAGAACCGCATGGCCACGGCGTCGGGATAGCGGGCCCCCGAGCCAACGAACATGCGCTCGGCGATCCAGCCCAGGCTGGCCGAGGCCGTCTCGAAGCTCGGTGCACAGCGAAAGTAGATCTGCGCAGGGTCCACAGGCTCGCCGCGCACCAGCTTGGCAATCAGCTCGGCCGGACCTGACCGTACCGCCCGGTTTTGTACATAGATGAAGTCCCCGCCATCGGTTTCGAGCACATAGCGGGCATCCAGTTCGGAGAGCCGGTCGTTCACGATGAGCTGGAAGTCCGCACCGCCTGGCACCACGCGGGCGCTCCAGCCGTTGCCGCTGGCCGTGCCACCGGTGATGGGAATCAGCCGCCGCAGGCCGTGCACCGTGTGGCCCACCTCCTGCGGTGTTCCGACCTGCACGCGCAGGTCGGCAAAGAACCGGAGCCGGGGTTCGGGCTGCGATGATGGGTCAGACATGGCGAAACGTGTGGAAAATTAGTTATAGAACTAGCGTAAATCCGGTTGTGCACAGGGCCTGTCATCCCAGAGGATGACAACGCCATGACATCCCACCCGCACCCCGCCCGCCAACCCGCCGCAGCCATGTCGCTGCTGGCTGCGCCGCGCGCCGCTCAACCCGAAGCGACCTGCATCGCCCTGTGGCACGCCGGAGCATGCCAACGCTTCCAGTCCCCAGGGGCAGCACGATGAGGCAATGGCTGCCGGCACGCGCACCGGCGTCGGCGCAGGCCAGCGCCGCGGCGGGGCGTGCAGGGCAAGCGCTGGCCAACATGGTGCTGCGGCTGGGCGAGCCCGGTTTTGCCGGTGGCCTGTTGCAGGACCTGGCGCCCGTGCTGCCCGCGGCTTCGTGGGCGGTGTACCGCACGGGCCAGCGCTGCAAACCCACGCTATTCATGTCAGCCAGCCATGGCGTGCCCGACACCACGCAGGACTGCTGGTGGGCGTACCTCTCGGGCCCCTACCGCAACGACCGCACCTGGGGCCGCACATTTGACGATGCGCCCACCCAGCCGCTGACCCAGCTGTGCCACGTCACCGCACGCGAGGTCGAGGGCGAACACCGCGCCCGCGTCTACGAGGCCCATGGCGTGGCCGAGCGGGTTTCGGTGGTGGATTACGAGGACGACGGTTCGGTCTTTGCCGTCAACTTCTACCGCCACCAGCACCAGCAGGCCTTTCGCGACAGCGACCTCTGCGGTTTTGAAGAGGTAGCCCCCGTTTTGCTGGCATTGGCCCGCAAGCACATTGCGCTGGCGCACCCCCTGGCCGGTGCCCGCGCACCTGCCGTGCACAACCAGCCGCTACTGACCCGTGGCCGAACGCTGCCCTGCCATCTTCCTGAACTGCGCGAGCGCCTGCTGCGCACACAGCACGACCTGACCGACCGCGAACTCGACGTGTGTGCACGCCTCTTGCAAGGCATGACGCACGAGGGCATCGCGAGCGATCTGGGCCTGGGCGTGCCGACCGTCAAGACCTACCGCAACCGGGCCTTCACACGCATGGGCATCCACTTTCGCAACGAGCTGTTTGCGCGGGTGCTGGGCGGGTAACACCCAAGGCAAGTCCAGGGGGCAGAAATGACCGGGCGGCGCTGCTGACAAGGCACCTCAAGCTGCCCTTACAAGCTGCGCCATCGCCCCTTTTGCAGGTCCAGCGCCAGCACAACGCCGTGGCTTTTTGCGAATCGGCTTCGCCATGGTCTGAGGGAGCTACCACGCACGACAGCGCTTTGTTCTCGTGCTGCGACCCACACCTTTTCTGCATGAGAAGGCAAAGGGGCCGTCTTCAATCGCTGCAATTCGGCGCTGCTTCATCCCCGCTTAATCTTGGCCGCGTCCAATGCAGTTCGTGGGCAGTCAGTCCACATGTTTCAACCCACTGACACCGATACTCACCATGAAACTGCATATCACCGCCCTTGTTCTCGCCCTTGGTTCTACCGCTGTCTTCGCAGGCCCCACCTGCAATGTTCCAGAAGAAAAATGGATGAAAGAAGCCGACTTCAAGACCGGACTCGAAAAGCAGGGCTACCAGATCCGGACCTTCAAGGTCAGCAAAGGCAAGTGCTACGAAATTTATGGTTTTGACAAAGCGGGCAAGAAGGTGGAAATCTATTTCGACCCCGCCACTGGCGCCGAGATGGAGCGCAAGTAAGCCTCAACCCAGCTCCCCGCCCCGCCCCTCGCCAGCACCCCGATTTGCCCATGAAGCCCGTTCCTCTGCACCACCCCAATGCCGCCACCAAGGTGTGGGACCCGTTCATCCGCATTTTTCACTGGAGCCTGGTGAGCTGCGTGGTGCTGAACCAGTTTGTTCTGGAGCCTGGTGAAACAGCGCACGAGTGGGTGGGCTACACCGCCAGCGCACTGGTGCTGGCAAGGCTGGTCTGGGGTTTTGTGGGCAGCCGGTACGCGCGGTTCAGCGACTTTTTCCCCACCCCGCGCAAGCTGGCACGGCACCTGGGTGCGCTTCGCCATGGCGAACATCCGGTCTACCTGGGCCACAACCCCCTCGGGGCGCTGATGATGCTGGCTTTGATGGCCATCGTGCTTGCCCTGGGCGTGACGGGGTGGATGCAGACCACCGACGCGTTCTTTGGCGAAGAATGGCTGATCGAGTTGCACGAGGTGCTGGCCAACGGGCTGCTGCTGGCGGCAGGGTTGCACGCTGCGGCGGCTATTGTGATGGGACGGCTGGAGCGGGTGCGCCTGGTACGGGCCATGGTCACCGGCACCAAACAGCATTTTTGAGGGATCAGGCTCGCATGCGACTCTTGCTGCTGGAAGACGATCACACTCTGGGCGAAGGCTTGCGGGACTATCTGCAGCAAGACGGCTACCTGGTGGACTGGTGCACCACCCTGGCGCAAGCCCGGGGCCTGGTCACCGAGCCCTATGACGCCTGGCTGCTGGACTGGAACCTGCCCGATGGCTCCGCCCTCGAGTGGCTGCGCAGCCTGCGCGCCAAAGGGGCCAAAACACCCGCCCTGGTGCTGACCGCGCGGGACATGCTCAGTGACCGCATCCATGGCCTGGACAGCGGCGCTGACGATTTTCTGGTCAAGCCCTTTGCCCCCGAAGAGCTGTGTGCCCGGCTGCGTGCCCTGTCCCGCCGGATGACCGGCGGCACGCCCAGCAAGGCGTTTGGCGCCTTGGAAGTGCTGCTGGCCGAAAAGGAAGTTCGGCTGCTTGGCCAGCGTGTGGAATTGACCGCCCGTGAGTGGGCGGTGCTGGAGGCGCTGGTGTTGCGTGCCGGTCGCACGGTCTCCGCGTCGGATCTGGAAGCCCTGGTGCTGGGGCTGGACAGCGATCTGTCCAGCAACGCGCTGCAGGTGCACGTGTTCAATCTGCGCAGCAAACTGGGCAAGGACGTGATCCAGACGGTGCGGGGCATGGGCTATCGCATGCCTGGACCCACCTCCCCGGCGACATCGCTGCCAACCCCTGCAGGCTAACGACATGCTGATGCGAAGCGGCAAAGCAAAACCGCCGTCTATCCGGGGGCGCCTCGTCCAGTCGTTGCTGTGGATTTCCATCGTGTTCGGCCTGTTGACCTCCGTGGTCGTCTGGTACGTGATCGCCCACGAGATGGGCGAACTCATGGACCAGGAACTGCGCGAGGCGGCCGAGATTTTTCACAGCGTCATGGCCATACAGCCCGATCTGGCCACCCACGGTCAGAGCGCCACCAAACACTTTTCGTATGAGGAACACCTGGTCTGGCAGGTGGTGGATGCCCCTTCGGGCCGCGTGAAGAGCCGCTCGCACAAGGCCCCCGAGCGGGCCTTGCAGACCACTCCCACCGAGGCGATCGCCTGGACACAAGACGGGCAATGGCGCGCCTTCACGTCGGTGTTCAGCCAGCGCCCCGGGCAATTCCTGGTGGTGGCACAAAGCCGCACGGAGCGCGACGAGGCGCATGCAGAAGTGGTGGGGTACACGCTGATGGCCGCGCTGTCCATGGGCCTGCTGTCGGCCCTGCTGATGAACTGGCGGATTCGGCAAGAGCTTGACCCCCTGGCAGCGCTGGGCCAGGGCGTGCAGCACTACGACCCCCTTCGCCCCGACACAGCACCCAAGGCAGTACCAAGGCAGGAACTGCTACCTATCGAGCAGGCCATTGGCGACCTGGGACACCGGCTGGCGCAGCGGATCATCAGCGAACGCGCGTTCACCTCCCATGCAGCCCATGCACTGCGCACGCCCGTGGCAGGTATCGACGTGCAATTGGCCTTGGCGATCAAAGAGGCCCCCGAATCGATCAGGCCGCGCCTGGTACGCGCACGCGATGCCGCAGGCCGCCTGGGCCGGGTCATGCAGGCGCTGCTGATGGTGTTTCGCAGTGGCATGGAGCCACAGCGCCAGGACGTGGATCTGCGCCAGCTCATTGATGCGCTGGTGTTTCATGACATGGTCATTTCCATCCACCAGGCCACTCCGGTGAACGCCGACCCCGATCTGCTGGCTGCCGCATTGCTGAACCTGCTGGACAACTCGCACCGCTTCAACGCACACCATGTCACCATCACTGCGCTGCAGGAGGGCCCAGACACCGTATTGCGCGTGCAGGACGACGGCGACGGCTGCCAGCCCCACACCAAAGCCCGTTTGCAGCAATCGCTGCAGCAGCAGGCTTATGGCGAAGGCAGCGCCATGCGCGGCCTGGGCTTGGTGCTGGCCGATCTGGTGGCGCGCGCACACGGCGGCCACACGGTGTTGCCAGACAGTGCCTCGGGCTTCGGCATTGAGCTGCGCTGGCCTGCTGCCACAACCCGTTCTGCCGGGTGACAATGTGCCGTATTCACCCGTCAGTCCTTCGCATCACACGACAAAGAGAGACCCCATGCGACGCCTCACCAAAGCCATAGCACCCTCGCAAATCGCGCCGCTGTGCATCGCACTGTTCAGCCTGGCAGGCGCCCTGCACGCCCACGCCGAAGCGCCCATGCACACCGACGATGCCGGTACGCTGACCCAGGGCGCGATGAAGCTCGAAGGCGTTTTCAGCCGCGATGACAAGGTCCGAGGCACCGACCTGATCTTTGGAGCCGGCATCGCCCCACAGCTGGAAATGGAGGTCTCGCTGGCGCGCGCCAAAGACACGGCCATGAGCCCATCCACCACCTTCCACGGGCGTGGCTGGGGCGTGAAGTGGGTGCCCATCCAGAACGAAACGGGCTGGTCGCTGGGTGCCCGGTTCGACCTGGGCCACACCCGCGTGCGCGACCATGCCACCCCACAGCGCTATACCGAACGCGAAACCGCCCTCACAGCGCTGGCCAGTTACCGGCTGGCCAATGCGCAGGTGCTGCACCTCAATGCGGGGCACAAGACCTTCAGGTCCCAAGGCACGCGCCACCGTGCGGCCACCTGGGCCTTGGGCTATGAGATTCCGCTCACGGAACAACTACAGCTCACGTCTGAGGTGTATGGCGAACAAAGGTCGCGCCCGGACAAGGCCGTGGGCCTGCGCTACGCCATCACCGACGGGCTCAAGGCCTCTGTTGCCGTGGGCCGGGGCAATGGGCGCACGTTCAGCCAGGCGGGCATGGCCTGGGAGTTCTAGACCCAAGTGAACCATGGCCGCCACGGCACAATCGGCGGCCTATGCCAGCATCCGGCACCTGCCCCACAGAACCCCGTCCGCCCGGCTCAGAGCGGGCGACATTGGTACAGGCCTGGGTCCAGGCCTTGCGCTCCCAGGCCGGGCCCGCCCAACTGCAGGCCCTGGCACCCCTGAGCGATGCAGAGGCCGCGCGCGTGGTGGCGCTGCTGCGCAGCGATGCCCCCGAAACGCCCTCGCAAACCCACAGCCCTGCTCCAGAAGACGCTCACGGCCCTGACATTGAACCCGGCCACTTCCGCCCCCGCATCACCCTCATGACCCTGGGCCGGGGCGACGGACTGCTGGGCCTGCAGCCCCAGGGCAAGATCGACCCGCGCGGCGACAGCGTGACGCTGGTGCAGATTGACTGGACCTACCGCACCGACGGCGGCGCCACCTGGCAAACGCCTGCGCCCACGTCCATCCTCAACGCCCGCCCTGCCCCCGTGCAGGAGCTGTTTGACACCGGCGGCCCCGTGGTGCGCATGCAGCGCAACCTGACCGCCGAATCCGACGCCATGGACCGCGTGTGGGACCTGGGCCTGATCCCCGTGGATGCGAACAAGCTGCAATGGCGCCCCCTCGCCGCAGCGGCCACGCTGGGCCCCGTGTGGACGCTGCCGCAAGAGGCGCACTTTGGCGACTTCTGGGCCGAGCAGATCCCCCGGCTGCGCGCCGAGGGCTGGACCGTGGTGGCACGCCCCGGCTTTGCCCACGAAAGCGTGCCCGTGCAGCGCTGGAAGCTGGTCATTGCACCCGACACCGGTGAGCTGCTGGGCAAGGAGGTGGATGGCCCGCTGGGGCAGCGCCAGCGGCCTGTGCAAAAGCTGCAGTTGCCAGAGCGCGAAGGCGCCTGGTTGCTGAGCCTGGGTATCGAGATCGACGGCGAAACGCTGGACCTGGCCCCGATGCTGGCCGACCTGCTGCGCCGCGACGCGCGCTGGCTCAACGCGCAGCAGATGGCGACCATCGACGACATCGCGGTGATTTCGCTGCGCGCCCCGGGCGGCAAACGCATTGATGCGCCCGCAGGGCCGCTCAAGGCCATCGTCGGCGCGATGGTGGACCTGCTCACCGACCCGACCCGGAATCAGCGCAAGGACGGCGACCCGCTGCACCTGGGCGCGTGGGAGGCCCGCCGCATCGAAGCCCTGCGCGCCGGGCTGGTGCAGGCCCACCGCGTGGGCACCGTCAACGGCTGGAACAACAACTGGCAGCTGCAGGGCGACGCAGGCCTGAACCAGCTGGCCCAGCGCCTGCGCCGCATCGGCACGCCCCAGCCCGTGGCAGCGCCACGGGGCCTGCAGGTGCAGCTGCGCCCCTATCAACTGGAGGGCCTGGCCTGGCTGCAGTACCTGCGCGCCCAGGGCCTGGGCGGCATCCTGGCCGACGACATGGGCCTGGGCAAAACCGCGCAGGCGCTGGCCCATGTGCTGGCCGAAAAGGAGGCCGGGCGCCTGACCCGCCCGGCCCTGGTGGTGCTGCCCACCTCGCTGCTTTTTAACTGGCAGGCCGAGGCCGCCCGCATGGCTCAGGGGCTGCGGGTTCTGGCGCTGCATGGCGCCAACCGGGGTCAGCGCTATCTGCAGATGGCCGACCACGACCTGGTGCTGACCACCTACCCGCTGCTGTGGCGCGATGTGGACGCACTGGCCGCGCAGCCTTTTCACCTGCTGATCCTGGACGAAGCCCAGATGGTAAAAAACGCCGGCAGCCGCAGCGCCCGCGCCTTGCGCAAGCTGCAGGCCCCGCACCTGCTGTGCCTGACCGGCACGCCGCTCGAAAACCATCTGGGCGAGCTGTGGGCGCAATTCGACTTCTTGATGCCCGGCTTTCTGGGCGATGTGCGCAGCTTCAACGCCCGCTGGCGCAAACCCATCGAGGAAAACGGCGAGACGCTGCGGGCCCAGCTGCTGTCGCAGCGCGTGCGCCCCTTCATCCTGCGCCGCCGCAAGCAGGACGTGGCCACCGAGCTGCCGCCGCGCACCGAGACCATCTTGCGCGTGCAACTGCAAGGCAAGCAGCGCGAGCTGTACGAGGCCGTGCGCACCACCGCCGACAAACAGGTGCGCCGCGCGCTGGAGCGCCAGAGCTTTGAAGGCGCGCAGATCACCATCCTGGATGCGCTGCTCAAGCTGCGCCAGGTCTGCTGCGACCCGCGCCTGGTGAAAGGGACCACGAAAAACGCAATCGCGATGGAACGCGCCAAGCTCGAACTGCTGGCCGACCTGCTGCCCGCCCTGGTCGATGCAGGGCGCCGCGTGCTGGTGTTCTCGCAGTTCACCGAAATGCTGGGCCTGGCGGCCGAGCTGCTCGACACCCTGGCCCGGCCCTACCTCACCCTGACGGGCCAGACGCCGCCGCGCCAGCGCGGCACCATCGTCAAAAGCTTCCAGGCACAAGACGAGGCCGGCGCCCCCATCCTGCTCGCCAGCCTCAAGGCCGGCGGCCTGGGCCTGAACCTCACCGCAGCCGACACCGTGATCCACCTCGACCCCTGGTGGAACCCCGCCGTGGAGGAGCAGGCCACGGCCCGTGCCCACCGCATCGGGCAGGACCAGCCGGTGTTTGTCTACAAGCTGGTGGTCGAAGGCAGCATCGAGGAACGCATGCTGGAGCTGCAGGCCCGCAAGGCCGCGCTGGCCCAGGGCGTGCTGGGCCACGATGCCGAAGGTGCGGTGAAATTCAGCGAGGCCGACCTGCACGCACTACTGGCGCCCTTGACCGAGCCGGCTCACAACCCACTGGGCATCCCGGGCGAAGACGCGTTGCGCTGGGGCGGCACCGGTAAGCGCCGGCCACGGGCGCTGCAACCGCCAGAATCCGAATCATTTTAGGCCCTATGGCTTGCCCTGATTGATTTAATTGCTATTGTAATCATAGCAAATGCGATAGAAAACCGTAGGCACGCCAGCAGGCCAGGCCCCGAGTCGCCGAAACGTGCTTGAGCGCAGGGAACCGCAATGCCTGGCCCCCGCAGCGGCAACCACATCACGCGTTGTGCGGCGGCGCCCGCCAGGTCCGCGCGGGCCTGTAGGCGCAGCGCAGACACGGCCGGGGGCTGTTCGCTGGGGCATGCCATGGCCACAGCCGCCGGCTCGCACAGGGCAGCACCGTCGGCAACCAGCGTCCTGCCGCAGGCCACCGGGCCGTGCGGGCATCATGGCGACATGACGGCCCCACTTTTCGATGACCCCGCCCAGCCACCGCGCGCCCCTCAGGAGCTGGAGCCCGGCGCGATGGTGCTGCCTGGCTTCGCCCACGACCAGGCTGCCTTGCTGCTGCAGGCGGTTGCAGCCATTGCCACGCGCGCTCCCATGCGGCACCTCATCACGCCAGGCGGGCTGCGCATGTCGGTGGCCATGACCAACTGCGGCAATCTGGGCTGGGTGAGCGACCGCACGGGCTACCGCTACGCGGCGGTTGACCCCGAAAGCGGCCATCCGTGGCCCTTGATGCCAGCCTGCTTTGAAGACCTGGCGCGCGAGGCCGCAGCCGCGGCGGGCTATCCTGGCTTTACACCCGATGCCTGTCTCATCAACCGGTATGCCATCGGGTCCCGCCTGTCCCTGCACCAGGACCGAGACGAACGCGATCTGGCGCACCCCATCGTGTCGGTTTCGCTGGGGCTACCGGCCAGCTTCCTGTGGGGCGGACGCCAGCGTACGGCCAAGGTCCGGCGCGTGGCATTGCTCCACGGCGACGTCATGGTGTGGGGCGGGCCTGCGCGCCTGCACTTCCATGGAGTGCAGCGGCTGGCACGCGGAAACCACCCGTTGACGGGGCCTTGCCGCATCAATCTCACGTTCCGCAAGGCAGACTAGGAGCCTGTCGGACTTGGAGCGCCGAAAGCGAAAATCGGCCCCAGCGAGGACAGTTTTTGCCGAATTTGCAGCCCCATAGCCGAGCTATGGGGCAAAAAGACGGGAAAAAATGGACTGCTGCGGTCGATTTGCAGCCGACGATTTCCAAGTCCGACAGGCTCCGCGGGCCTGTCGGACTTGGAGCGCCGAAAGCGAAGCCCGCGCCGCCAGCGGCGTGCGCCCTGCCCCTGCGGCCTGTATGGCTGTCCGTCGCCATGCCCTACCGGCTTCACCCGCGCGGGGGGTGTTCGTGGGGGTCGCTCAACGCGCGTCGATGGGGGAGCCGTGCGCTCGCGGTGGCCAGCGCAACCCCGCCGCGGCGGCGACCGCAGCCCGCAGTGAGTGGAATCCCTTGACCCGCGTGCGCCTCTCGGGTCAGCGCCCCAACGAAGGCGATGGCTTTGCACGCATTGACTTGCTGCTCCTAATGCAGGAGCATTTCGTGAAACTGACGGGACATCCGACCGTATCGGCGACACCACGCCGTTTTTCACCATGAAGGGCTATCACCGTGCCACACAGCACCAGCGCAGTGCGCCCCACCCGCTACTGGCTCATGAAATCCGAGCCAGACGAATGCTCCATCGACGACGCGCTGGCCGCCCCGTGTGCCACCGTGGCCTGGACAGGCGTGCGCAATTACCAGGCACGCAACTTCATGCGGGACGGGATGCAGGTTGGCGACGGGGTGCTGTTCTACCACTCCAGCTGCGCGAAACCGGGCATTGCTGGCGTCGCGCGGGTCGCCAGTGCCACCCGCGCCGACCCCACCCAGTTCGACCCTGGCTCGCCCTACCACGACCCCAAGTCGCAGCTTTCTACCCCCCGCTGGCTGTTGCTGGACGTGCAGGCGCTGCGCAAAACGCGGCCCATCGGCCTGGCCGAGTTGCGGGCACATCCCGAGCTGGCGGGGCTGCAAATCCTGCAGCGTGGGAACCGGCTTTCCATCACACCCGTCGATGAGGCGCACTGGAACGCCATCATGCGGCTGGGGTAGCCCTGTCCACGTCAAGAGCCGGGCTTGGCCCCATGGTAGCCGCGCGCCCCAAGGGGCCGGTGCGGCCCCAGGCGGCAGAAAGCTGGCTGCGGTGCGGGGTGGTGTTTCCGCAACGCGTGGCCCCTTGGGGCCTTGCACTGCCGTGGTGCATGGCGTGTACTCGTGCGCCCCGGCAAGGTCGCTCGCATACCATGCCGCGGAGCCATTGCAAATGATGACCCTTTCACCTGCCCGCCATTACCCGCCGTCGCATCCCTGCAGGCAGGCGGTCGCCCTTGTCCGCCGCGTTTGGCAACCGCTTTTGCCCACCGGCTTTCGATGAACTGGATTGACATCCCCACGGTACTGCTTGTGCTGGGTCTGCTGTACTTGATGGCACCCGCCATCACCTGGGCCGTGCTGGCTCAGGACCGCAGCCCCTCGGCGGCTTTCTGGTGTGCCGGCGGGTTGCTGTTTGGCCTGGGGATCTTCATTGCATCGTTTGCCAACCGGCTGCCTGCCATCATTGGAGTGTTTTTGACCAACGTGCTCTTTTGGGCGTCGTGCGCGCTGCGTATCCAGTCCCTGCGCTGGGATCTGCGCGAACCGCTGGCCTGGCGCTGGCTGTGGGTGCCGATCGGTATGGCGGCACTGTTTACCAGCATTACCCACTGGGGCCTGGGCTGGTATGTGATGCGCGCGTCCGTCAACACGGCACTGCTGGCTGCGGGCATGGCCTACATTGCGCTCCTGGCGCTCAGGCTTGGCCGGCAGGAGAGAAGCCGCAACGCCTTTTTTCTGGCGTGCATCTACCTTGCACTGGTGATGGCGCTCATAGTGCGGCTGGTAGAGATCCTGCTCCATCCCGGGGGCAATCCGCTGCCGGTGGCCCGCCCGGCGACCACAGCGCTGATAGCCCTGACCGGGCTGCTGACCGCCGTGGCCGGGCACTTTTGCTATCTGGGCATGGTGCTGGACCGTGCCCGCCGCCGCGAGCGCGTGCTGGTGGTAGAAAAGGCCCAGCGCGACGCCAAGATTCTGCTGCAGCAGGAGGTGCGGCAGGTCGAGCGCCAACGCAGCATCGACCAGATGTCGGTATCCCTGGCCCATGAACTCAGCCAGCCCGTGGGCGCGGTGCTCACCAACGCCCAGACTGGACTGCGGGCCATCGAACTGCATCGGGTAACGCCGCAGGAATTGATCCCACTGCTGCAGCAAATCGAACAGAGCGCCCGGCACGCCAGCCGGGTGATCGAGCGCATCCGGTCGTTCATCCGGCCATCGCGCCTCCCTCACCAGCCTGTCGATCTTGCCGACGTGTGCCACAGCGCCAGCGAACTCGCTGCAACCGACCTCCGCAAAAACGGCGTGGAATTGCTGCGCAGCCCACCCACGACCCCGGTGCAGGTCATGGGGGATGCGCTGGAATTGACACAGGCGGTGCTCAACGGATTGCGCAATGCCTCGGATGCGCTGGCATCCGTCCAGCACCGCCAGGTTCGCCTTTCGTATGGTTGCGAAGCTCCCTGGGCATGGCTGCGCGTGGAAGACAACGGCCCGGGCCTGCCGGCCGATCAGCTCAAGAACGCCACCGAACCTTTCTTCACCACCAAGGCAGGTGGCCTTGGCCTGGGGCTCAGCATTGTGGAGTCGATTGCACAGCGACATGGTGGCCACCTGATCCTGGCCCACGCGGCGCCCGGCGGTCTGGGGGGGGCTACGTTCGAGCTGCGCCTGCCGCTGCTCTGCCCGACTGCACGCACCCCCTCTTCTTGCGTTTCCTCAGATTCCGCGACAGCGTCCGAACCATGAATTTCCCCGCACCCACTCGAAGGGTTGTCACTGTTTCCGATGAGGCATTGGCCGAGCGCTGCGCAAAGGGCCGCATCGTTCTGATCGACGACCATGAAGAGGTCTTGCAGGCGCTGACCAACCTGCTGAGCCTGGAGGGCTACGCCTGCGACGGCTACCCTTCGGCGATCGCTTATCTTGCATGGCTAAAACGCAACGAGCCCGTGTTTCCCGGGCCATCCTGCATCCTGAGCGACATGCGGCTACCCGGACTCGATGGACTGGAGCTGCTGGGACTGCTGGGCGGCCGCGAAGACATGCCGTTAATCCTGATGAGTGGCGCCAGCGGGATTCGCGAAGCGGTGCAAGGGTTTCGCACCGGCGCGGTGGACTTCCTCGTCAAGCCCGTGGAAACCGACGAGCTGCTGGGCGCGGTGACCAAGGCACTGGCGATCAGCGCGCAAGCACACGACCGGCGCGCCCGTGGCAACGACATTGCCGAACGGCTGGCCAGCCTGACACCGCGCGAGGAGACCGTAGCCGCCCGCGTGGCGCAGGGTGAAACCAATGCGCAGATTGCAGCGGCCCTGTGCATTTCGCTGCGCAGCGTCAAGCGCATCCGGCAATCGGCAGCGCTCAAGCTGGGCGCCACATCCACGGCAGAACTGGTGCTCAAGTTCACCGACGGCAGCCGGCGCCTGTAGCAAATCTGGCACGTTTGTGAACTGGCACTTTGGGGACGTTGGCCGCGCCCGGCGCTCCCGGTAGCCTCCAGCGAGCTGCCATCACAAGGCAGCGTGCGAACTGGCGTACAGAGCCCGGGCATGTCGCCCTGCAGGGCCACGCCGCGTGCTGATACTGGAGACATTCCGTGCAATTTGCAAAGATGAAAATCGCCCACCGCCTTGCGGTGCTCATGGCCAGCGTGCTGGTCTTCCTGTTGCTGGTCGGGTACTTCGCGCTGGAGGGCATGTACCACAGCAACAGCGCACTCAACCGGGTGTATCAAGACCGCGTGGTGCCTTTGCAGCAAATCAAGTCAGTCTCCGATGCCTATGCTGTTTCCATCGTGGACACGGCACACAAGGTACGGGATGGCGCCATCACACGGTCGCAGGCTCTGGATTCCATTTCCAAGGCGCGACGCGAGGTGCAAACGCAGTGGCAGGGCTACCTTGCCACCGGGCTGGGCCCTGACGAAAAGGCGATGGCTGACAAGTTTCAGCAACTGCAGACCAAAGCAGACGCCACCATCACCCAGCTGGAAACCATCCTCAAATCCGAAGAAAAGGCCGCGCTGGAGCTCCCTGAGTTTGCTGCCCGGACCATGTACCCCGCGCTGGACCCTTTGCAGGAGGTGCTTGGCGCGCTGATCCAGTTGCAGCTGGACGGCGCCAAAAAGGAATACACCGACGCGGAGGAAGACTTTGAACTGACCATGGTGGGTGCGCTGTCGCTGCTGGCTGCGGCGGTCGCCGTATCCATGTTTCTGGGCTACCGCGTCGCGCGCAGCATCTTGCGGCAGCTGGGCGCCGAGCCGTCCGAAGCATCTGCGTTGGCCCAAAGCGTGGCGCGGGGCGACCTGACGGTGCCCATCAGGCTTCACCCCAGAGACACCGACAGCGTGATGGCCCAGCTCAAGCGCATGCAGGAGTCACTGGTTGACGTCGTCTCCAGCGTGCACGTGGGAGCCGAAACCGTGTCGTCGGCGTCGGAGCAGATCGCCGAGGGCAACGCCGACCTGTCGGCCCGCACCGAGGGCCAGGCCAGTTCGCTGGAGCAGACGGCCGCAGCGATGGAAGAGTTCAACTCCAGCGTACGCCAGAACGCCGACAACACCCGTGAGGCCGACCGACTGGCCCACGATGCCTACGAAATCGCCGACAAGGGCGGCGCCGTGGTGGCCAAGGTCGTGACCACGATGAAGGACATCCACCAGAGCAGTGCCCGCATTGCGGACATCATTGGCGTGATCGACGGCATCGCCTTCCAGACCAACATCCTGGCCCTGAATGCAGCCGTGGAAGCGGCCCGCGCCGGCGAGCAGGGCCGCGGCTTTGCCGTGGTAGCGAGCGAAGTGCGCACCCTGGCCCAGCGCAGCGCCTCCGCCGCCAGGGAAATCAAGGACCTGATCACCGCCAGCGTGGACCGCGTGGCCGAAGGCAGCACTCTGGTGGACCAGGCCGGCACCACGATGCAGGAGGTGGTCAAGTCCATTCGCCAGGTCAATGAGCTGATGCGACAGATCAGTACCGCCAACTCCGAGCAAAGCCAGGGCATCCATCAGATCAATGAAGCCGTGACCCACCTGGACCAGGGCACCCAGCAGAACGCTGCGCTGGTCGAAGAGATGGCCGCCGCAGCCTCGGCCTTGAACAGCAAGGCCCACGACCTGCTGGCCACCGTCAACGTGTTCAAGTTGCCGTCGCACAGAGCGCCGGAGCCATCCGGTGCAGCCATGCACCACCTCCCGGCGCCGCAGTAAGAGCGACCGGACATTCAGCGAAAGGTCTGGCGGGTATCCTGTCCGGCTTGCCAACACCCGTCGCTCTGAATGCAAGCCTTGACTACAGGCGTTTCCAAAACCCTGCTCATCGTCTACCACTCCCACACGGACGGCACTCGCCAGATGGCCGGGGCTGCCCGCGCGGGCGCTTGCGCGGCAGAGGGAGGAACAGCCGTTCGGCTGGTGCATGCGCAGCATGCCGGGCCCAGGGACGTGATGGCAGCCGACGGTTACCTGTTTGCCACGCCCGAGTGCCTTGCAGCGATGAGCGGACTCCTCAAGGATTTCTTTGATCGCAGCTACTACGACGTGATCGGACAGGTCAATGGACGCCCCTACGCAAGCCTGATCTGTGCCGGCACCGATGGGAGCAACGCAGCCCGGCAAATTGCGCGCATCGCTACCGGCTGGCGCCTGCGCCCGGTGGCAGAGCCACTGATCGTGTGCACCCGGGCGCAATCAACCGAGGAGATCATGCGGACCAAACACATCGGAGCGGATGACCTCACGCGCTGCCGGGAACTGGGCGCAGCGCTCGCCACGGGCCTGGCGATGGGTGTTTTCTAGGGCCTGTTCACACTCTATTTGCCAGTGCGAAGGTCGTGCAAACCGCGCCAGTCCAGGCGCGTGATGGCGCCAAGGCCAGGGCCTTGGCCAAGAAAGCAACAACAAGTGGCGCGGTTTGCATGCCCTTCCCTTTGGGTGGCAACCCCAAAGAGCCATCTCGGCGGACCGCCCGCGGGCTAACGGGGCTTGCGGCTGGCCGCGGCGGCCGCTATCGCCCGCCATTGGGCGACAAAGCTTCGGTCGAGCCAGAGCCACACCACCACCGGGGCCAGCGCGGCAAAGATGAACAGGTTGAAGTGGTACAGAAAGGCCACCACGTCTGCCCACCAGCCGGGCAATCGGGTCTGCACAAAGACATCCGCACCCGCACGGTTGAAAACATCGTGGCTCCACTGCAGGCCCACGCTGATCGCCTGGACTGGCAGCATGACCGCGGTACCCGTCAGCAGTTTCAGGCCCCAGCCCCGGGGGCGGGACGCCACCAGCAAGGCCCAGAAGATCACCATGCCGTAACCCCACAAACGGTAGTCCACAGCAGGCGCAAGTGTGCCGGACCGCACCTGGCTGCCTTGCACCGACAAGACCTTGAGGCTCGTGTTCAACACCCCGATGGAACCCTTGGACTCATAACCCTGCGCCCAGCGAAAAACCGCGGTGAATGCCTCGCCTGCGATAAAGAACACCGGTGCAGCAAACTGGGCTGCAAGGTAATACCACAGCGGCATGAGGGCGAGCAGGCTCACCAGAGCAACCGGCAAAAACCGGCGGACAGGACTAGGCTGCATGGGGCGCAACAGCAGGTTCCACACTGGCGTCTTTGGCAATCCAGCGAATCCACAGCATCCAGACCACCAGGACATCCAGCATGATCAGCGCCTGCCACAGGTACAGGTGCGCAAATTCGAACACGCTCATGTTCCATTTGCCCAGGTAATAGAGGCTGATGATGCGCAGCAGATTGACGCCTTGAACCGCCGCGATTCCTGCAGCGATGCCGACCAGTTTGTGCCACCAGCTCGAGGGAAACGCAACCATGCCGGCCACCAGAATGATGGCAGCCTCGACCCCGTTGCAGCCGGCCTCGATGGAAACCGCAAACCCTGTGCTCTTGCTCATGAGAATGCGGCCATAGTGGGCCACGTCGGCATCAAAAGGCGTCATCAGCGCTGCGCTGGCAACGGCGAGCATCCCTGCCCACGGTTCGATGGCAACCCGTTGGACCTCATCGAGCATGTCGATGCGAAAGAGCACTGCCAGGACCACGACAAAAATGAGGATGAATCGGACCATGTTCGCCAGAAAACCAATCGCGCGATGGCACAGGCCCTGAGCATCGCTGACCCCGCAGCGACCCAAGACAAGGCGTGGCGCATGCGTGCGCGCATGCGTCGCAGGAGGATACCAGACACCTTGCGGCCAGAATGCCGCCCCCGAAGGACGGGCTTGCGCCCTTACTCCACCCTCGTCGGTGCCGGTCAAGCCGTCGGCACGGACTCAAGCGCGCTGGCCGCGTACACCAGGACCTTCAGCGCCCGCTCCTCATCGACATCGGCAAAGGCGGCCGGGTTGGCCACACGCTCCACAAACGCAAGCTCCGGAGCCAGCTCGCGCATCTGTGTCTGCAAAAAATCCACGCCAAGCTCGGGTGCGTTCAGACACAGCAGCGCATGGCCACCGGGTGCCAGCAGGTCAGGCAGGCGGCGAATCAGCCGCGCGTAGTCCTTGGTGGCCACGAAGCTGCCCTTCTGGTAGCTGGGCGGGTCGACGATAACGAGGCCATAGGGCCCGCTGCGGGTGATCTTGCCCCAGCTGCTGAAGATGTCATGCGGCAAGAACGTGGCGCCCGTAGTGAGGTGATTGAGCTGGTGGTTTTGCTGCCCGATGGCGATGGCGCCGTGGCTCATGTCCACGTTGACGACCTGCCGGGCCCCTGCCTGCAGCGCCACCACCGAAAACGCGCAGGTGTACGCAAACAGGTTGAGCACCTTGAGGCCATAGCGATCACCACGGCGGGCTTCGGCGTGGTCGCGCACCCAGCGGCGGCCTTCAGCCATGTCCAGGAACAGGCCGTGGTTCTGCCCGCGCAGCACATGCACGCGGTAGCGCGCGCCGCCTTCGTTCACCACATGTGGATCGGGCACCGCGCCAGCCATCAGGCGGGTCTCGCTGCGGCCCTCCAGGCGCAGGGCCTCGCCCCGGTGCTGGAACACCCAGTTCATAGGCTCGCCCGCCGGAGCTATCTGCGCCCAGCGGGCCTGCAGGGCCGCGCCCACGGCGGCCAGTTGTTCGTCGGTGGTGGGTGCAAAGCTGGTCAGCACCCACACGGGGGGGTACACATCCAGCGTCCACTGCTCACAGCCGGGGTACCGGCCGCCGCGGCCATGAAAAATGCGTTGGGCCCCGGCAGGCAGGGGCGTGGTACCAATGGCGTCGAGCAGGGCTTGCATGGGGCGCGGGGAAGCAGGTTTCCTGAAAAAATCGAAGAAAAGTGGTCAAGGCGCTTTTCAGTCGGTCACCTATCGCTACGGATTCGATAGCAACCAGCATTATCCCCCGGCGCTGTGCTCCCGAGCCGGGCGGGCCCGGCCCATTCGCAGGCACCACACGCTGCGCACCGCGCGAACCGGGCACTGCACGCCTGCACTGCTGGCCTGCGCGGGGGCATGGCAGGCGACGGACTGGCGGTTTTGGCACTGCATGTGGCGGTATCGGCCACCCTGGCACCGAGGCCCGGCGCTAGCATGACCTTGCGTTCATCGCACGGCGCAGGTGCCCGCATGGCCCTGCCCGCTTACAACAACATCCACACCATCCGGAGACAAAACCCATGCCATCGCCCACCGCCCCCAAGGCCCGCACACACTCCCATCGCGCGCACCAGCAGCGCATTCAAGCGCCTCGCCCGTTCTTCAGGGCGCCGCTCGCCGCGCTGGCCGCAGCCACCGCAGCTCTGGTGCTGGCTGGCTGCGCAGGCAACCCACTGGCCGGTGGCGACCGCAGCGTGACCATCCAGCGCACCACGTTCGGCATCCCGCACATCACCGCGCACGACCCTGAATCGCTCGCCTACGGCGTGGCGTATGCCTATGCGCAGGACAACGTCTGTATGACGGCGGACCAGCTGGTGACCGCCCGGGGCGAGCGCAGCAGCACCTTTGGCGCCAAGACCATTGGCCTGCTGGGCCGCCGATATCTGCCCAACGAGCAGATCGACCTGTTCATGGCCGCCCATATGGACGACGCCTCTCTGGAGCGCAGCTGGGCCACCACCAGCGCGCAGGTGCAATCCATGGCGCGTGGTTACGTGGCCGGCTACAACCGCTACCTGACCGACCATGCGGCCACCCTGCCAGACGCCTGCCGGGGCAAGCCCTGGGTGCAGCCCATGACCATCGCCCAATACCGCCGCATGGCCGAGGTGGTGGCCGTGCAGGCGGGCATTGCCGCCCTGGCCGACGGCATGCTGGCCGCCCAACCCCCTGCCGCCAGGGCCGCGCAGGCCCCAGCCCCCGCCGTGGACCTGACCGACGCCGCCCAGGCCATGCGCGATGCGGGCCTGCTCGACTCGCCCCTAGGCTCCAACGCCTGGGCCTTTGGCAAGGATGTGACGGCCAACGGCAGCGGCATGCTGCTGGGCAACCCGCACTTCCCCTGGAGCGGCCCCAACCGCTTCTACGAGATGCACCTGACCATCCCCGGCCAGATGGATGTGATGGGTGCAGGCATCGGTACCTACCCCATGATTTCCATCGGCTTCAACAAGGACGTGGCCTGGTCGCACACGGTGTCCACCGGCAAACGATTCACCCTGTACGAAGTGACGCTTGCCGAAGGCGACCCCACCAGCTACCTGGTGGACGGCAAGCCCGAGAAGATGACGGCCCGCAAGGTCAGCGCCCGCGTCCCCGGCGCCGATGGGCAGGTGCAGACGCGTGAGCACACCGTGTGGTCCACCCGCTGGGGCCCGCTGGTGGTGGTGCCCCGCGCGGGCCTGACCTGGAACGCCAAGACCGCCTACGCCCTGCGCGATGCCAACACCGGCAACACCCGCATGATGGACGCCGCCCTGGCCTTTGCCCGCGCCCGCTCGGTGCAAGACCTGCACAAGGCCCACACCAGCCTGGGCCTGCCCTGGGTGAACACTCTGGCCGCCGATCGCAGCGGGCAGGCCATGTACGCCGACGTGAGCGTGGTGCCCGATGTAGATGCCGCCCAGCTCGCGCGCTGCGCGCCCAGCCAGCCGGCCGCCGCCCTGCGCGTCGCCGCCGGCCTGGTGGTGCTCAACGGATCGCGCGCCGACTGCGACTGGCGCCGTGACAGCGCATCGCCCGTGCCGGGGCTCACCCCCATCGGCCGCATGCCGGTGGCCGTGCGCACCGACTGGGTGCACAACAGCAACGACAGCTTTTTCTACACCCACCCGGCGCAGAAGTTCGAGAACATCTCGCCCCTGGTGGGCGATGCCAGCCTGACCCGGCCGCGCACCCGCGCCGGCCTGGCTGAAATCCCGGAGATGCTGGGGCGCGGCAAGGTCACCTTGCAGGCCATGCAGGACCAGCTGTTCCAGAACCGCAACTTCATGGCCCAGGTGGTGCTGCCCGACCTGCTGGCCGCCTGCGACAAGGCGCCCACCGCCGAATCGCGCGACGGCTGCGCCGCCCTCAAAGGCTGGGACCGCCGCAACAACCTGGACGCCCGGGGTGCCCATGTGTTCCGCGAGTTCTGGCGCACGGCGCGCAACATCCCCGGTGTGTACCGCGTGCCGTTCGATGCACAGCAACCCGTGGCCACGCCCGCCGGGCTGAAGATGGACGACGCCGCCACGGCCACCAAGGTGTGGGCCGCGCTGGACGGTGCCGTCAAGACCATCCGCACCAGCGGCTTTGCACTCGACGCCACGCTCGCCAGCGTGCAGCGCCCCGACATCACCGCCGAGCCCATCGGCCTGCATGGCGGTGAGGAGTTTGAAGGCGTGCTCAACAACCTGGGCCGCCAGGAGCCCGCACCGCTGAACGCCCGGGGCCTGCGTATCGACTACGGCACCAGCTATGTGCAGACCGTGACCTTTGACGCCAACGGCCCGGTGGCCCAGGCCATCCTGACCTACGGCCAGTCCACCAACCCGGCATCGCCCCACGCTAACGACCAGATGCGCGAGTTCTCGGCCAAGCGCTGGCACACCCTGCCCTTTCACGCGCAGGACATCGCCCGACAGCGCATCGGCGACCCGGTGCGCCTGGAACGGCCCTGACCAAGCGCAACGCTGTCTGGGCTGAGACCCTGCGCGCCGGCTGGCAAGACACGGCCCCGTGCAAGCCTCATGCAGATCTGTGTGGGGCCTTGATGGGGCCTTTTGGGTATTTTTTCAGGCCTTTCCAGCGTGCCAGGCGGTAGGCGGTAGGCGGTAGGCGGCAGGGGGCAGAATTTATGATTTTTTTGGCCCCTGGGGCTCTTCGCACTTGGAAAGTTTGCTATCTTTTTAGAAGCATTCAACACCCCCAGGCAGGTATCCACAGGCTCGCCAGCGACCCGCCGCCACCGGGAAATCGCCCACAAAAAAGCCCGCATGGCGCGGGCTGGGAGCCGGGCGTGGGGACTTCGGTCAGACGCGGGGCACGGGCGCGCCGGAGTTCACGCACAGCGCCATGTTCAGTGCCTTGATCGCGGTCTTGTAGTCCTCGCGCTCGATCACGAACTGCATGTTCACCTGGCGCAGCGTCTGCGACACGCAGTTCACGTTGACGTCAGCATCCGCCAGCGCCTGCGCGGCCTTGGCCAACACACCGGGGATGCTGATGTTGGAGCCAATGGCACACACGATGGCGCTGGGCTTGATCGTCACGATCTGGTAGCCCTCTTGCAATTCGGCCACCAGCGCGGGCGTGACCTGGTTGTCCCACACCAGGTGCGCAATCGAATTGGCGTTGGTCGCCTTCAGGATGTAGCTCACGTCGTGCTTGCAGAACACCTCCATCAGGCCCGCGTCAAAGCCCACCGTACCCACCATGCTGGGGTCGTGGATTTCGATCAGCGTGACCTTGTCCGTGCCAGTCACGATCTCCACCCGCGCGCGCTCGCCCACAAAGTCCTTGGTGATCAGCGTACCGGGGTGGTCGGGCTCGAACGTGTTCTTGAGGCGGATCGGGATACCCGCCAGCTCCATCGGCTTGGCGGCCTTGGGGTGGATGGCCTCCATGCCCACGTCGGCCAGCTGGTCGGCCACGTCGTAGTTGGTGGCGCCCACCACGATGGCGTTTTCCAGGCCCACCAGGTTGGGGTCGGCAGACGAGAGGTGGAATTCCTTGTGGATCACGGCCTCGGCGGGGCGCACTTCCACCGCAATCTTGCTGAAGGTGACTTCAGAGTACCCCCGGTCAAACTCGCGCATGATGCCTTCGGTGCCCTTGGTATAGCCGGTGGCCACCACCACCTTGTCGCTCAAATCCAGGCCCTTGAAGCTCTGCGCGATACGCTCGTCAATCGTCCAGGCCTCGTTGTCGTCAAAGCCCGCCAGGTCCATTAGCACGGCGTTCACGCCATTGGCCTTGAGGATCTCGACCGAGTTGAACGCGCTGTGCGATTCGCCAATCGAGGCCAGCACCTCACGTGCGGCCAGCAGCACGTCCTTGCGGCTCAGGTAGCCGCTGGCCAGCACATGCTGCATGGCGCCCAGGTACTCACGCGCCTGGCCGATGCGCTGGTCGATAAAGGCATCGGCCACGTCCAGCGGCAGGCCCAGGTCGGCATAGCCCGCGTTGAGCTTTTTCAGGCTGGCGGCCAGCTGGGTCAAGGCGTCCTGGTAGCCCTTGCCTTCGGCAAACAGTGCGTAGATGCCGCGTTCACCCGTCTTCTTGTGCTCCAGCAGCTGGTTCGTCACACCCGAGTAGGCAGACACCACATAGATGCGGCCATTGATGCGCTGGCGGTCGTGCAGCACGATGTGGCGTAGCACATCGCCAAACGCGGTCATGGAAGTGCCGCCGATTTTCTCGACCGAGATCTTGGAGTTTTGAACGTCTTGCATGGACAGGCTCAGGGGTGCAAACAGATGGGATGTGCCGGGGCGGAATTGCTGCCACAGGCTGTGCAGCGGCAAACCCCGTATTTTCCATCACTTTTGTCAGGGCCCCGGTGGCCCGTCTGAATGCTGCCAGGCAGTGCCCCACCCGATGGAACCCCACCAGCGCCTACGGCAACGGCTTCAAACCCAGTTCTTTCAAAAAGGCGTTGTGCTTGTGCTTCGCGGCCGCAATTTCCTTTTCGATGCCCACTAATTCAAGGGGAGTGGCTTCCAGGTCACTCTGCGGCTCTCCCACCGCCGTGCTGATGTAGCGCGAGATGTTCAGGTTGAAATCGTTCTTCTCTATCTCTGCCATTTCCACGCATCGTGAATAGCGCGTCTCTTGCTCGCGGAACAGGTCAGGCCCTGGAGCTTGCCAATAAAGCCATATTCAATCTCCCCTCTTTGACGGCGGGGCTGGGTGTGACGGGTGCCGGAGCGTGGATGGAGGTGGATGGAGGTATGGTGGAGCAATAGCAGTGTCAGACTGACCGGCAGGCGTGCGCTGCGGTTTCAATGCACCCGCAACCGTGACGGTTTCATCCGCGGTCTCAGATTTTGACGCCTCGTCAAAGGGGCAGTACCCCGACAAAGAAAAAGCCGCGCAGCCCTTTCGGTGCTTGCGCGGCCAGCTATTGAATCCGTAGCGTTTCAGCAGCTCATCTATCCACTTTGGCTCACTTCTTCTGCGGCGGCACGTCGGTGCAGCTGCCATGCGCAATCTCCGCCGCCATACCGATGCTCTCGCCCAGCGTGGGGTGCGGGTGGATGGTCTTGCCGATGTCCACCGCGTCGGCGCCCATCTCGATGGCCAACGCAATCTCGCCGATCATGTCGCCCGCATGGGTGCCAACCATGCCGCCGCCCAGGATCTTTCCGTGGCCATGGGCCTCGGGGGAATCGTCGAACAGCAGCTTGGTGACGCCTTCGTCGCGGCCATTGGCGATGGCGCGGCCGGAGGCCGTCCAGGGGAACAGGCCCTTCTTGACCTTGATGCCTTGGGCTTTGGCCTGGTCTTCGGTCAGGCCGACCCATGCCACTTCGGGGTCGGTATAGGCCACCGATGGGATCACGCGGGCGTTGAAGGCGGCGGCTGCCAGCTCCTTGTTGCCCTGCAGTTCGCCCGCAATGACTTCGGCCGCCACGTGCGCCTCATGCACCGCCTTGTGCGCCAGCATGGGCTGGCCCACGATGTCGCCGATGGCGAAGATGTGCGGCACGTTGGTGCGCATCTGGATGTCGACATTGATGAAGCCACGGTCCGTCACCGCCACGCCGGCCTTCTCGGCCGCGATCTTCTTGCCGTTGGGCGTGCGGCCCACGGCCTGCAGCACCAGGTCGTACACCTGCGGCTCGGGGGCGGTGCCGCCCTCTTCCGCTGGCGCGAAGGTCACCTTGATGCCTTCGGGCGTGGCTTCGGCGCCCACCGTTTTCGTCTTCAACATGATGTTGTCGAAGCGCTTGGCGTTCATCTTCTGCCAGATCTTGACCAGGTCGCGGTCAGCGCCCTGCATCAGGCCGTCCATCATTTCCACCACATCGAGGCGCGCGTCCAGGGTGCTGTAGACGGTGCCCATTTCCAGGCCGATGATGCCGCCGCCCAGGATGAGCATGCGCTTGGGCACTTCCTTGAGCGCCAGGGCGCCGGTGGAATCGACCACGCGCGGGTCGTTGGGCATGAAGGGCAGGCGTACGGCCTGGCTGCCGGCAGCGATGATGGCTTTCTTGAAGGCGATGACCTTTTTGCTGCCTGTCTTCTCCTGGCCGGTGCCGGTGGTTTCCTCCACCTCCAGGTGGTTAGCCCCGACGAACGCACCGTAGCCGCGCACGGTGGTCACTTTGCGCATCTTGGCCATGGCAGCCAGGCCGCCGGTGAGCTTGCCGATGACCTTTTCCTTGTGGCCGCGCAGCTTGTCGATGTTGACGGCCGGTGCGCCAAAGTCCACGCCCAGGTCGGCCATGTGGCTGACTTCGTCCATGACGGCGGCCACGTGCAGCAGCGCCTTGGAGGGGATGCAGCCCACGTTGAGGCACACCCCGCCCAGGGTGGCGTAGCGCTCGACGATGACGACCTTGAGGCCCAGGTCGGCTGCGCGGAAGGCGGCGCTGTAGCCACCGGGGCCGCCGCCGAGCACGAGCACGTCGCAGTCCAGGTCAGCCGTGCCTGCAAAGCTGGATGCTACTGGATTGGTAGCTGCTTGTGCTTTTGGAACGGGCGCTGGAGCCTGTTTTTGCTCAGTGACTGCAGGCGCTGGGGCGGCGGCAGGTGCTGGAGCTGCCGCGCCTGCGCCCTGCACTTCCAGCGTCAGCACCACCGAGCCTTCGGCGATCTTGTCGCCGAGCTTCACTTTCAGCTCCTTGACTACGCCAGCATGGCTGGAGGGGATCTCCATGGAGGCCTTGTCGGACTCCACGGTGATCAGGCTCTGCTCGGCCTTGATGGTGTCGCCGGGTTTGACCAGCACTTCGATGATGGCCACTTCGGCGAAGTCGCCGATGTCGGGCACCTTGATGTCGATGATTGCCATGGTGTGTCTTGGCCTTTCGTTACATCACGATGCGGCGGAAGTCCGCCAGCAGCGAGGCAAAGTACACGTTGAAGCGTGCGGCGGCGGCGCCGTCGATCACCCGGTGGTCCCAGCTCAGGCTCAGGGGCAGCATGAGGCGCGGGGCGAACTGCTTGCCGTCCCACTTGGGCTCGATGCTGCTCTTGCACACGCCCATGATGGCGACTTCCGGGGCGTTGATGATGGGCGTGAAGTAGCGCCCGCCAATGCCACCCAGCGAGCTGATGGAGAAGCAGCCGCCGGTCATGTCGGCCGGGCCGAGCTTGCCGTCGCGTGCCTTCTTGGCCAGGTCGCCCATCTCTTGCGAGATCTGGACGATGCCCTTCTTGTCGGCGTCGCGGATGACGGGCACGACGAGGCCGTTGGGCGTGTCGGCCGCAAAACCGATGTGGAAGTAGTTCTTGAGCACCAACTGGTCGCCGTCGAGCGAGCTGTTGAACTCGGGGAACTTCTTGAGCGCGGCCACGGCGGCCTTGATCATGAAGGCGAGCATGGTGACCTTGACGCCGCTCTTCTCGTTTTCTTTGTTGAACTGCACGCGGAAGGCTTCCAGGTCGGTGATGTCCGCGTCGTCGTGGTTGGTGACGTGCGGGATGACGACCCAGTTGCGGTGCAGGTTGGCGCCGCTGATCTTCTTGATGCGCGAGAGGTCCTTGCGCTCCACCGGGCCGAACTTGGTGAAGTCCACCTTGGGCCAGGGCAGCAGGTCCAGGCCGATGCCGGAACCGCCCGCCGTGGCCGCAGGCGCCTTGGCAGCGATGGCGCGGGTTTGGGCGGCGCCACTCATCACCTGCTTGGTGAAGGCCTGGATGTCGTCCTGCGTGATGCGGCCCTTAGGGCCGGAGCCCTTGACCTCGTCCAGCGGCACGCCAAGCTCGCGGGCGAACTTGCGCACCGACGGGCTGGCGTGGGGAAGACCCGCTGTGGGGGCACCGGGTTGATGGGCGGGTGCTGCCGGCAAGGCGGCCACAGCGGATGCAGCGGCCACTGGTGCCGCCGTGGCTGCAACTGCAGCAGGCGCAGCAGCAACCGGGGCGGCCGCAGGTGCAGCGGCTGCCGGAGCAGGTGCAGCGGCACTCACAGTGCCTTCCAGCATCGCCACCAGGTCACCGATGTTCACGGTGTCGCCAATCTTGACCTTGAGTTCCTTGAGCACGCCAGCAGCGGGCGAAGGGATCTCCATCGATGCCTTGTCGGATTCAACCGTGAAGAGCGATTGCTCCAGCTTGATCGTGTCGCCGACCTTCACCAGCATTTCAATGACGGCCACGTCCTTGAAGTCGCCGATGTCGGGCACGCGCACTTCCACCGGGCCGGTCGCGGCAGGGGCCGCCACGGGGGCCGCGGCAGGCGCTGGCGCTGCGGCGGCTGCGGGCGCAGGCGCAGCGGCGGCCGGTGCTGCCGCCACAGCTGCACCGGCGGCTTCCACCACCGCAATCACCGAGCCCTGCTTGACCTTGTCGCCCAGCGCGACCTTGATTTCCTTGACCACGCCTGCGTGGCTCGACGGAATTTCCATCGATGCCTTGTCCGATTCGACCGTGATGAGCGATTGCTCGGCCTTCACGGTGTCGCCCACCTTGACGAGCAGCTCGATCACGCCCACTTCGTCGAAATCCCCGATGTCCGGGACCTGAATGTCTACCAGTGCCATTGTTGTCTCCGGTTGCGCTTATGCGTACAGCGGGTTGATCTTGTCGGCATTGATGCCGTATTTGGCAATCGCCTCGGCCACCTTGGCCACCGGCAGCACGCCGTCGTCGGCCAGCGACTTCAGCGCTGCAACCACGATGTAGTGGCGGTTCACCTCGAAGTGCTCGCGCAGCTTGCTGCGGAAGTCGCTGCGGCCAAAGCCGTCGGTGCCCAGCACGCGGTAGGTGCGGCCCTTGGGGATGAAGGGGCGGATCTGCTCGGCATAGGCCTTCATGTAGTCGGTGGATGCCACCACAGGGCCGCTGCGGGTAGACAGCTGCTGCGTGACGAACGGCACGCGTGGCGCTTCCAGCGGATGCAGCAGGTTCCAGCGGTCGGCATCCTGGCCTTCACGCGTCAGCTCGTTGAAGCTGGGGCAGCTCCACACGTCGGCCTGCACACCCCAGTCGGCGGCCAGCAGGGTCTGGGCTTCCAGCGATTCACGCAGGATGGTGCCCGAGCCCAGCAGCTGCACGCGGCGGTCGCCGTCAGCGCCCGGCTTGCACAGGTACATGCCCTTGATGATCTGCTCTTCGGTGCCCGCCTGCAGGCCAGGCATGGGGTAGTTTTCGTTGAGCAGCGTGATGTAGTAGAAAACGTTTTCCTGCTTTTCCACCATGCGCTTCAGGCCGTCGTGCATGATCACCGCGACTTCGTGGGCGAAGGTCGGGTCGTAGCTCACGCAGTTGGGGATGGTGCCCGCCAGGATGTGGCTGTGGCCATCTTCGTGCTGCAGGCCTTCGCCGTTGAGCGTGGTGCGGCCCGAGGTACCGCCCAAGAGGAAGCCGCGCGCCTGCATGTCACCCGCTGCCCAGGCCAGGTCGCCAATGCGCTGGAAGCCGAACATCGAGTAGTACACGTAGAACGGGATCATGATCCGGTTGTTCGTGCTGTAGCTGGTGGCCGCCGCAATCCAGCTGGCCATGCCGCCGGCTTCGTTGATGCCCTCTTGCAGGATCTGGCCGGCCTTGTCTTCCTTGTAGTACATCACCTGGTCGCGGTCAACCGGGGTGTACATCTGGCCCTTGGGGTTGTAGATGCCGATCTGGCGGAACAGGCCTTCCATGCCGAACGTGCGGGCTTCGTCCACCAGGATGGGCACCACGCGCGGGCCCAGGGCCTGGTCGCGCAGCAGCTGCGTCAGAAAGCGCACATAGGCTTGCGTGGTACTGATCTCGCGGCCTTCAGCGGTCGGCTCGAGCACCGCCTTGAAGGTGTCGAGCGAGGGCACGGTGAAGTGCTCTTCGGCCTTGGGCAGGCGCTTGGGCAGGTAGCCGCCCAGGGCCTTGCGGCGCTCTTGCAGGTAACGCATTTCGGGCGTGTCGTCTGCCGGCTTGTAGTAAGGGATGTCGGCCAGCTGGCTGTCCGGAATCGGGATGTTGAAGCGGTCGCGGATGTACTTGATGTCTTCGTCCGACAGCTTCTTGGTCTGGTGCACGGTGTTCTTGCCCTCACCGGCCTTGCCCATGCCATAGCCCTTGACGGTCTTGACCAGCAGCACGGTGGGCTGGTTCTTGTGCGAATTGGCGGCGTGGAAGGCGGCATACACCTTGGCGGGCTCGTGGCCGCCGCGGCGCAACTCGAACACCTCCTCGTCGGTCATGTGCTCGACGAGCTTCAGGGTCTCGGGGTACTTGCCGAAGAAGTTCTTGCGGACAAACGCGCCGTCGTTGGCCTTCATGGCCTGGTAGTCGCCGTCCAGCGTTTCCATCATCAGCTGCTTGAGCTTGCCGGTCTTGTCGCGGCGCAGCAGCTCGTCCCAGCCATTGCCCCACAGCAGCTTGATCACGTTCCAGCCGCTGCCACGGAATTCGCTTTCCAGCTCTTGCACGATCTTGCCGTTGCCGCGCACCGGGCCGTCCAGGCGTTGCAGGTTGCAGTTGACGACGAACACCAGGTTGTCGAGGTTTTCGCGCGCAGCCAGGCCGATGGCGCCCAGCGACTCGGGTTCGTCCATCTCACCGTCGCCGCAGAACACCCAGACCTTGCGGTTTTCGGTGTTGGCAATGCCGCGGGCGTGCAGGTACTTGAGGAAACGGGCCTGGTAGATGGCCATCAGCGGGCCCAGGCCCATCGACACCGTGGGGAACTGCCAGAACTCGGGCATCAGCTTGGGGTGCGGGTAGCTGGACAGGCCCTTGCCATCCACTTCCTGACGGAAGCTGTCGAGCTGCTCTTCGGTCAGGCGACCTTCCAGGTAGGCGCGGGCGTAGATGCCGGGCGAGCTGTGACCCTGGATGTACAGCAGGTCGCCGCCATGGTCTTCGCTGGCGGCATGCCAGAAGTGGTTGAAGCCGGCACCGAACATGCTGGCCACTGATGCAAACGAGCCAATGTGGCCGCCAAGGTCGCCGCCGTCAGCAGGGTTCAGGCGGTTGGCGCGCACCACCATGGCCATGGCGTTCCAGCGCATGTAGGCCCGCAGGCGCTTTTCGATCTGGATGTTGCCGGGGCAGTGTGCTTCCTGCTCGGGCTCGATGGTGTTCACGTAGCCCGTATTGGCCGAAAACGGCATGTCGATGCTGCTTTGGCGGGCGTGCTCCAGCAGTTGCTCCAGCAAGGAATGGGCGCGCTCCGGGCCCTCCTTCTCGATCACGGCGGACAGGGCATCCATCCATTCGCGGGTTTCCTGTTGATCTGCGTCGGTACCGATACCGAGGCCGGCCTGTGGGTCGGGCTGAGCTGACATGCTTTGTCTCCTGTAGGTGTGGCAGCAATTTAGAAAGCTGGCTCTAGTTTCTCACAAAATATCCATTTTTCAAATGGTGCTTATTCATTTCATATTACGATAATTTGCTGCGCATGCACAAGACGCCCGGTCATGGCCAATGCGCCCTCCCCTACACTTGGCATATGACCTCCCGCCTGCAACAACCCACGGCCACCACCCTGACGGTTGCGGCACCGGTTCGCTGGTGGCGCAAGTGGTGGCGCGGCCTTTCGCCTACGCGGCAAGACCGTTTCGCAGCGCTGGCGCCGCTCGCCGCGGTACTGATGTTCATGGCGGCCATCGTGGCGGCGTTCTGGTACCTGCGCACGGAAGAGGCTGAACGCGAGCAGGAAGCCCTGCGCCGCGATGTGGAATACGCCCAGCAGCGGGTGCGCCTGCGACTGCTGGAGCGGCAGGAACAGCTGATGCGCATTGCACGCGACCTGTCCAACCAGGACCTGGAACGCGCAGGTTTTGCCAGCCGCGCAGAAACGCTCATCAGCCAGTACCCCGAGCTGCAGGCCATCACCTGGATCGACGACCGTCGGCGCATCCGCGCCAGCCACGCAGCGCCCACCCTGGCCAGCAGCGAACTTCGCATTGCGGGCGAGGTGTTGAAACCCGGCGATACCGCCGATACCTTTGGCCTGGCGCGCGACCTGCAGCAACCGGTGTATGCCCAGCCGGCCGCCACATCGGGCGACACGGCGCCACTGCTTCAACTGCAGGTACCGCTGAACAACCAGGGCAAGTTCGGTGGCGTGGTGCTGGGTGAATATTCGATCGACAGCCTGCTGCGCTATGGCACGCCCACCGAGGTGCTGGCGCGCTATGCCGTGACGCTGCTCGACGGCAAGAACCAGGTGCTGGCCGGCACGCCCCTGGCGCCGCGCAATACCGCCACGCAACTGCTGCCCTGGACGCAGCAGGCCAACGAATACGAGGTTCCGGTGTCCCCGGTGGGCAATGGGCTGGTGCTCAAGGCGCAGGCCTACCGCACCTCGCTGGGCGTGGTGGGCAGCGGGCTGTTCTGGCTGGTGGGCACCCTGAGCGCCATGACGGCCTGGATGCTGATCGCCACCTGGCGGCATACCCGGCGGCGCATGCAGGCCCAGCAGGCCCTCGTGGCCGAGACCAATTTCCGCCGGGCGATGGAAAACTCCATCCTCACCGGCATGCGGGCGCTGGACATGGAAGGCCGCATCACCTACGTGAACGCCGCCTTCTGCCAGATGACGGGCTGGACCGAAGCCGAGTTGGTGGGCCTGCGGGCCCCCTTCCCTTACTGGCCCGAGGCGGACCACGAGGCCCTGCACGCCAAGCTGCGCGACGAACTCAGCGGCAAGTCGATGGTGGGCGGATTCCAGGTGCGCGTGCGGCGCAAGAGCGGCACGCTGTTCGACGCGCGGCTGTACGTGTCGCCGCTGATTGACGCGCACGGCCAGCAGACCGGGTGGATGACGTCAATGACCGACATCACCGAGCCCAACCGCATCCGCGAGCAGCTGTCGGCCTCGCACGAGCGCTTTACCATCGTGCTGGAATCGCTGGACGCCTCGGTATCGGTGGCGCCCCTGGGCAGCGAAGAACTGCTGTTTGCCAACAAGCTGTACCGCCAGTGGTTTGGCTCGCAGACCGCCGGGCACCTGCAGCTGGTGGCACAGGCGGGCGTGGTGCCGATAGCGGGTAGCAGCCCCACGGGCATGGATGACGAAGACGGCCTGATGGGCCTGCCCACCGACCCGCTGACCAGCGCCCGCACGGAAAACGCCGAAATCTTTTTGCCCGACCTGGGCAAGTGGCTGGAAGTGCGTTCGCGCTACCTCAACTGGGTGGACGGTCGCCTGGCGCAGATGGTGATTGCCACCGACATCACACCCCGCCGTCAGGCCGAAGAGCAGGCGGCCCGCCAGGCCGAGCGCGCCCAGTCGGTCAGCCGCCTGATCACGATGGGCGAGATGGCCTCCAGCGTCGCGCACGAGCTGAACCAGCCGCTCACCGCCATCAGCAACTACTGCAGCGGCATGGTCTCGCGCATCCAGAGCGGCCAGCTCACCGAAGACGCACTGCTCACCGCACTGCAAAAGACCCAGCACCAGGCACAGCGTGCCGGCCAGATCATCCAGCGCATCCGCGCATTTGTAAAAAAGAGCGAGCCCAACCGCACCCTGTCCGACGTGCATTCGATGGTGAACGAGGCCGTGGAGCTGGCCGACATCGAACTGCGCCGCCACAACGTGCGCCTGACGCACTACGTGGCCGCGCGCCTCCCCCCCGTGATGGCAGACACCATCCTGATCGAGCAGGTGCTGGTCAACCTGATGAAGAACGGCGCAGAGGCCATCCAGCATGCCGGTCGCCCACCCTCGGGCCGCAGCGTGGAGCTGCGCGTGGTCCCCAAGGTCATCGAAGACCGCCATGTGGTGGAGTTTTCGGTGCAGGACACCGGCAAGGGCCTGGCGCCTGAGGTACTGGAGCGGCTGTTCGAAGCCTTCTTCTCGACCAAGCAGGAAGGCATGGGCATGGGCCTGAATTTGTGCCGCAGCATCGTCGAGTCCCACCAGGGAAGGATGCAGGCGGAGAACATCTACAATGGATCAGAGGTCATCGGGTGCCGGTTCTTCTTCTGGCTGCCGCTCGCCAAACCTGTCGATAGCACTACAAATACTGTAGCAAACGTACAAACCCCAAGGACAATTGCATGAGCTTGATTCCGAAAAAAGGCACTGTTTATGTCGTGGATGACGACGAAGCAGTTCGCGATTCCCTGCAGTGGTTGCTGGAAGGCAAGGACTACCGGGTGCGGTGCTTTGATTCGGCCGAGACGTTTCTGTCGCGCTACGACCCGCGCGAGGTCGCCTGCCTGATCGTGGACATCCGCATGGGCGGCATGACCGGGCTCGAATTGCAGGACCGCCTGATCGAACGCAAGTCCCCCCTGCCCATCGTGTTCATCACCGGCCATGGCGACGTACCCATGGCCGTGAACACCATGAAGAAGGGCGCACTGGACTTCATCCAGAAGCCTTTCAACGAAGAAGAACTGGTGGGCCTGGTGGAGCGCATGCTGGACCACGCCCGCGAAGCCTTTGCAGGATTTCAACAAGCGGCCAGCCGTGACGCCTTGCTCTCCAAGCTCACCAGCCGCGAAGCGCAGGTGCTGGAACGCATCGTCGCCGGCCGCCTGAACAAGCAGATTGCCGACGACCTGGGCATCAGCATCAAGACGGTGGAGGCCCACCGCGCCAACATCATGGAAAAGCTCAACGCCAACACCGTGGCCGATTTGCTCAAGATCGCACTGGGCCAGAACGCACCGAAGGGGTGAGGCGAATAACTACTATTTTTATAGCAATAAACGTATATTAGGCAAGCGACAGCGGCCATTTTGACCCTATTTTCGACATGACAGCACAGCTCATCGACGGCAACGCCCTCTCCCGCCAACTCCGCGCCGAAGTGGCCCAGCGCGCCGCAGCGCTCACGGCCAGCGGCCACCAACCGGGTCTGGCCGTGATCCTGGTGGGCGAAGACCCCGCGTCGGCCGTGTATGTGCGCAACAAGATCAAGGCCTGCGAAGACAGCGGCGTGCGCTCCATCTTCGAGAAGTACGAAGCCACGCTGAGCGAAGCCGCCCTGCTCGAACGCATCGCCGCGCTGAATGCCGACCCTGCAGTGCACGGCATCCTGGTGCAGATGCCCTTGCCCAAGCACATCGATCCGCACAAGGTGATCGAGGCCATCTCCACATCGAAAGACGTGGACGGCTATTCGGTGCTGTCGGCCGGGGAGCTGATGGCAGGGCTGGAAGGCTTTCGCCCCTGCACGCCCTACGGCAGCATGAAGCTGATCGAATCCACGGGCCAGTCGATCAAGGGCAAGCATGCCGTGGTCATCGGCCGCAGCAATACCGTCGGCAAGCCCATGGCCCTTTTGCTGCTGCAGGCCAATGCCACCGTTACCGTGACGCACAGCGGCACGCCCGACCTGGGCTACCACACGCGCCAGGCCGACATCGTGGTGGCAGCCGTGGGGCGCGCCAACACGCTCACGGCCGACATGGTCAAGCCCGGCGCCATCGTGATCGACGTGGGGATCAACCGCAAGGCCGACGGAAAGCTGTGTGGCGATGTGGACTTTGACAGCGTCAAGGAAGTGGCCGGCTGGATCACCCCCGTCCCCGGCGGGGTCGGCCCCATGACCATTACCATGCTGCTGGTGAACACCATCGAAGCAGCCGAGCGCGCGGCCAAGGGCTGACCCGGGCCCCACCGGAACCCAGGCCGGCAGAGAAGCCGACTGCTTTGCAACTTGAACCTGCGCCCCATGGCGCCATCTGAACCGCATGAGCAATCCCCTCCTCGACTACTCCGGCCTCCCACCGTTTGACCGCATCCGCCCCCAGGACGTCGCGCCTGCCGTCGATGTCCTGCTGGAGCGCGCCAGCGCTGCGCTGGAAACCGTCACCGCACCGGACTTTCCGGCCCGCTGGGACGCGATTGCCAAGGTGCTGGACGTGGCCACCGAGAAGCTGGGCATGGCCTGGGGCGCCATCAGCCATCTCAACAGCGTGGCAGACACCCCTGAACTGCGCGCCGCCTACAACGCGGCGCTGCCCAAGGTCACCGAGTTCTGGACACGCCTGGGCGCCGACGAGCGCCTGTACGCCAAGTACAAGTCCATTGATCCGGCAACGCTCACACCGGAGCAGCGCCAGGCGCATCGCAATGCCGTCCGCAATTTCGTTCTCAGCGGCGCTGAATTGACAGGCCCTGCCAAGGAGCGCTTTGCGCAGATCCAGGAACGCCAGGCCGAGCTAAGCCAGAAGTTCAGCGAAAACGCGCTGGACGCCACCGACGCTTTTGCCTACTACGCCACCGCCGACGAACTCGCGGGCGTCCCGGCGGACGTGCAGCAGGCCGCCCTGGAAGCCGCCCAGGCTGAGGGCAAGCCAGGTTACAAGCTCACGCTCAAGATGCCGTGCTACCTGCCTGTGATGCAGTTTGCAGAGCGCAGTGATTTGCGCGAAAGGCTCTACCGCGCCTATGTCACCCGTGCATCCGACCAGGCTGAGGGCGAAGCCCGCAAGTTCGACAACTCCGCCCTCATCGGCGAGATCCTGGCCTTGCGCAAGGAAGAGGCACAGCTGCTGGGTTACGCCAATTTTGGTGAAGTCTCTGTCGTGCCCAAAATGGCCCAGTCGCCGACCGAGGTGGTGGGTTTTCTGCGCGACCTGGCACAGCGCGCCCGCCCCTACGCTGAAAAGGATGTGGCCGACCTGCGCGAGTTTGCAGCCAAGCATCTGGCGCTTGCCGCACCGCAAGCCTGGGACTGGCCCTTCATCTCCGAAAAGCTCAAGGAAGCGCGTTACGCATTCAGCGAGCAGGAGGTCAAGGAATACTTCACAGCGCCCAAGGTGCTGGCCGGGCTTTTCAAGATCATCGAGACCCTGTTTGAAGTGTCGATCAGCCGCGACGAGGCTCCGGCGTGGCACCCCGCGGTCGAGTTCTATCGCATCGAACGTGCTGGCCAGCTGGTGGGCCAGTTCTACCTGGACCAGCCGGCCCGCACCGGCAAGCGCGGTGGCGCCTGGATGGACGACGTACGCACCCGCTGGCTGCGGCCGGACACCGGGATGCTGCAAACGCCTGTGGCCCATCTGGTATGCAACTTTGCCAGCGGTGTGGACGGCAAGCCGCCCCTGCTCACGCACGACGACGTGATCACGCTGTTCCATGAGTTTGGCCACGGCCTGCACCATATGCTGACGCAGGTGAACGAACGCGACGTGTCCGGCATTGGGGGGGTGGAGTGGGATGCCGTGGAACTGCCCAGCCAGTTCATGGAAAACTTCTGCTGGGAGTGGGATGTGCTCAAGCACATGACCGCGCATGTCGACACGGGTGAACCACTGCCTCGCGAACTGTTCGACAAGATGATTGCCGCCAAGAACTTCCAGAGCGGCATGCAGACCCTGCGCCAGATCGAGTTTGCGCTGTTCGACATGTTGCTGCACACCGAGCACAACCCCGCGGACGATTTCATGCCGCTGCTCAACGAAGTTCGCAGCGAAGTCTCCGTGCTGCAGCCGCCCGCTTTCAGCCGCACGGCGCACACCTTCAGCCACATCTTTGCCGGTGGCTATGCGGCCGGCTACTACAGCTACAAGTGGGCCGAAGTGCTGAGCGCCGACGCCTACGCCGCCTTCGAGGAAACCGCCGGTGCAGATGGCCTGCCGAGCATAGAGACCGGCCGCCGCTACCGCATGGCCATCCTGGAGGCAGGTGGCAGTCGTCCGGCCATGGAATCGTTCAAGGCATTCCGCGGCCGCGAACCCAGCCTGGACGCACTGCTGCGACACCAGGGCATGGCCCAGGACACAGCCACGGCCTGACGCTGAGGCGCCCCTGACTCGCGCCGGCAACGCCATCCAACGCAGTCCATTCAACGAGGAGAAAAAATGATCACCATGCCCTCACCCAAGACCCTGCTGGCAGCGCTGCTGATGACCGCAGCATCGGCAAGTGCCATGGCCCAGAACCTGTACCGGATTGTCGGGCCGGACGGCAAAGTTACCTTCTCGGACCGCCCCCCCGCAGAGCCCAACGCTGTAGCCCAGCCCGCACGCGCCGGTGCTGCCGCTGCACCGGCCTCCAGCGGCCTGTCCACCCTGCCCTTCGAATTGCGCCAGGTGGCTACGCGCTACCCCGTCACGCTCTACACCGGAGCCGATTGCGCGCCCTGCACCAGCGCTCGCAGTCTGTTGACTTCACGCGGCGTGCCGTTTTCGGAGCGCACCGTGTCAACCAATGAAGACATCGCAGCGCTACAGCGTCTGAGCGGCAACACCAGCCTGCCATTTGGCACGATCGGCAGCCAGCATCTGGTGGGCTTCTCCGAAACCGAATGGACGCAATACCTGAACGCGGCCGGTTACCCCAAGCAGTCTCAATTGCCGGCGAACTACAAAGCCCCTGCCCCCACTCCCCTGGTGGCCGTCGCGCCAGTGACCCCTGCGGCAACGGCTGCACCCACCGCGCCCCAAACCACCGACCCTGCAAGGCGTGAACGTCCACCCGCGCCCGTGAACAACGGTCCCACCCCCAGCAATCCGGCAGGCATCCGGTTCTGATGGGGTCATGCTGCGCCAAAAGATGTGGCTGTGGCAGAAGGCTTTTGCTGGACCGACAAAAAAGGGGCTTGCTGCCCCTTTTTCAGTGACGCGTGTTTCGAGCGCCTACCGTTGAAAGCCAGAGGGTCAATCGTCAACCACTGCGGCACGCCACCGCCCAGGGTGGCACCTGAAAAGCCCGCCAGGCTTTCAGTAGGCAATCGTCTTCACGCCCGTGGCCGTACCCAGCAGGCACACAGAGGCTTTCTGGTGGGCAAACACACCGACGGTCACCACGCCCGGCCACTGATTGATCGCGGATTCAAACGCAAGCGGGTCGGTCACCTGAAGGCCGCGCACATCCAGGATGTGCTGGCCGTTGTCGGTAACCAGCGGCTGGCCGTCTTTCAGGCGAATCGTGGCATCGCCGCCCATGGCCTTGAAGCGGCGCGCAATGTGGCGGGCAGCCATCGGAATCACTTCTACCGGCAAAGGAAAGGCACCGAGCGCGGGCACCAGCTTGGACTCGTCAGCGATGCAGACAAAGCGCTGCGCCAGCGCCGCCACGATCTTTTCGCGCGTCAGGGCCGCGCCGCCACCCTTGACCATGTATCCGTTGCCGTCAATTTCGTCCGCGCCGTCGATGTAGACCGCCAGGGACTCCACTTCGTTGGCATCGAACACCGGAATGCCCAGGGCCTGCAGGCGCTCGGTGCTGGCGACCGAGCTGGAGACCGCGCCCTTGATCTCGTTTTTCATGCTCGCCAGCGCCTCGATGAATTTGTTCACCGTAGAGCCCGTGCCCACCCCCACGATTTCGCCAGGAACCACGTACTGGAGGGCGGCCTGACCCACCAGGGTCTTGAGTTCGTCTTGCGTGAGAGGTGTAGGTGCTGTCATGGGGGAAAATCGGGGTAATCCTTCAATTATCCCCCCATGTCACTGATTCCCTACGCCCTCACCCGCCCGTTTCTTTTTGGCATGGATGCCGAAGCGGCCCACGACTTCACGATGCAGATGCTGGCACGCGGCCAGCGAACGCCGCTGCAATGGGCATGGTGCAACGAAACCGTAGACGACCCAATCGAACTGGCGGGCCTGACCTTTCCCAACCGCGTGGGCATGGCAGCGGGCCTCGACAAAAACGCCCGCTGCATCGACGCGCTGGGCGCCATGGGCTTCGGGTTTGTCGAGGTGGGGACCGTCACACCCAAGGCACAGCCCGGCAACCCCAAGCCCCGCATGTTCCGCCTGCCGCAGGCACGCGCGCTGATCAACCGGCTTGGCTTCAACAACGATGGGCTCGACGCATTCCTGCACAACGTGCAGCAGGCCCGTTGCCGCAAGGAGGGGCAGCGCAGCCGCATGCTGCTGGGCCTGAACATTGGCAAGAATGCCACCACGCCCATTGAAAACGCGACCAGCGATTACCTGACCTGCCTGGATGGCGTGTACAGCCACGCAGACTACGTCACGGTGAACATCAGCTCGCCCAACACCCAGAACCTGCGGGCATTGCAAAGCGATGCGGCGCTCGATGGGCTTCTTGGCGCCATCGCGGAGCGTCGCGAAACGCTGGCCACCCGCTACAGCCGGCGCGTGCCCGTGTTCTTGAAGATCGCTCCTGACCTGGACGAAGCCCAGGTCGGGGTGATCGCGGCCACGCTGACGCGCCACGGCATGGACGGCGTGATCGCCACCAACACCACCATCAGCCGGACCGCCGTGCAAGGGATGCAGCACGCACAAGAGACAGGCGGGCTCAGCGGAGCGCCTGTGCTGGAGGCCAGCAACCAGGTCATCCGGCAGCTGCGTGCGGCCTTGGGCAGCCGTTATCCCATCATTGGGGTGGGTGGCGTGATGAGCCCAGAAGACGCTGTCAGCAAGATCCGCGCGGGCGCCGATGCGGTGCAGATCTACACCGGCCTCATCTATGAAGGCCCTGAACTGGTGGTCAAGGCAGCACGTGCCGTCAAGGCGCTGGCCTGATCTGGCCGCAGAAAGCACCCGTCGAAAAGATCGGTGCGGCCGACGATCCGGACACGTCGCGGCGTACGACGGGAACGAGGTGACTAGCGGGACGTGTACCGCATCACGATGGGCAGCAGCACCGAGGCCCATTTGATGAGACGCCCGGGGCCCGCCATCAGCGCGATGCCGGCAGCGGCGGCCACCGCCACCGGATGCTCGCGTGCAAAAGCCAGGGCACGCGAAGCCAGCGAATCGCCGCCGTCCGGTCCCTCTGGTGCCTGCGCGGCTGCGACCGCCTGGGCCCTCGCTGCCCGCCGCGCGCTCAGGCGCTCGCGCTGCAATGCAATGCGATCTAGGATCTGCTGCTGGTCATGGCTGGGCACCCGGTGCCCTTCTGGCGCGGAGCGGGCACTCCCCAGGCCAGGGTTGCGGTCATTGCTTGCCATCACAGTCGCTCCTTGATGTCACGCCAGTCACGCGCCAGTTCACGGCGCGTCAGGGCAAAACCTGAGCCCGCCTGCCGGGCCAACGCCAGAAACGCCACGAGGGTACCGCCCCAGCCCACCACCCAAACGCCTGCGATCAGCCAGGCCACCAGTGTGCGCTGGGGGGAGTCCCAGAAATGCACCAGCAGGGCCAGCGACAGCATGATCAGTGCCACCACGGTCAGCCCGGCCAGCGCCACGACCAGCAGCAGCATTTGCTGCAGGCGCCTTTTCTGTTCAGCCCATTCCAGACTTGCCAGGTCCAGGCGATCTTCCGCAGCAATCGCTGCTTCGATCAGGTTGGCGCGCCAGCGCGCGACAAACGCATCAAGCCCGAAAATGGAAAGCCAGTTCATGTGCCGTCTCCCGCAGTGCACTCAGATGGCAGCGCCAATCAACGACGGGCCAGGAGAAAACCCACCAGGGCACCCACTGCCAGGGCTGCACCGGCGACCCGCCACGGCTCATCGTGCGCATAGCGGTCGGCGGCCAGAGCGGCCTCCTTGGCCTGTCGCGCAGCATCCTGTGCGGCACGCACGGCAGAGTCGCGGGCGGTCTGCATGCCGTCATCCAGGCGTTGTCGCAAAAGCTTGATTTCAGGGACTGCGTCCAGATTCTTGTTGGCAAGCAGACCCTTGAGGTCGGTCACCAGCTTTTCGAGTTCGCCCTGCGAAGTGGTGGTGGTGTCGGAGCCGTTCATACAAGCCTTTCAGTGAGCAAAAAAACATGGCCGTCATGCGGCCAGCAAGCCGGTTACGCACATTGCGTTGACGTGCCGAATAACCGGTCTGAGAAACATCTTAGCGGGCCCGCCGATATCCATTTCGTAGGACGGAGACTCAACAGGTTACCGATTGCGATCGTCTTAACCCAGCACAACAAATTCCGTCGCGGTGACGGTCAGACGAGCCGCGCAACCTGTGCTGCAATGGCCAGGCAACCCGTCAGACCCGGCGACTCGATGCCAAAGAGGTTGACCAGGCCGCGCACCCCGTGGTCCCGGGGGGCCTGGATCATGAAGTCAGGCTGCGGCGTGTCCGGACCGTGGATCTTGGGCCTGATGCCTGCATAGCCGGGCACCAGCGCGCCGTCGCGCAAACCTGGCCAGTACTTTCGCACTTCGGCATAGAAAGCATCGCCGCGGGATGGGTTCACCAGCAGATTATCCGGCCCATCCACCCACTCCACATCCGGACCGAACCGCGCTTGTCCGCCCAGATCCAGCGTAAGGTGCACGCCCAGGCCCGCGGCCTCGGGCGCGGGGTAGATCAACCGGCTGAACGGTGCCTTGCCCGCCAGCGTGAAATAGTTGCCCTTGGCGTAGTACGCCTGCGGCACATGCGCGGCCGCCAGGCCGGCAAAAAGGGACGCCACCGCTGGCGCGTGCAGCCCTGCCGCATTGACGACCACATCGGCACGCAGCCGTACGCCCGCAGCTTCGACAACAGCTCCGTCGGCGTCCGAAAAGTCCGCTCGCGTGACTGGCGAATTCAGGGCGACCAGCCCGCCCGCGTTTTCCAGGTCGCCCTGCAAGGCCAGCATCAGCCCGTGGCTGTCGACGATGCCGGTGCTCGGCGAGTGCAATGCTGCCACGCACTGCAGCTCAGGCTCCATCGCCCCGGCTTCATCAGCGGTGAGCCAGACGAGGTCCTCTACGCCGTTGGCCAGTGCCCTCGCACGGATGGCTTCAAGCGCGGGGATCTGCTCGGGCGAGGTTGCCACCAGCAGCTTGCCGCAGCGCCTGTGCGGCACCCCGCGCTCGGCACAGTAGGCATACAGCATCTGTTTGCCCTGCACGCACAACCGGGCCTTGAGGGAGCCAGTGGGGTAGTAAAGCCCGGCATGGATGACCTCGCTGTTGCGGGAACTGGTGCCGGTGCCGATGGCGTCCGCCGCTTCCAGCACCATGACCTCGCGCCCGCTTACGGCCAGCGCACGCGCCACGGCCAGCCCTACCACGCCCGCTCCAACCACCACACATTCGACCTTGTCCATCGTCGCCCTGCTTTCGTCTCTGTCTGCGTCCGCGCTCCACCGTGGATCGCGACCCCGTTCTTCAGTGCTGCTCAAAGCCTTCAAGCACATTGACGGCATTGGTGCCGAGTTCAGCAGCCGCGTAGCCACCTTCCAGCACGAACACGGTTGGCATTGCCAAGGCGCCCAGACGCTCGCCAAGACGCGAGAAGTCGTCCGAGCTGAGCGCAAAGGTGGAAATCGGGTCACCTTCGAACGCATCCAGCCCCAGGGAGACCACCAAGGCATCTGCGCCATAACGCGCAATGCGCTGACAAGCGACGTCGAGCGCAGCGAACCATGTGGCAACGCTGGAGCCTGCCGCCAAGGGCAGGTTGAGGTTGAACCCCGCTCCGGCGCCCTCGCCTGTTTCGTCGGCATGGCCCAGATAGAACGGGTACTCGGTGCGCGGATCACCGTGGATGCTGGCAAAAAACACGTCTGCACGGTCATAGAAGATGCTCTGCGTGCCGTTGCCGTGGTGGTAGTCCACATCCAGCACCGCCACCCGGTGCGCCCCCTGATTGCGCAGGGTCTGGGCCGCCACCGCGGCATTGTTCAGAAAGCAGTAGCCGCCCATGAAATCTGCCCCCGCATGGTGCCCGGGCGGGCGGGTGCAGCAAAAGGCCGCACGGCTGCCCGCGCTTACCTTGCGGGCGGCGCTGGCAGCGGCATCGGCACCGGCCTTTGCGGCCGCCCAGGTGCCTGCAGCAAGGGGGCTGCCGTTGTCCATGGAGTACAGCCCCAACCTGGCAATGAAGTTTTGAGGCTCCACATCGCTGCGCAAGGTACGCACCGGCCACACGGAGGGGAACGGCTGGAGCGGCGCGTTGCCAGGGGAAACCTCCAGCCACTGCGTCCAGGCCGTCTGCAGAAAGGCGAGGTAACGCGGCCTGTGGATCTGGGCCAGCACGGCGCTGGCATCGGTATCGGGCACGGTCAGCGGGTGTCCTCGTTCGCGCAGCGCCTCCTCTACATAGACCACACGTTCGGGCTTTTCAAAACAGGGCACCCGTTCGCCGCGGAAGAACTCGTGGACCGGTGCGTGCCCGGAATGAGGAGGATTGTGGAAGGTCAGCATCGGAGGCGGCTTGGAGTGTGTGAGGTGGCGTGGCGCTCGCGGCGCATCTGCACGATCACACTGTAGCGGCACTGCGAGGGCCGGGGCGCGCGGACGGCCCAAGAAAAAACCCCTGCAGACATCCGTCTGCAGGGGTTTGAATTGGTGGGTGATACATGGATCGAACATGTGACCCCTGCCGTGTGAAGGCAGTGCTCTACCGCTGAGCTAATCACCCATTGCCACAAGCACGAGGGCCTGCCGACAAGGTGTCGCAACGCTGGTGGGTGATACATGGATCGAACATGTGACCCCTGCCGTGTGAAGGCAGTGCTCTACCGCTGAGCTAATCACCCGTGCCGTTGTGACAGCCTTCGATTATGGCACAGCTTTCTAGGCTGCCTGCGCAGAACGCCAAATTGTCTTGCCACCGCTGGCCTTGTCGATCTGGGCCAGCACGTCGGCATGCGCGGTGAGTTCGCCCTCGCTGGCACGCAGCACAGGCAGGTTCAGCAGGCGCAGGTCCATGGCAGCCACCACCGGCCCGCCGTTGTTCTGGGCAGAGTCATCGGCGATCAGCAGTGCATCCTGCCCGCGGGTGAGGTTGATGTAGACATCGGCCAGCAGCTCGGCGTCCAGCAGGGCGCCGTGCAGTGTGCGGCTGGAATTGTCGACCCCCAGACGGTCGCACAGCGCATCCAGCGAGTTGCGCTTGCCCGGGTACATCTCCTTGGCCATCGCCAGGGTGTCGGTGATGCTGGCCACATAGGTGCGAAACGCTGGACGCCCTGTCAGCTCCAGTTCCTTGTTCAGGAAGCTCACATCAAACGCCGCGTTGTGGATGATGACTTCGGCACCCTGCACGTACTCCAGGATTTCGTCCACCACGTCCCGGAACTTCGGCTTGTCCTTGAGGAATTCGTTGCTGATCCCGTGGACCTTGAGCGCATCCTCGTGGCTGTCGCGTCCCGGGTTGAAGTACATGTGCAGGTTGTTGCCGGTGAGCTTGCGGTTGAGCAGCTCGACACAACCCAGCTCGATGATGCGGTCACCACTGTCGGCCGAGAGGCCGGTGGTTTCCGTGTCCAGAACAATCTGGCGGGTCATGTGCGCCCCCACGCCCGGTACTTCGTGTCTTCGCTACCCCGCACGAACGGGGCGCAAGCTTGCTGGGGGATGCCCGGCGCTGCGTTCATTTAGTGGTTTTCCTTGGCGTGGTTGATGGTGTAGCGGGGAATCTCGACCACCAGGTCCTGTTGCGCCAGGATAGCCTGGCACGACAGGCGCGACTGTGGCTCCAGGCCCCAGGCACGGTCCAGCAGGTCTTCTTCCTCTTCCTCGGCTGCATTGAGCGACGCCAGCCCCTCGCGCACGATCACGTGGCAGGTGGTGCAGGCGCAGCTCATGTCGCAGGCGTGCTCGATATTGATGCGGTTGTCGAGCAAGGCTTCACAGACGGACGTGCCTGCGGGGGCCGTGATCTCGGTGCCGGTGGGGCAGTACTCGGGGTGGGGAAGGATCTTGATGACGGGCATGGCGTTCTGGTGGGAGGCTGCAGAGGGTCGGGATTCGGATGGCGTTGCGGAGGCTGGGAGCGCGTCAGAGCGACTGCACGTTCTTGCCAGCCAGGGCCTGCTGGATGCCGCGGTTCATGCGCTGCGCTGCAAAGGCCTCGGTGCCCTGGGCCAGCGCCTCGGTAGCTACCTCGATGGCTGCTGCATCGGGAGCGTCGGGTGAATCCGGTGCATTTCCGGCGTCGATCAGTGACCGCAGGGCTTGCATCAGCAAGTCGATCTTGCGCCGTTCGTCATCCGCCAGCACATCGCCGTCGGCATCCAGCGCACTCTGCGTGGCAATCAGCATGCGGTCGGCGTCCACACGGGCTTCCACCAAAGCGCGGGTGCGCATGTCCTGCGCGGCCGTGGCAAAGCCGTCTTGCAGCATGCGCGCGATCTGGTCATCCGAGAGGCCATACGATGGCTTCACGTCGATGCGGGCCTCCACGCCGCTGCCCTGCTCGCGCGCATTCACGCTCAGCAGGCCATCGGCATCGACCGTGAAGGTCACACGGATACGCGCCGCTCCGGCCGCCATGGGCGGGATGCCGCGCAGCTCGAAGCGCGCGAGACTGCGGCAGTCGGCCACCAGATCGCGTTCGCCCTGCACCACATGGATAGCCAGCGCGGTCTGGCCATCCTTGTAGGTGGTGAAGTCCTGGGCCTTGGCGGTGGGAATGGTCTCATTGCGCGCCACGATGCGCTCCACCAGCCCGCCCATGGTCTCGATGCCCAGCGACAGCGGAATCACGTCCAGCAGCAGCATGTCGCCCGCCGTGCTGTTGCCCGCCAGCTGGTTGGCCTGGATGGCAGCGCCGAGCGCCACCACCTCGTCAGGGTTCAGGTTGGTCAGCGGCTCGGTGCCAAAGAACTCGGCCACGGCGCGCTGGATCTGGGGCATGCGTGTGGAGCCGCCCACCATCACCACGCCACGGATGTCCTCGCGTGACAGCTGTGCATCGCGCAGGGCGCGGCGCACCGCCGCCATCGAACGGGCGGTCAGGGCGGCGGTGATGGCTTCAAAATCTTCCCTTTTCACAGGAAAATCGACCCTGGCGCTTGATATGTCTGCCTTGAATGCTATCAAATCCGTAGCGGTCAGGGCTTCCTTGCAAGCGCGGGCGGCCACGCGCATGGCCGATTTGTCGGAGGCGGTCACCAGCTCCAGGTTGCATTGCTGGACCACCCAGTCGGCCAGCGCGGCATCGTAGTCGTCGCCACCCAGGGCCGAGTCACCGCCGGTGGAAATGACCTCGAACACGCCCTGCGTCAGGCGCAGGATGGAGATGTCGAACGTGCCCCCACCCAGGTCGTACACGGCATAGACACCCTCGCTGGCGTTGTCGAGGCCGTAGGCAATCGCCGCTGCGGTGGGTTCGTTGATCAGGCGCAGCAGGTTGATGCCTGCCAAGCGCGCGGCGTCCTTGGTAGCCTGGCGCTGGGCGTCGTCAAAGTACGCAGGCACGGTGATCACCGCGCCATACAGGTCATCGTTGAAGGTGTCCTCGGCCCGAAAGCGCAGCGTGGCCAGGATCTCGGCGCTGAGCTCCACCGGCGACTTTTCGCCACCCGCGGTGGCAATGCGCACCATGCCGCCTTCAGCAGCGTCTGCGGCCGGGGCCACGAAGTCGTAGGGCAGCTTGCCGGCCTCGGCAATGTCGGCCAGACCGCGGCCCATGAAGCGCTTGAACGATGCGATCGTGTTGCGCGCATCCTGCGACTGTTCGGCCATCGCGTCATAGCCAATCTGCCGACCGCCGTTGTCGAGGTAGCGCACCACGGAGGGCAGCAGAACGCGGCCCTGGCCATCAGGCAGGCACTCGGCCACACCGTTGCGTACGGCTGCCACCAGCGAATGGGTGGTCCCGAGGTCGATACCCACCGCTATGCGCCGCTGGTGCGGATCGGGGGACTGGCCGGGCTCGGAAATCTGCAGTAACGCCATGGAATCTCGAATCTCAACATGAAGGAGCGCGCGCGGTCAGGACCCGCGCACCGCTCCGGTGCAAAAGCCGCTATTGTCCCTGCTGGTCACGGCGCCGCTCGATATCGTCGGCAAATCGCGCAATGAACATGAGGGCTCTGACCTGCCGGGACGCACCCGCGTAGTCCCGCTGCTCGTCGATGAGCTGCTGGCACTGCCGCAACGCGGCACTGCGGGCACTCGCTACCTCATCGTCCAGGGCGTCCAGCGCAGCCGCAGACGCGGCCTCTTCCAGCGCCTCCCGCCAGTCCATCTGCTGCATGAGGAACTGCGCGGGCATGGCGGTGTTGTCCTCGGCGCGGATGGGCGCTCCGTGCAGTTCGCACAGGTAGGCCGCGCGGCGCATCGGGTCCTTCAGACGCTGGTACGCCTCGTTGATGCGCACAGACCACTGCATGGCCACGCGCTGCGCAGCGGCGCCCTGGGCCGCAAAACGGTCGGGGTGGGCCTCGCGCTGCAGCTCTTTCCAGCGCGCGTCGATGGCGCTGCGCTCCTGCGCAAACTGGCGCGGCAGGCCAAACAGTTCAAAGTCGTCGGATTGCAGGTTCATGGAACAGGCCATTTGCGGGCCGAAACAACCGGTTGGTCAATAAAAAACCGCCAGCGCGCAAGCGTTGGCGGTCCGGTGCAGACGCAGGCCTACGCTGGAGTCAGACGCGAAAGCTCTCGCCACAACCGCAGCGATCACGCTCGTTGGGGTTGTTGAACTTGAAGCCTTCGTTCAGGCCCTCGCGCACGAAGTCCAGCTCGGTGCCATCGATGTACGCCAGGCTCTTGGGGTCGATCAGAACCTTGACGCCGTGGTTTTCAAACACGATGTCTTCTGGCTCTGAGTCGTCCACATACTCGAGCTTGTACGCCAGGCCCGAACACCCGGTGGTCTTGACACCCAGGCGCACGCCCAGCCCCTTGCCGCGGCGCGAAAGGTAGCGGCTCACATGCCGGGCCGCCGACTCTGTCAGGGTAATGGCCATGGTCCTCAGGCCGCCGTCGCAGCGTGCTTCGTCTTGTAGTCAAGGACCGCGGCCTTGATCGCGTCTTCAGCCAGGATCGAGCAGTGGATCTTGACCGGGGGCAGTGCCAGCTCCTGCGCAATCTCACTGTTCTTCAAGGCCGCTGCTTCGTCCAGCGTCTTGCCCTTGACCCATTCGGTCACCAGCGACGACGATGCAATCGCCGAGCCGCAACCGTAGGTCTTGAAGCGCGCGTCCTCGATCACGCCCGTCTGCGGGTTGACCTTGATCTGCAGCTTCATCACGTCGCCACAGGCCGGTGCGCCGACCATGCCGGTGCCCACCGAGTCATCGCCCTTGTCGAACGAGCCGACGTTGCGGGGGTTTTCGTAGTGGTCGACCACTTTTTCAGAGTAAGCCATGGTGTTACCTCTTAATGCTTCAGATTCGATCAGATGATCAGTGCGCAGCCCACTGGATGCTGCTGATGTCGATGCCGTCCTGGTACATCTCCCACAGGGGGCTGAGTTCGCGCAGGCGGGCCACGTTCTCACGGATGGTGGAGATCGCGTAGTCAATCTCTTCCTCGGTGGTGAAACGGCCGATGGTCATGCGCAGGCTGCTGTGGGCCAGCTCGTCGCTGCGGCCCAGGGCACGCAGCACGTAGCTGGGTTCCAGGCTGGCCGACGTGCAGGCCGAGCCCGACGACACGGCCAGACCCTTGATGCCCATGATGAGCGATTCGCCTTCGACGAAGTTGAAGCTCATGTTCAGGTTCTGGGGCACGCGCCGCTCCAGGCTGCCGTTGATGAACACCTGCTCGATGTCCTTCAAGCCATCCAGCAGGCGCTGCTGCAACGCGCGGGCCTTGGCATTGCTGCTGGCCATTTCTTCCTTGGCAATGCGGAAGGCTTCGCCCATGCCCACGATCTGGTGCGTGGGCAGCGTGCCCGAGCGCATCCCGCGCTCGTGGCCACCGCCGTGCATCTGGGCTTCCAGGCGCACGCGCGGCTTGCGGCGCACGTACAGTGCACCCACGCCCTTGGGGCCATAGGTCTTGTGCGCGGTCATGCTCATCAGGTCGATGGGCAGCACATTCATGTCGATCTCGACGCGGCCGGTGGCCTGGGCAGCATCGACGTGCAGCAGGATGCCCTTTTCGCGGCACAGCGCGCCAATGGCGGGGATGTCCTGGATCACGCCAATTTCGTTGTTCACGAACAGGATGCTGATGATCACCGTATCAGGGCGAATGGCGGCCTTCAGCGCATCCATGTTCACCAAGCCGTCTTCCTGCACGTCCAGGTACGTGGCTTCAAAGCCCTGGCGCTCCAGCTCGCGCATGGTGTCCAGCACGGCCTTGTGCTCGGTCTTGAGCGTGATCAGGTGCCTGCCCTTGCCCTTGTAGAAGTGCGCAGCGCCCTTCAGGGCGAGGTTGATGGACTCGGTCGCGCCGCTGGTCCATACGATCTCGCGCGGGTCGGCACCAATGAGGTCCGCTACCTGCACACGCGCTTTTTCAACCGCCTCTTCGGCCTCCCAGCCCCACGCATGGCTGCGGGAAGCGGGGTTGCCAAAGTGCTCGCGGAGCCACGGGATCATGGCGTCCACAACACGCGGGTCCACCGGGGTGGTCGCGCCGTAGTCGAGGTAAATCGGGAAGTGCGGTGTCATGTCCATGGCTGGCTCAGTGAATGCGTCTGGCTGGCAGAAAACAATAAGAACAGATAGTTTCGAAGGCGTTCAGCGCTGCGCCGAGCCGATGGCCCGCGCCGCAGCGCCAGGCGTCAGGATTTGGCGAAAGCGTTACCGAGCGCGAACACCGAGTTGGGCGCATTGACGCGGATCGGCTTGACCACCGGTGCTGTGGAAATGGCGCGACGCACAACCGGCTTGTCCTCGATCTGCACGCCCTTGGCGAGCTGCTCGTCCACCAGCTTTTGCAGCGTGACGGAATCCAGAAACTCGACCATGCGCTGGTTCAGCGAGGCCCACAACTCGTGCGTCATGCAGCGCCCGGCTTCACCCAGGCAGTTTTCCTTGCCGCCGCATTGGGTGGCGTCGATGGGTTCATCCACCGAAACAATGATGTCAGCCACCGTGATGTCGCCAGCCTTGCGGGCCAGCGTGTAGCCGCCACCGGGTCCACGGGTGGACTCGACCAGTTCGTGGCGGCGCAGCTTGCCAAACAATTGCTCAAGGTACGACAGCGAGATCTGCTGGCGCTGGCTGATCGCCGCCAGCGTAACGGGGCCGTTGTTCTGGCGCAGGGCCAGGTCAATCATGGCGGTGACCGCAAAACGGCCTTTGGTTGTGAGACGCATCGCAAGCTCCTGGTGTTAAGGCTTGACCGTTGTAGAAACTGCCTGCGCTGCCTGCTGGGCAGCGATGGCACCGTCTCCGCCCCTTACTCCAGCCAGTTGCCTGGCAAGGAGCCCTTCATCGTCGGGCTTTTTTCTTGAGTGTTTTGCGCAAGTATAGCACAAAGCCCAAGCGAAACCGTCGGGTTATGAAACCGGCTGGTCGTACGGCGACCAATCAGATTTAGCAACCTTACAACCCGACTGCGTCTTTGCCTGATGCACCAAAAGCCTGGTCCTTGAGGCGGGTCAGCTGGTCGCGCACCCGGGCCGCCTGTTCGAACTCCAGGTTGCGGGCGTGTTCCAGCATCTGCTTTTCCAGGCGCTTGATCTCGCGCGCCACGTCTTTCTCGGACATGTCTTCCACCTGCGCGCGCTGGATGGCTTCCTGCTCCATCCGCTCCGCGTCCTTGCCCGCCTTTTCGCTGTACACCCCGTCGATCAGATCCCGCACCCGCTTGACGATGGTGCGCGGCGTAATGCCGTGCGCCTCGTTGTGGGCGATCTGCTTGAGGCGACGGCGCTCGGTCTCGCCCATGGCCTTCTTCATCGAATCGGTGATCCGGTCGGCGTAGAGAATGGCGCGCCCGTTGATGTTGCGCGCCGCGCGGCCAATGGTCTGGATCAGACTGCGCTCGGCCCGCAAGAAGCCTTCCTTGTCGGCATCGAGGATGGCCACCAGCGACACCTCGGGGATGTCCAACCCCTCGCGCAGCAGGTTGATGCCCACCAGCACGTCAAACGCCCCCAGCCGCAGGTCGCGGATGATTTCCACGCGCTCCACAGTGTCCACGTCGCTGTGCAGGTAGCGCACCTTCACACCGTTGTCGGTGAGGTAGTCGGTCAGCTGCTCGGCCATGCGCTTGGTCAGCGTGGTGATGAGCACGCGCTCGTGCTTCTCCACACGGATGCGGATCTCCTGCAGCACATCGTCCACCTGGTGGGTGGCCGGGCGCACCTCGACGACTGGATCGACCAGACCCGTGGGGCGCACCACCTGGTCCACCACCTGGCCCGAATGCGTTTTCTCATAGTCCGCAGGCGTGGCAGACACAAACACCACCTGCCGCATGCGCTGCTCAAACTCTTCGAACTTGAGTGGCCGGTTGTCCAGCGCCGAAGGCAGGCGGAAACCATATTCGACCAGCGTGGTCTTGCGCGAGCGGTCGCCGCTGTACATGGCATTGAGCTGGCCCACCATCTGGTGGCTCTCGTCCAGGAACATCAGCGAGTCCTTGGGCATGTAGTCGGTCAGCGTGCTCGGCGGGCTACCCGGTGCTGCACCCGACAGGTGGCGCGTGTAGTTCTCGATGCCCTTGCAGTGCCCTACTTCGCTGAGCATCTCCAGGTCAAACCGGGTGCGCTGCTCCAGCCGCTGGGCCTCCACCAGCTTGCCGTCACCCACCAGTTGCTGCAGGCGCTCGGCCAGCTCCAGCTTGATGGTCTCCACGGCCGTGAGCACCTTGTCGCGCGGCGTCACGTAGTGGCTGCTGGGGTACACGGTAAACCGCGGGATCTTTTGTTTGACGCGGCCGGTAAGCGGATCAAACAGTTGCAGGCTTTCCAGCTCGTCGTCAAACAGTTCGATGCGGATCGCCAGTTCCGAGTGTTCTGCCGGAAACACGTCGATGGTGTCGCCCCGCACGCGGAACTTGCCGCGCGAAAAATCGGCCTCGTTGCGCTGGTACTGCATGCGAATCAGCTGCGCAATCACATCGCGCTGGCCCAGCTTGTCGCCCACGCGCAGCGTCATCACCATGCGGTGGTAGCTCTCGGGCTCGCCGATGCCGTAGATGGCCGATACCGTGGCCACGATCACCACGTCGCGCCGCTCCATCAGGCTTTTGGTGCAGCTCAGCCGCATCTGCTCGATGTGCTCGTTGATGGCGCTGTCCTTTTCGATGAACAGGTCGCGCTGCGGCACATAGGCCTCGGGCTGGTAATAGTCGTAGTAGCTGACGAAATACTCCACGGCGTTCTTGGGGAAGAACTCGCGGAACTCGCTGTAGAGCTGGGCGGCCAGCGTCTTGTTGGGCGCAAAAACGATGGCCGGGCGGCCCATGCGGGCGATCACGTTGGCCATGGTGAAGGTCTTGCCCGAGCCGGTCACGCCCAGCAGCGTCTGGAACGCCTCGCCGTCGCGCAGCCCCTCCACCAGCTTGTCGATGGCCTCGGGCTGGTCCCCGGCCGGGGGGTATGGCTGGAACAACTCGAATGGCGAATCCGGGTAGCGGACGAACTCGCCCTCTTGAGTTTCGGTTATGACTTCAGTGATATCCGGCATGGGGGAGGTCAACGGGTGGTGTGAGCCGGCCGTTAAAATTGGCCGAACCCGGCACAGTACACCACGCCCGGAATCTTCGCTACTGACAACCTTTCAAGGATTTTCATGTCTCTGTTCACCGCCGTCGAAATGGCCCCCCGCGACCCCATCCTGGGCCTCAACGAGCAATTCAACGCCGACACCAACCCCAACAAGGTCAACCTCGGCGTCGGCGTTTATTTCGACGACAACGGCAAGCTGCCCCTGCTGCAGTGCGTGCAGGCCGCTGAAAAGACCATGATGGAAAAGCCCACCGCACGCGGCTACCTGCCCATCGACGGCATCGCCGCCTATGACGCGGCCGTGAAGGGCCTGGTGTTCGGTGCAGAGTCTGACGTGGTCAAAAGCGGCCGCGTGGCCACGGTGCAGGCCATTGGCGGCACCGGCGGCCTCAAGATTGGCGCCGACTTCCTGAAAAAGATCAGCCCCAACGCCACCGTGCTGATCTCCGACCCCAGCTGGGAAAACCACCGCGCGCTGTTCACCAACGCCGGTTTCCCCGTCGACACGTACCCCTACTTCGACCAAAGCGCCAACGGCGGCCTGGGCGGCATCAACTTCGAAGGCATGCTGGCCAAGCTCAAGGCTGCGGCTGCCGGCACCATCGTGCTACTGCACGCCTGCTGCCACAACCCCACCGGCTACGACATCACCCCCGCCCAGTGGGAGCAGGTGATTGCCGTGGTGAAGGAGCGTGACCTCACTGCCTTCCTGGACATGGCCTACCAGGGCTTTGGCTACGGCATCGCCGAAGACGGCGCAGTGATCGCCAAGTTTGTCGCCGCTGGCCTGAACATCTTCGTGTCCACCAGCTTCTCCAAGAGCTTCAGCCTGTACGGCGAGCGCGTGGGTGCCCTGAGCGTGGTCGGCAGCAGCAAGGAAGAAACCGACCGCGTGCTGAGCCAGCTCAAGATCGCCATCCGCACCAACTACTCCAACCCGCCTACCCACGGCGGTGCCATCGTGGCGGCCGTGCTGGGCAACCCCGAGCTGCGCGCGCTGTGGGAAAAGGAACTGGGCGAGATGCGCGTGCGCATCAAGGCCATGCGCCAGAAGCTGGTCGACGGCCTGAAGGCCGCCGGCGTGACCAAGGACATGTCCTTCATCACCACGCAGATCGGCATGTTCAGCTACTCGGGCCTGTCCAAGGACCAGATGGTGCGCCTGCGCAGCGAGTTCGGCGTGTACGGCACCGACACCGGCCGCATGTGCGTCGCGGCCCTGAACAGCAAGAACATCGACTACGTCTGCCAAGCCATCGCGAAGGTGGTCTAACCCCCTGAGTCGCTGACGCGCCTTCCCCCTTTCTCTCGATTTGCTGCGCAATTCGGGAAGGGGGACGCAGCCAGCGCACACAAGCAAAGCGCCGCTGCGCAGCTCGGCGGCCCTTGCGCGGCTACCTAGCCTAGGCAGCGGTTGTTCGAAGCTTCGCAGCATTGCGCAGTCCAATGAACGAACACCCGCATTCCCGCACTGAGCTTCAGTATCGCTTTGTGACCGAAGCGCTCCAGAACCCGCACAACGCGGCCCTTCTGGAGCGTTTGCCGTTTCTGGGCCTGCCCGATGCATGGCTGGTGGCTGGCTGCCTGTTCCAGACCGTGTGGAACCTGCAATCCGGCCTGTCGGCCACGGCCCATATCAAGGACTACGACGTTTTCTATTTCGATGCGTCGGACCTTTCGGAAGACGCGGAGCAGGCCGTTCAGACGCGCGTCACCGCACTGTTCGGCGATCTGCCGATCACCGTGGAAGCCAAGAACCAGGCCCGCGTGCACCTTTGGTACGAAAGCTGGTTTGGCCATCCATACGCGCCCCTGCAATCTTCGAGTAACGGCATCGAGCGGTTTCTGGTGCCGTGCACCTGCGTAGGCCTGCAGCCAGCGCGTGAGGGCAGCGACGAGTCCCCCACGTTGTATGCGCCGTATGGGCTCGATGAGCTGTACGCTGGGCTTCTGCGGCCCAACCCGGCGTGTCCGCACCTGCCACTGTTCCAGGCCAAGGCGGCAAGCTACCGCGAACGCTGGCCGTGGCTGACCATGGAGACGGGTGTGCTACCCCTCTGACCGCTTTCCTCGGCATATTTCAAGCGTTTTTTGCCTCTAGCGCTTGATTCATATGCACTGGCAGCTATCAAAAGTGGAGCAAATCAACCATTCCCGCCCGGCATGCCCTACCCCCAGAGCACCGACCGCATCGAGATCGACGCCGACTGGTAGCCCGTGTTGAAGAACCGCGGCATCTCGCTGGGCAGCACCGCGCCTGCCGCGTACAGCAGCGGCAGGTAATGCTCGTGCGTGGGGTGCGCCTGCCGGGCCACAGCGCCCAGGTTCAGAAAGTCCTGCAGGGCACCCAGTTGGCCTTTCTTGATCTGCTCCTGCACCACGGTGTCGAATTCCGTGGCCCAGTCGTACGCTTCGTTCGCAGCCGTACCCCGGCGGGTCAGCCGCAGGTTGTGCACCACATTGCCACTGCCCACGATGAGCACCCCGCGCTCGCGCAGCGCCGCCAGCTGCCGGCCCAGCGCATAGTGCTCGACCGGGGCACGGCTGTAGTCCATGCTCAGCTGCATGACCGGGATCTGCGCCTTGGGGAACATGGGCTTGAGCACAGACCATGTGCCGTGGTCCAGCCCCCACTCGCTCTCGTCCACACCCAGGGCCCGGCCTGTGACGGGCGATTTCAATTCGGCCGCCAGGGTGCGTGCCACCTGCGGCGCGCCGGGGGCGGGGTATTGCTGGTCAAACAGCTCCTGCGGAAACCCGCCAAAGTCGTGGATCGTCCTGGGGCTGGCCATGCCCGTCAGCTGCCAGCCGCCACGCGTGAGCCAGTGGGCCGATACGCACAGGATGAGTTGCGGCTGCACGGCGCGCGCCGCCAGCTCGGCTCCCATGGCCTGCCAGCTGCGGCGCCAGGCGTTGTCCTCGATGGCATTCAGGGGGCTGCCGTGGCCCACAAACAGCACCGGCATGCGCGGCGAAGGCCTGAGCGCCTGCAGTACGGGGGCAGCGGCAGCGCTGCTCAGGGGCGAGGTCATGAAAACTCCCGGAAGGGCGGCCAGGCCCGTGAGGGCGGCCAAAGACGTTCTGCGTTGCATGGATCAGGGAGCGTAACGTAACAATTTATGTATAACGCAGGGAGTGAGCCGCCCGCGCCCCGGTAGTTCCGGCGCCCGCTCCCGAAATATCAAGCACAGCTCTGCATAGAGACCATCCGCCACCATGACGCCTGCCCTGCCCCAGCCCCTGCGCAACACCCGCGTTCTGAGCCTTGCGCTCAACCTGCCCGGCCCCGCGGCCCTGATGCGCTGCGCGCGCATGGGGGCCGAATGCACCAAGCTCGAACCCCTGCCCGCCCCCGGCTACCCCAGCGCCGACCCCATGGGCATCTACAGCCCTGCGGCCTATGCCACGCTGCACACCGGCGTGCGCGTGGTGCATGCCCACCTGAAGACGGCCGAGGGCCAGGCCACGCTGCACGATGAGCTGGCGCGCACCGATGTGCTGATCACGTCCTTTCGGCCGTCGGCCCTGAACAAGCTGGGCCTGGGCTGGGAAGCACTGCAATCGAAATACCCGCGCCTGTCGCTGGTACGCATCGTCGGAGCAGCGGCCGAGCGCGCTGAGGAGCCCGGCCATGACCTCACCTACCTGGCCGACGCCGGGCTGGTGACTGGCACCGAAATGCCGCCCACGCTCTACGCCGACATGGGCGGCGCCCTGATGGCCAGCGAGGCCGTGCTGCAGGCCCTGCTGGACCGGGCCCACACCGGTGCAGGCGCGTGCATTGAAGTGGCACTGGCCGACGCCGCCGCCTGGCTGGCCCAGCCGCGCGACTGGGGCCTGACCACGCCCGACGGCGATGTGGGCGGCAACCACGCGGGCTACCGCATCTACCCCTGCGCCGACGGCCGCGTGGCCGTGGCTGCGCTGGAGCCCCACTTTGCCGCCAGCCTGTGCGCCGCCGCCGGCCTGCCGCCCACGGGTGATGCCGATGTGCTGCGCGCCCCTGCCACCCATGAAGCCATTGCGCGCTTTCTGCGCAGCCAGAAGCGGGAGCAGCTCGACGCGCTGGCCACGGCACACGACATTCCCCTGCATACGCTGGCCTGAGCGGGGCCCTCACCGATGCAAAAGCAGGGCACCGTCACCCGGTGGGACACCGCACGGGGGTTTGGCTTCATCCGCAGCCCCGACACCCCGGCGGATGTGTTCTTTCATGTGCGCGACTTCCGCGGCGCCGAGCCACCGCGCGAAGGGCTGCGTGTTGTGTTTGAAGAGATCCATGTGGGCGGGAAGGGCCCGCGCGCCATGGCCGTGCAGACTGCGGGCGGGGCCGGTGCCACAGGCAACGCCGCACAGCGCACCGGCTCTGCCGCCAACCCGCCTCCCAGCGCAGGCGGCGCACGCAATCCCGGGGCCAACCCTCGGCGATCCGGCAACGCACCACAGCGGGATGCACCCGCTGCGCGCAGCCAACAGGAAGCACCGCGCACCAAGGCAACTGCGCGCGGCGGTCGCCCATCCCCTGCCAGCGCCGCCTCTGCCGGGGTGGCACTGCTGCTCACCATCCTCTGGCTCGGCCTGATCGCCTGGGGCATCTGGGCCGGCCGGCTGCCCCTGGGCTGGACGCTGGGCGCAGCGCTGGGCCTGAACGCCCTTACCTTCGCGGCCTACGCCATCGACAAGAACGCCGCCATGCAAAGGCAGTGGCGCATTCCCGAGAAGCATCTGCACCTGCTGAGCCTGGCGGGCGGTTGGCCGGGTGCGTGGCTGGCGCAGCAATTGTTGCGGCACAAGTCGCAAAAAGCCGAGTTCCGCCTGGCCTACTGGGGCACAGTCGTGCTGCACAACGCAGCGCTGGCCGCGTGGATGGCAGGCGTCATCCACCTGCCCTGAGGCGCTGCGGGGCACGCCCGGTCCTGCAGAACGCAGGGCCACCCACGGCCATCACGCCAGCCATTCGCTATTATTTTAGTAGCTACAAATCTTCATGCAATATGCGACAAAGGCGGTTTTGTCTTCAATATTGAAAGAACAGCTCGTGAAAAAGCGTCTGCCGACACCCGAATTGTCCGGCGGCCTACACGGCGGCCGAGCGCGGCGCCTTCCAATCCATCGGGCCTGCCACCGTTCACCACCGGGACACCCCATGAAACCACTCGTTCTCGACTCCACCATGACCAGCATGGGCGGCGTTTTCTACCCCACCGGCCATGTATTTGCGCTTTTCCCTGACGAAGACTGCGTGCGCCAGGCCGCCAGCGCCCTGCAGGCTGCGGGCCACAAGGGCAGCACCGCCTACGCCAGCCCTGAAGTGATCATGGAAGAGATCGTGCGCACGCTGGGCACGGCCGATGCGCCCATGCCTTCCGTGGGCGCCGAGGGCGACATGGTCCGCCGCATTGCCGACCTGGCAGGCAACGGCTACCACGGCATGCTGGTGGAAATGGCCGGCAAGGACAAGGCCGATGACGTGGTGCAAGCCATTGCGCCTGCAGGCGCTGCGGCCGCGTTTCATTACCGCACCTTCATCATTGAAGACCTGATTTCGCAGGCGCCGCCACAGGGCACGCAATCCGTCGTGGCCGGGACGCACGCAGCACAGGGTGACCCCGCGCCCCGGTGAGTCCGCCAGGTGCCTGCCTTGGCTGGCGCGTGCCAGTCTCGACGCAACCGAGCGGGCAGCGCGTCAATCGGCGCTGATGTTGGCAGCCTTGATGACGCCCGCCCAGCGCACCGTTTCGGATTCGATCAGAGCGCCCAGTTCTTCGGGGGTGGAGCTCACGGCCTGCATGCCCATCTCCACAAACCGGGCCTTGACCTCGGGCTTGTCCAGAATGCGCACGATCTCGGTGTTGAGCCGGTCCACGATCGCCCTAGGGGTCCCGGCCTTCACCACGATGCCGTCCCAGCTGCTGGTGTCGATCTTGCCCATGCCCTGCTCTGCCAGCGTGGCGACGTTCGGCAGGATCGGCAGACGGGTCGGCCCCACAATGCCCAGCGCCCGGACCTTGCCGGAGTTGACCAGCGGTACCGCTACGCTGCTGGTCATGAACATGAACTGCACGCGGTTGCTCAGCAGGTCGGGCACCGATTGCGAGAACGACGCATAGGGCACGTGCGCCGCCTGCACCTTCTCCTGGCTCTTGAACAACTCGCCCGCCAGATGGGCCGGTGTTCCGTTGCCGGTGGATGCAAAGTTCAGCTGGTTGGGCTTGGCACGCAACAGCGCCACAAAGGACTTCATGTCGGTGGCGGGCAGATCGTTGTTGACCACCAGCACCGTGGCGATGCGGTTCATCTGCGAGACGGGTTGCAGCTCCTTGCCCAGGTCGATCTTCTGGGCCGGCAGCAGCGTCGGCGCGGTGGTGACCGGTGTGAGGATGCAGTAAAGCGTGTAGCCGTCGGCAGGTTGCCGCAAAAGCTCCTGCAGAGCCACCACGCCGATTGCGCCCGGCCGGTTTTCCACCACCACGGGCTGCTGCAGCGATGCTGCAAGGTGCGTGGCCAGGACCCGCGATGACATGTCTGGCGGCGACCCGGCGGTGTAGGGCACCAGCAGCCGGATGGGCTTGGCAGGCCAGGCCTGGGCCAGGCTTGCACTGGCCATGCCAGCCCCCAGCGCAAGGAGCGTGAGGCCCCGCAGCACATGGCGGCGCGGTGTCGAGAAGGAATGGGTCATGGTGTGTCTCCTTGTTGTCGTGGATGGTGTGGCAAGGCCACCCGCAATGCCGGATGTGCCGGATGTGCCGGGTGTGCCAGGGGTCAGGGCATGTCTTTCCTGGTGTAGACCAGGGTGACCGAGGCGTCTTCCGGAATGGGCGGCAGCCCCGCCTCCCACTGCTCGAATCGGCTGCGCAGGTCTGCCAGCCTGTCCGGGTCGCGGTGCATCTGGTTGGCACGCTCGCGCGCGTCGGCCTCCAGGTCAAACAGGTACTCGTTATCGTCCACGCGCAGGTATTTCCAGCGGCCAGAGCGCAGCGCGCGCTGCTGGCGGTGGCTCATGCGCCAGCACAGCTGCCGCTCCTGCACCAGCGATGCATCACGCAGATGGGGCAGGATGGACACGCCGTCGAGCGGGTGCACCAGTTGCGGCCGGGCCTGGGCGGCTTCCAGCAAGGTGGGCACCCAGTCCATCGTGATGATCAGCTGCTCGCTCACGCCACCAGCCGCAATCACGGCGGGCCAGCGCACGATGTAGGGCACGCGGATTCCGCCTTCGGTCAGGTCCATCTTGCCGCCCACCAGCGGCCAGCTGTCGCTGAAACGCTCGCCCCCGTTGTCGCTGGTAAAGACCACCAGCGTGTTCTCGTCCTGGCCCAGGCGCTTGAGCTCGGCCATGATCTTGCCGATGCCTTCGTCCATGTGGTGGATCATGCGGTGGTAGGTTTCCACAGACCCGCCGTCCAGGTGGAACGTCTTGCCCACCAGGGTCTTGGCCAGTTCGTGGTCTTCGCGCGTCTCCCAGGGCCAGTGCGGGGCCGTGTAGTGCAGCGACAGGAAAAACGGCTGCCCCTGGCCCACGCTGCGCTGGATGAAGTCCACGCTGCGGTCCGACAAAAGGTCCGTCAGGTAGGTGTCGTCGTCCACCGGCGTGCCGTTGTGCCACAGGTCCTTCTTGCCATTCGGGGCGGTGTGGGTGAAGTAATCGATCCCGCCCGACATGAGCCCGAAGTGCTCGTCGTACCCGCTCTTGAGCGGCCCGAAATGCGGCTCATGCCCCAGGTGCCACTTGCCGATGAGGCCGGTGCGGTAGCCCGCTTCGCGCAGCAGCGAGGGCAGCGTCTGGTGTGACGGCGGCAGGCCGTGCGTGCTGCGCGTGGCGTTGGGGCCATGCAGGGGCTCGTCTGCCGCGCCCCTGAAGTGGTACTGGTAGCGGCCGGTCATCAGCGCGAACCGCGTGGGCGAACACACCGGCGAATTGGAATAGCCCTGGGTGAACCGCAGGCCCTCGCTGGCCATCTGGTCCAGATGGGGTGACACCGGCGCCCGCCCGCCGTAGCAGCCGAGGTCGGCAAACCCGAGGTCGTCGGCCAGGATAAAGATGATGTTGGGCTGTGCGCTCACGGGGGTCCTCGCAATGCTTGCATTCAGGCCGATGGGTCACGGCCCGGGTTGAAGGCATTCTGCGTGGAAGGGCCATGCCAGAATAGAAGCGAAAACGTGTTGCCCATAATCAATGAACATGGGAAAACCATGCAGTCCTACCAATTGCGCGCGCTGGTCGCCGTGGCAGATGCCGGCAGCATCACGGCAGCGGCCCGCAGCCTCGGCATTTCACAACCGGCGGTCACGCGGGCCCTCAAGCAGCTGGAAATCGACGTCCGGGCCACCCTGCTCTACCGCAACAACGCCGGTGTCGCCCTGACCGAGTTCGGGGTTGCACTGGTCTCCCATGCACGCCTGATCCTCAAGGCCACAGACAAGGCGGAACAGCACATCGCGCAGATGGTCGACGCGCATGGCGGCACCCTGTCGGTGGCCTCGTCCGCAACGCCGTTCATGCTGGTGCTGCCGAGTGCGCTGGAGCTGGTCCGCCGCCAGTTCACCACGCTCGACGTGCGTCTGCAGGAGGCCGTCTACCCCACCATCCTGGGCCTGTTTCGCGACGGGTCGATCGACTTCGCCATCGGGCCGGTTCCGGCCGAGGGGCTGGGTGCCGATTTCACCTGCGACCCGCTGTTCGAGGTCGAACTGGCCGTGGTGCTGCGGCGTGGGCACAGGCTGGCCCACCTGAACTCGCTACAGGACCTGAGCACCCTGGACTGGATCCTCACGGGCCCAAGGAACGGGCCGGGCGCCATCCATGAACAGGCCTTTCGCGCCGCGGGCCTGGAACCACCGGTATGCCTGACCCACTGCGAATCGGTCGCTGCCACCATGCACTTTGTGGCCCACAGCGATGCCGCCAGCTTCGTGCCCCGGCCCATCGCCAAGGCCTTTGAGCGAAGCCGGCTGGTGAGCGTCGTCCGCATCTCGGAGCCCACCCCTCCTATGCGCATTTCGCTGGTCCGGCCAAACCAGTCCATCCTGACGCCCGCGGGCCAGGCGCTGTTCTCGGCCATCCGGACGGTCAGCCGGTCACTCACGGGAGCAAAGCCGCTTTGAAGCAGCCGCTGGCGCATGGCCTCGCCGCTTCATCGACACTCTGTACTTCTATACTGCAGCGATGCGCCGCGTCCTCAAGGTCTATCTGCTGATTGCCCTGTCGTTCATGCAAACGGTGCTGTGGCTGTCCCCCCTGTCCATCGGCGCGCAGGCAGAGCAGATGGCCCATATGGCGGTTCACGTCCAGGACATCGACCATCACCACCATGAGGACGAGTCACTGCATCTCTGCGCGGACAGCCACAGCACGGCGGCGCATTTTCATGGGGACGATGGCTTTCAGCCCATCGGGTTGACGGCGCTGTCGGGTGCCTCGGAATTCGCGGCAATGCCGGGCGCGCTGCCTGCGGCCCCCATTCCCGAGCCACCCACCGTGTTCCTCGACCGGTTACTGCGCCCGCCCAGTCACGCCGCCTGAGGTCTGCGCGGGGTTGCGCGCGCGATTGCGCTCAGCGACCCCGTTGCGGACAACGTTCGCCCATCTTCAGCAGCGCCCACACCCAGCGTGCGTTCAAGCCTTGATGGCTCGCTTGTGCGCGCCTTGCGCTGTCCGTTCCTACACTTTTTGCACACATGAATACCTTTTCCCTCCAGCGTTTGCTCGTGGCTGCCTTGGCGGCTGCCCCCGTGCTGGTGCTTGCCCACGGCATCTCTGCCGAAGACCAGCAGCGGATGCTCGACGCCGGTTATCTGCACTACATCGAACTGGGGGCACGTCACATGCTGACGGGCTACGACCACCTGCTCTTCCTCTTCGGTGTGGTGTTCTTTCTGACGACGTTTCGGGACGTGGCCAAGTTCGTGACCGTCTTCACCGTCGGCCACTGCATCACGCTCATCGTGGCAACGTACTTCAAGATCACCTGGAACTACTACCTGGTTGACGCCATCATCGCGCTCAGTGTGATGTACAAGGCGTTTGACAACAACGGAGGATTCCAGAAGCACTTTGCGATGGAATCACCGAACCTGCTCTGGGCGGTGTTCGGTTTTGGGCTGCTGCACGGCTTTGGCCTCTCGACGCGCCTTCAGCAGCTGCCGCTGGGTGACGACCCGGTGGCCATGCTCTGGCGCATCCTGAGCTTCAATGTGGGCGTAGAGGTGGGCCAGATTGCTGCGCTTACCGTGATGGTGGGTGCCTTGGCGCTGTGGCGGCATCGGCCGTCATTCAAGCGCTTGAGCTACGCGGCCAATCTGGCGCTCTTCTACGGGGGTGTGTATCTGCTGCTCACGCAATTGCATGGCTACCAGCATGACAGCCACCCGGACAGCTTCCGCTTCCCGGCTGCAGAGCACCGGCACGCCCACGAGGACATGGACGTGGAAAACACCGAAGACAAATCCCGCGATGGCCTTTGACCCCATCATTTCCCGCTTCAACGTTCGCCCCTTTTTCCCCCCATCCAGCATAGGACCCACCATGAAAGCCATCCTCCTTACCGCGGCCCTGGCCGCCCTGCAATCGTTCAGCCCGGTCGCCTTGGCCGACAAAGGCGGCAGCTGCCACTTTCACGGCAAGACCCCTGCAACCCAAGCCGTCGTCACGGACTGCGCCACCCAGCGTCGGGACGCGCTGGTCAAGGCCGGCAAGCTGGAAAGCTCCTGGCAGTCGGCAACGCTCGGGACGCTGGAACTGGTGGACGGCAAGAAGGGCAAGGAGTGGAAAGCCACGTTCACGAACCCGGCTGCCGCTGACAAGACCAAGCAGACTCTGTATGTCTTTTTCTCGCATCCGGGTAACTTCATTGCCGCGAACTTCACCGGCCAGTAACCGATGACACCCGGGCAGCATTCGGCCGTGCTCAGGGGCGGTGTGCTCGCGCTGATCGCGGCGGCACTTTTTGGAATGAGCACACCCTTCGTCCAGTGGTGGGGCCGGGGCCTCGGCCCGTTCACAACCGCTGGGCTTCTGTACGGCGGCGCCGGCCTTGTGGCCTGGTTCATCCGGCGCCCCCTGGAGCGCGAGGCGCAATTGCAGCGCAGTGATGCCGGTCGGCTGCTGGCCATGGCGCTGTTCGGTGCGGTCATCGGCCCCGTCGCGCTGGCATGGGGCCTGCAGCGCACCAGCGGCACGTCTGCCTCCCTGATGCTCACCGTGGAGGCCCTGTTCACCGCGCTGCTGGCCTGGCGGCTGTACGGTGAAACCGCAGACCGGCGTGTGGTCCTTGCCATGTTCTCCCTGCTGGCCGGTGGCCTGGTCCTCGCGCTAGACCAGGGGATGCAGGGCGACGTTCAGCTGCTCGGGCTGGCCGCTGTCATGGTGGCCACAGCCGCATGGGGTGTGGACAACACCTTGTCCCGGGGCGTGGCTGACCGGGACCCGGGACAGGTGGTGCTGGTGAAATCAACGCTGGGGGGGATGGCAACCCTCCTGCTTGCGGTGTGGTTTGCCGAGCCCATGCCGGGCCTGCTGGCTGCCGTCATGCTGCTGGGCATCGGCGCCACGGGCTATGGATTGAGTCTGCGCTTTTACCTGCTGGCCCAGCGCACCTTCGGCGCTGCGCGCACAGGCTCCGTGTTTGCATTCGCTCCATTCATTGGCGCACTGGGTGCGTTTGCACTGGGTGAGCGCGCTGCGTCGGCACTGCTGGTCGTGGGCGGCGTGCTGATGCTGGCAGGGGTGGTGTTGCACCTGATCGAGTCACACGACCACGCGCATACCCATGAGGCCCTGGAGCATGAGCACGCCCATACCCATGACGATGGCCATCACGACCACGCGCATGACCCCACGCCGCAAGGGGCTCACAGCCATCGGCACCAGCACACGGCGCTGACACACCAGCACCCGCATGTGCCTGACTTGCACCATGGGCACAGGCATTGAGGTGGGCTGTGGGGTTGCCTGGCTTCGGCGGACCCGCAGGCAGCAGCCGGGCCAATCGCCACCCGTCCGTCTATGGCGCACGCCCAGTAGAGGGACCAGCGAACACAAGCCCGTTGCGCCCAGTTCGACGTCACACACGCGTGAAAGCGTGCATTGGCACGCAGGGGCCTGCGCTGCCCGGGCGCACGGGGTAGCGGATCGCGGTGGCTCCTGCACAAGCGCCTGTCGCTCCGCATAACGCAGCGACACGAGCGTTTTTCAACCTCGGGGCACACACGTTGCCCCGCCCGGTTACCCCCGCTCAGCGTGGCTTGCGCGCCGATGGCTTGGCGCTGCCCGTCACCCGTGGCGGCAGGCCCGTGTGCTGGGTCAGGATGCGCCCCTTTTGCGGCTGAACGGGCTTGCCGACTGTGGCCTTGCTGCCCGAACCGGCGGCGGCCTGGGGCTGCTGCACGCGCTGGCCCACGGGTGTGGAGTTCTTGCGGCGCGCACTCTGGTAGCCCCCGTCCGTCAGCGGCTGGAAGGTCGGTATCAGATGGTGCTTGCCGTTGCCGATCAGGTCCGCCCGGCCCATCGCCTTGAGCGCTTCGCGCAGCAGGGGCCAGTTGTTGGGGTCGTGGTAGCGCAGAAACGCCTTGTGCAGGCGGCGGCGCTTTTCGCCGCGCACGATGTCCACCGACTCTTCGGCGGTGTCGCGCATTTCGCGCCGCACGCGCGTGAGCGGGTTGCGGCCCGAGTGGTACATGGCCGTGGCGGTGGCCATGGGGCTGGGGTAGAAGGTCTGCACCTGGTCGGCACGGAAGCCGTTCTTCTTGAGCCAGATGGCGAGGTTCATCATGTCCTCGTCGCTGGTGCCCGGGTGCGCGGCGATGAAGTACGGGATCAGGAACTGCTTCTTGCCCGCCTCTTCGCTGAACTTCTCGAACATCTGCTTGAACTTGTCATAGCTGCCGATGCCCGGCTTCATCATCTTGGTGAGCGGGCCCTGCTCGGTGTGCTCGGGCGCGATCTTGAGGTAGCCCCCCACATGGTGCTGCACCAGTTCTTTGACGTACTCAGGGCTCTTCACGGCCAGGTCGTAGCGCAGGCCCGAGCCGATCAGGATCTTCTTGATGCCCTTCAATGCGCGGCCACGGCGGTAGATCTTGATCAGCGGGCCGTGGTCGGTGGTGAGGTTCTGGCAGATGCCGGGGTAGACGCAGCTGGGCTTGCGGCAGGCGGCCTCGATCTCGGGACTGCGGCAGCCCAGGCGGTACATGTTGGCCGTGGGGCCACCCAAGTCGCTGATGGTGCCGGTGAAGCCCTTGACCTTGTCGCGGATGTCCTCGATCTCCTGGATGATGGAGTCCTCGGACCGGCTCTGGATGATGCGACCTTCGTGCTCGGTGATGGAGCAGAAGGTGCAGCCGCCAAAGCAGCCGCGCATGATGTTGATGGAAAACCGGATCATCTCCCACGCGGGGATCTTGGTCGCGCCGTCGTGGCTGCCGTTCTCGTCGGCGTAGCTGGGGTGCGGGCTGCGGGCGTACGGCAAATCGAACACGTAGTCCATCTCGGCCGTGGTCAGCGGGATGGGCGGCGGATTGATCCACACGTCGCGCGCCGTCACGCCCTCGCCATGGGCCTGCACCAGCGACCGGGCGTTGCCGGGGTTGGTTTCGAGGTGCAGCACGCGGTTGGCGTGGGCGTACAGCACGGGGTCGCTTTTGACCTGCTCGTAACTGGGCAGGCGGATCACGCTCTTGTCGCGCGGCGGCACCTTGAGCTTGGCCTTGAGCGCCGGGTTGGCCACAAACAGCATGGGCTGTATGGCGGGGTTCGGATCGGCGATTTTGGAGTCTTTTTGGCCGCTAGCGCTTGTTGTGTCTGCACTCGCAGCTACAGAATTAGGAGCATCTTCTTTGCTGCAGGTGCTGCCTTGCGCGGCCGCCTGCTCGCTCGTCGTCATGTAGGGGTTGATGTGCGCCTCGACGCGGCCGGGCTCGTCCACGGTGGTGGAATCGATCTCGAACCAGCCCTTGCCGCTGTCGTCGTCAGGACGGCGCACAAAGGCGGTGCCGCGCACGTCGGTGATCTTTTCCACCGGTTCGCGGGCCGCAATGCGGTGGGCCACCTCGACCAGCGCACGCTCGGCGTTGCCGTACAGCAGCAAATCGCACTTGGCGTCCACCACGATGGAGCGGCGCACCTTGTCGCTCCAGTAGTCGTAATGGGCAATGCGGCGCAGGCTGCCCTCGATGCCGCCCAGGATGATGGGTACGTCCTTGTAGGCCTCGCGGCAGCGCTGGCTGTAGACGATGGCGGCGCGGTCGGGGCGCTTGCCGCCAATGTCGCCGGGGGTGTAGGCGTCGTCGCTGCGGATCTTGCGGTCTGCGGTGTACCGGTTGATCATCGAATCCATGTTGCCCGCCGTCACCCCCCAGAACAGGTTGGGCTTGCCCAGCACCTTGAAGGGCTCGGCACTCTGCCAGTCGGGCTGGGCGATGATGCCCACGCGAAAGCCCTGGGCCTCCAGCGTACGGCCGATCACGGCCATGCCGAAGCTGGGGTGGTCCACATAGGCATCGCCCGTGACCAGGATGATGTCGCAGCTGTCCCAGCCCAGCTTGTCCATTTCGGCGCGGCTCATCGGCAGAAACGGGGCCGTGCCAAAGCGCTTGGCCCAGTACGGACGGTAGCTGGTCAGGGGCTTTGCGGCGCGCGCAAAAAAGGAGACGTCAACGGGGGCGTTCATGCGGCTGGGGTGCGGCGGCCGCGCGGCAGGGTGGCGTCGCGGGTTGCAGCGTTGGTGGGTAACCCTCGATTTTACGGGCGCAAGCCTGTTTTTGTCGCTGTGCAGGGCGCTTGTCCCTGCCGGGGCACGGCTTGTTGGCACGCAGCGGCGCCTTCGGAACGCGGCCGTGGAGGTGGTTGCAGTGCAGCGTGCACACATTGTGTTACAGGTTTAGGATGCCACGGTCAACCCTTGCCCGGCGCCAAACATGCCACACGCACCCTCCCTCCTGATCCGCCAGGTGAACGCCACAGACGACCTGCAACGCCTGACGGACCTGATCCACAGCGCCTACGCACCCCATGCGCAGGAGGGCCTGCGCTACTGGGGAACGCACCAGACGGTGGAAGACACCGCCAAGCGTTTTGCATCGGGCACCGGCATTGTCATGCTCGACGGCGACCGCTATGTGGGCACCATCACGCTGCGCCCGCCCCAGCCCGAATCTGCCGTGGCGCTGTACCGCGATCCCGGCGTGTGGACGCTGTGCCAGTTCTGCATAGCACCCGCCGCCAAGGGCCTGGGCTATGGCCGGCGCCTGCACGACCACGCCACCAGCGTTGCCTGCCACGCCGGGGCAACCACCATGGCACTCGATACGGCCCGGCAGGCCGCCGCGCTGATAGCGATGTATGAAACATGGGGCTACCGGCAGGTGGGCGAATGCGACTGGCGCCCGTTGACCAACTACACCAGCGTGGTGATGTCGCGCATGCTGGCAGGCACTGCCGACCCGCTGTCTCGCCCACCCGAGATCAGCACCTGAATGCCCGGCGCCCCAGCGCCCGACCGCATGGCAGGGCGGCCTTAAACTCACGCCCCCATGCCCCAGACCCTGGCCGCCCCGGCGCACAGCGAACTCATCATCAAGAAAAGCCGCTTCATCGGCTGCGTACAGCCCATGGCCGACCGCGCCAGCGCCCAGGCTGCGGTGGATGGGCTGTGGAAGCAGCACCCCGGCGCAGCGCACATCTGCTGGGCCCTGCTGGCGGGGGGGCAGTCTGCCGCTGTGGACGATGGCGAGCCCGGTGGCACCGCCGGCCGGCCCATGCTGGACGTGCTGCGCCACCAGGACCTCGACGGCGTGCTGGCCACCGTGGTGCGCTACTTTGGGGGTGTGAAGCTGGGCGCGGGCGGGCTGGTACGTGCCTATACCGACACCGTGGCGCAGGCGCTGCTGACGGCTACCAAGGTCACGCTGCAGCGCATGGCCACACTGCACTGCCAGGTGCCGTACGCGCTCGAAGGCCTGCTGCGCCGCGAGATCGAGGCTGCCGGCGCCGAACTGCTGCAGGTGCAGCACCACAGCCTGGTCACGCTGGAACTGCGCCTTCCTGAAGCGCAGGCCCCATCGTTTGTGGAACGCATCAACGATTGCGGCCAGGGCCGCGTGGGCTGGCCGCGCCCCTGAGCCACCTGCGGTGCCGCACGGCGCGGCGCACTTTTCAGGCCCCCGGTCCGCCGGGCCTCGAACGCCCCATCGCTCACCGCGGTCAGGCAATACGCCTACACCGGCCGCGCCATGGTTGCGCCACACTCATTCGGCACACCGCCCGGGCATGGCTGCGGCGCCGCTGCATGCTGCCGCCCAGTCATCCAAAGCACCCCGAGAGGAGTTCATGAGCCCACCGCTCGACACCATCATCATCGGCGCAGGCACGGCTGGCCTGGCCGCCCTGCGTGAAGTCCGCAAGCGCACCGAGCGTTTTCTCATCGTCAACGAAGGCCCGTGGGGCACCACCTGCGCCCGCGTGGGCTGCATGCCGTCCAAGGCGCTGATCGAGGTGGCCGATGCGTTTCACCAGCGCCATGCGCTGTCCACCTTTGGTGTGCAGGGCACCGAGGCGCTGCGGGCCGACATCCCCGCAGTGCTGCGCCATGTGCGCGCCCTGCGCGACCACTTTGCCGCCAGCGCCCTGCAGGCCACCGCACAACTGGGCCGCAGCAAGCGCGCCGGCCGGGCTACCGTGCTGGGCCCGCGGCGGGTGGACATTGATGGCCGGGCTTACGACACGCGCAGCATCATCATCGCCACGGGCTCGCGCCCCCACCTGCCGGACGCATGGCTGGCCTTTGGCGAGCGCATGCTCACCACCGACAACCTGTTCGAGCAGCCCGACCTGGGCCCGCGCGTGGCCGTGATCGGCATGGGGCCGATTGGCGTCGAGATCGCTCAGGCGCTGGCGCGGCTGGGCCTGAACGTATGGGCTTTTTCCACATCGGCCCAGTGGGCGGGGCTGAGCGACCCAGCCATCAACGCCGAGCTGACGGCCGCCCTCAAGGCCGACATGCACCTGCATGTGGGACCGGCGGCCGAGCTGCGCGAAGTACCCGGCGGCATCGAGGTGCGCAGCGGCAACCACACGGCCATCGTGGACCACGTCGTGGCAGCCATTGGCCGCGTGCCCAACATCGAACACCTGGGCCTTGAAAACCTGGGCATTCCGCTGAACGACAAGGGCCTGCCCCCCGTAGACGCGCACACGATGCAGGTGGGCGACCTGCCCGCCTTCATGGCGGGGGACGCCAACACGCAGGTACCGCTGCTGCACGAGGCCGCCGACGAAGGCCACATTGCCGGCATGAACGCACTGCAGCCTGCGCAGCCGCAGCGGTTTGACCGCCGCGTGCCGCTGTCCATCGTGTTCAGCGCGCCGCAAACGGCCGTGGTGGGCCAGCGCCTCGCGCAGCTCGACAACACCACCATCGTCACCGGAAAGGCCAGCTTTGAAGACCAGGGCCGCGCCCGGGCCGCGGGGCGCAACCGCGGCCGGCTGCACCTGTACGCAGACCGCACGACAGGCCAGCTGCGCGGGGCCGAGCTGTGCGCGCCCGGTGGCGAGCACCTGGCCCACCTGCTCGCGCTGGGCTTGACGCAAAAACTCACGGTGCAGGACCTGCTGGGCATGCCGTTCTACCACCCCACACTGGAGGAAGGCCTGCGCACCGCGCTGCGCGACGCTGCCAGCCAGCTGGCCCAGGAGCGCCCTTCCGACCTGTCGAGCTGCCCGGCCATCGGCGTGCCCGCGCTGGAGTAACGCGGCGCCTGCGCACATTCGGGTGCCTGCTCAAGTTGCCGCACTGGCTGCCGATAAACATCGGGTAACCCGGAGCCGCCATGGACGTCGCCCTCACCAACAGCATTGTCAACACCGCCACCGCCATGGCCAGCGCCCAGAGCGCCGATGCCGTGAACATCGCGGTGCTGAAAAAAGCCCTCGACATCCAGGCCGCATCGGCCGCCACCATGCTGGACGCCGTGGCGCAGACCCTGCCCCAGCCCGCCCTGGCCACCAGCGGCACACTGGGCACCAACGTCAACACCTTTGCCTGACAGCTAACGCATCCCGCAACGCGCGCAGATACCTGCACCTGCCGGGCGGTCATCCCCTCAGCAGAGCAAGGCCCAGAGCCCGATCCGGGCACAAACACCCCACCCACGCGCTCCGATGCCGCCCCACCCGCGCATCACCCCTGGCCTGCCCACCCTGCTGCAAACCCTGGAAGCCCTGGGCCGCGCGCAGGCGGTGCCTACCGATGCAGGGATGGCGTGGCGCGGCTGACATGCGGGAGGCCGGGTTGCTGCGAAGCGCGGCGCAAGGCATCGCCAGCCGATGGCACGGGGGCGGTGGGGACCGCGGGCTCGTCGCGGGGGCGCGCCATATCGCCACAGGTGCTATTTATTCAATAGCAATAAAACCATATCAATCAAGCCCTAGCGGCCATTTTGACCCCTATTTTTGCCGGAACTGGCATTGGGCGACCTGCGCTCCCGCGCATCCTTGCGCTTTTCATACCGCCGCATCAGCGGTGTGACCGTGACGCCGTGCAACAGCACTGACGCCACAATCACCGCCAGCGTGACCGACACCAGCTGTTCCGCGTGCCCCGTGTTCAGGCCGTGGCTGATGGCGTAGAACAGGTAGTACATCGACCCGATGCCGCGGATGCCGAACCAGGCGATCAGGCGGCGCTCGCGCGCGGCCACCGGGGCGCCTGCCAGGCCCAGGTACACGGCGGCCGGGCGGATGCCCAGCAACAGCAGCGGCACAAACCACAGCAGCTCCAGGCCAAAGCGCACCTCGGACAGCAGCACGCCGACCACCAGCACCACGGCCACTTCGGCCACGCGCTCCAGCTGGGCGTTGAAGCGCGACACGGCTTCCATCGTCTGGCCAGGTACTTCTTCAGCGGCTTTGCTGTTGTCGGATGCGGGTGCAGGGCTAGCACCCGGGGGTGAAGCCCGTGGCTGCGCCGGGCCCCGGGCCTGCGCGCCATGCCCTGCCGGTTGTGTCCGGGCCACCCGCCGCAGCGCCAGGCCCGCCGCCAACACGGCCAGAAAGCCGTAGGTGTGTGCGATGAGCGCCACGCCGTAGGCCAGCGCAATCAGCCCCAGCACCATGAATTCATCCAGGCCCAGCGCTTCGCAGTGGTGGGTGCGCAGGTACAGGATGGCAGTGCCCACCGCCATGCCCAGCAGGTAGCCAAGCCCCAAGCCACCGGCCACGGCCCACAGCACGTCCACGGCCCACCAGCGCCAGCCCCAGTCGCCCAGGTCGTGCAGCGACAGCAGGCCGAGGCCCAGCATCACAAAGGGGAAGGCGGTGCCGTCGTTCAGGCCTCCCTCGCCGGTCAGGCCAAAGCGCAGGCGGTCGCGGTCGCGCGGGTCGGACATCTGCACGTCGGACGCAAGCACCGGGTCGGTGGGTGCCAGGATGGCCCCGAGGAGCACGGCAGCGCCCATGGGCAGGTCCAGCAGCCACACGCCCACCGCCGTGACGGCGCCCACGGTGAGCAGCATCGACACCGACGCCAGGCGCAGCGGTATGCGCCAGCGCCGGTCGCGCAGGGGCAGTTCGAGCTTGAGGCCCACGGTGAACAGCGAGATGAGCACGGCCACTTCGGTCAGGCGCTCCAGCAGGTGCGAGTCGTCCAGCGGGTCCAGCGTGAGCAGCCCCAGCCCGGCAGGGCCCACGCCTACGCCCACCGCCAGGTACAGGATGGCCGAGCTCAGTGGCACGCGGGCAATGAACGAGCTGCTCAGTGTCATGACGATGAGCAGCAGGCCCACCAGCGCATAGCCAAGGTTGAACGACAGGTCTGCGTTCATGCGTTGCACCCGCGCCTGGCGCTGTGCACGGGCGGGCTTGAACGGCGGCAACCCGGCGCGCAGGCCAGGCTACCGCCGTACGGGGGGACGTGGCAGGCGCGATCAGGGTACGGGTGTGCTGGCATGCCCAGACTGTGCAGGCGCCCTGCCCGCTGCCGGGTGGGCGCTCAGGCCCTGCCGTTGTCAGCCTGGGCCGCCGGTGGCGTGGGGCGTAGCGGGGCCCGTACCCGATGACCCGATGACCCGATGGCCCAATGACCGGATGGCACGGCGGCGGCAGCGCTGCGCGGACTGTGTGCACAATTCCTGACCCTTCCCCGTACCGTATGAACTTCACCACCCTCATCAAGATCGCCATCTTTCTGGTCGTGGCTTTTTTCGGCATTGAAGCCCTGCGGGTGCGCCATGCCGACCAGACGCTGCAGCGCTACGCGGGCGCCGGCGCTGCGTTCCCGGCCAGCGACGGCCCTGTGCAAGGGGCGGCCAGCGGCCAGGGATTTGAGTTCCGGGGGTACCAGGTCAAGCCGCTGGCGAGCTTTGCGGTGCGCGCGCGGGTGCTGGCGCGCGAGGACTACCGCCTGGGCCGCGAAGCCGATCTGTCGCCGGTAGACCTTGCCCTGGGCTGGAAGCGCATGGCCGACCCCAAGGTGTACGGGCCGCTGAACATCACGCAAGGCGGCCGTTGGTACCGCTATTCATGGCGCGACCAGCCGCCCATCCCGCTGCAGGAGATCGTCGAGTCATCGGCCAACATGCACATGATTCCGGCCAACGCGGCCGTGGAGCGCACGCTCAAACAGGTCAAGGAGGGCAGCTACGTTCGCATCACGGGGCAGCTGGTGCAGGTGTCGCACGCCAGCGGCTGGACCTGGACCAGCTCGCTCACCCGTTCAGACTCGGGGGCGAACTCGTGCGAGCTGGTGTTTGTGGAGTCGGTCCAGCTGGAGCCTTGACGACAGCCCGGCAGGCACAGGGTGCCAGCCAGGCATGGCTTGGGCGCAGCCCCTGGCAGCCGCGTGGCACGGTGACCGGCGCGCACACCCGCCGCCGTGGCTTGCACCGGTGCGGCGCACTCGGGCTCAGGGCCTGGGGGTACCTGTCACACGCCATACGGTATTGCCCACGTCATCGGCCACCAGCAGCGCCCCGCGCGGGTCGATGGCCACGCCCACCGGGCGGCCCCATGCCTTGCCCTCGGGGCTGACAAAACCGGTCAGCACGTCCAGCGGCAAGCCCGCCGGCCGGCCGTTGGCAAACGGCACAAAAACCACCTTGTAGCCACTGCGGGGCTTGCGGTTCCAGGAACCATGCTCGCCCACATACGCGCCATGGGCCAGCGCGGGCAACAGCGCTGGTCCCGTGGCAAACGCCAGGCCCAGCGGGGCCACATGTGAGCCCAGTGCGTAGTCGGGTGCCACGGCCTGGGCTACCAGGTCGGGCCGGGGCGGCTGCACGCGTGCGTCCACGTTCTGGCCGAAATAGCTGTAGGGCCAGCCATAAAACGCCCCGTCCCTGACCGCGGTGAGGTAGTCGGGCACGAGATCGTTTCCGAGTTCGTCCCGCTCGTTCACCACGGTCCACAACACGCCGCTATCGGGTTGCCATCCCAGGCCGTTGGGGTTGCGCAGGCCAGAGGCAAACACCCGGTGGGCGCCGGTCAGGCGGTCCACCTCCCAGATGGCAGCACGCCCGGCTTCTGCGGCCATGCCGTTTTCTGCCACGTTGCTGTTGGAGCCTACGGTTACGTAGAGCTTGCTGCCATCGGCGCTGGCGATGAGGTTCCTGGTCCAGTGGTGGTTGATGGGGCCTGCGGGCAGGTCGATGAGCTTGGTGCCTGGGCCTGACAGGCTGGCCTGGCCAGCAACGTAAGCAAAGCGCAGCACCGCATCGGTGTTGGCCACATACAGGTCGTTGCCCACCAGCGCCATGCCAAAGGGCGAATGCAGACCAGCGGCAAACGGGGTACGGATTTCGGCCACGCCATCGCCATCCGCATCGCGCAGCAGGGTGATGCGGTTGGCCGATGGCACACCGGCACCAGCGCGCTTCATGACCCACTGCATGACCCGGCCTTTGATGCCCTGGCTGCCTTGCGGCTTGGGCGGGGCATTGCTTTCGGCTACCAGCACGTCGCCATTGGGCAAGACCAGCAGCCAGCGCGGGTGGTCCAGCCCGGTGGCAAGCGCCGTGACCTGCAGGCCCGGCAACGACTGGGGCTGGGTGCCGGCGGGCCAGCCCTGCGCGGGGGCAATGTGCACGGTGGGCAGCAGCGTTGACGTGGGCCGCGGCAGCACCGGGGACTGCCCCATGCCCGCCCCGGATGGCAGGGGCGCAGGTTCGGTGCAGGCACCGAGCGCAAGCAAACTGCCCACCACCAGCAACACCCGCCACTGGCTGCGCGCAGTCCGGCGTGGCTCCGCTCGGAGCCCCCCGTCAGGTATGCCAGTGCAAGGCCGGGTTGCACCGCGAATGAAATGGACCATGGCACACCTTGTTTGGCAGCGCTCAGGCCGCCTCGCAGGGCAGTGTGTGCCGGGGCAAGCGCAGTGTCTGTCAGGCTGCTGCGCAAACAGGTGTCAGGGCGGCGCTGTACGGCCCGGCAAGGCGCAGCGGTGCAGCGGTGCCTCAGCCTTGCGTGCAGGTCTGGACCTGCTCCCCCAGCCCGGTCGCACCCAGCCGCATCACATCACCGGCCTTGAGGAACCACGGCGCGGGCTTTTGCCCCAGGCCCACGCCAGCGGGAGTGCCGGTCAGGATCAGGTCGCCGGGCATCAGCGTCATGAACTGGCTGATGTACGAGACCACGGTGGGCACGCCGAAAATGAAGTTGGCGGTGCTGCCCTGCTGCACCCGCTGGCCATTCACTTCCAGCCACAGGTCGATGGCGTGCGGGTCGGGCAGCTCGTCGGTGGTCACCAGCCAGGGGCCGATGGGTGCAAAGGTGTCGTAGCTCTTGCCCTTGTCCCACTGCCCGCCGCGCTCCATCTGCCAGGCCCGCTCGGAGACATCGTTGGCCAGCACGTAGCCGGCCACATGGGCCAGGGCGTCGGCCTCGGTCACATGGCTGGCGGCGGTGCCGATGATGATGCCCAGCTCGACCTCCCAGTCGGTCTTGATCGCGCCGGGCGGTATGCGCACGGCGTCGTTCGGGCCGCTGAGCGCGCTCACGGCTTTCATGAACAGCACAGGTTCGGCGGGCGGCTGCAGGCCAGCCTCTCTGGCGTGGTCGGCGTAGTTCAGGCCCACGCACACGATCTTGCCCACGCCACCCACGGGGCTGCCCAGGCGCGGCGTGCCGGGTACGGCGGGCAGGCGGCTGGTGTCGATGGCGGCCAGTGCGGCCAGGGTGCGGGGGCTGAGCTGCGCGGGCCCGATGTCGGGCAGCAGCATCGACAGGTCGCGCAGCGTGCCCTGGGCGTCAAGGATGCCAGGGCGCTCGGCCCCGGCTTCGCCGTAGCGAATGAGTTTCATGGATCAGGCTCCTGTGAGAGCCTGCAGTTTAGTGACCACCAGGCCGCCGGGCGCCCCCGCGTATCACCCGTGCGACCGCCCGGGTCAGCCCAGCACGCGCACTGCCAGGCTGGTGTACAGCGGTATGCCGATCAGCATGTTGATGGGAAAGGTCACGCCCAGCGACAGCCCAAAGTACAGCGAGGGGTTGGCCTCGGGCACGGCGTAGCGAAGCACGGCTGGCACCACGATGTACGACGCGCTGGCCGACAGCACCATCAGCAAAGCGGCATCCGGCGCCGACATGCCCAGCAGCGCTGCCAGGGCCAGCGCGATGGATGCGTGCACAAACGGCGCCACGGCGGCGTACGCCACCAGCACCGGCGACTTGCCCCGCACCGACGAGAAATTGCGCGCCACCATCAGGCCCATGTCCAGCAGAAAGAACGCCAGCATGCCCTTGAACAGGTCGCCCGAAAACGGCTGCATCACCGCCTTGCCTGCGTCGCCCGTGGCGTAGCCGATGACCATGGCGCCCAGCAGCAGCATCTGCGCGCCGTCGGTAAACGACTCGTGCAGCACCTTGCGCAGCGACAGGGGCGACGCAGCACCCGTGGCCCCGGGCCCGCCCGCCAGGGCGGCACCGCCACCGTTCACGACCACGCCAGCAGGCACGGCCGCCGCGGCCTGCTGGCGCAGGCGGTTGGCCAGCAGCACGGCAATCAGGATGGCGGGCGATTCCATGATCACCATGGCCGCAGCCATGTGGCCGCCGTAGGCAAGCTCGTTGGTCTCCAGGAACTGCATGGCCGTGACAAACGTCACCGCGCTCACCGAGCCGTACGACGCCGCCACCGCAGCCGCATCAAAGCGCGACACATGGCGCTTGAGGAAGGCATACCCCAGCAGCGGCACCACAAAGGCCATGGTCAGGGCCGCGCCCAGGCCCACCCCCACCTGCGCGCCAAAGCCCGACTGCGACAGCGCAAACCCGCCCTTGAGGCCCAGCGCCATCAGCAGGTACAGCGACAGGAACTTGGCAATGGCGGGCGGGATTTCGAGGTTGGACCGCACGGCGCCGGCAAACACGCCGAACACAAAGAAAAGAATCGCGGGATCAAGCAGGTTCTGCATGGCGTTGTTATGTGTTTTTGTGAACTGGGCGGGATGCTACGGGCGTGAACCCGTTATGTAAAATCGATTCATCCACCTGTAAACATATCGATTCGTCTATGAATGTGAGCTTTCGGCAGCTGCGGCTGTTTCTGGCGCTGGCCGACACGGGCAGCGTGACAGCCGCTGCGCGGGCCATGCATGTGACGCAGCCCACCGCATCCATGCAGCTGCGCGAAGTGGCCGAAGCCGTGGGCCTGCCGCTGTACGAAGTGATTTCGCGCAAGGTGCACCTGACGCAGGCCGGGCGCGAGCTGGCGGCCACGGCGCGCGCCATGGTGGCCGAGTGGGACACCTTCGGCCAGACCGTCAACGCCATGAAGGGCCTGCGCCGCGGGCGGCTGAAGGTGGCCGTGGTCAGCACGGCCGAATACTTCATCCCCCGCCTGCTGGGCCGTTTTTGCGACGAACACCCGGAGGTGGACGTGGCCCTGCAGATCCTGAACCGCGACGGCGTGGTGGCGCGCCTGCGCGAGAACCTGGACGACCTGTACGTGATGTCGATGCCGCCCGCCGACATGGACCTGGAAGACCAGGTGCTGATGCCCAACCCGCTGGCGCTGGTGGCGCCCGCCGCCCACCCGCTGGCCCGGCGCAAGGGCCTGGTGCTGGCCGACCTGCAGGACGAGCGCTTCATCCTGCGCGAACGGGGCTCGGGCACACGCATGGCGGCCGACGCACACTGCCGGGCCGTTGGCTTTGTGCCGCGCGTGCGGCTGGAGCTGGGCAGCAACGAGGCCATTAAGGAAGCCGTGGCAGCCAACCTGGGGTTGTCGGTGCTGTCGGTGCATTCCTTGCACGACGCACATGCCGCGCACGGGCTGGCGGTGCTGGACGTGGCGGGGTTTCCCATCGGCTCGCAATGGCACATCGTGCGGCCCCGGGGCAAGCGCCACACGCCCATTGCCGAAGTGTTTGAGGCCCACCTGCTGGCGCAGGCCAACCATCCGGCGCCGACCCCGGGGAAGGCGTAGCGGCGCGGCACAATGGCAGGCACTGCACGCGGCGGCACCTGGCCGGGGGAAACGGCATGTCGCCACCCCGGCTCCTGCCACTGCATCGTGCCCCTTTGGTACCACCCACGCTCCCCGCGCACCCCGCCTGTTTCTGCCGTTGTCCCGCCCATGCCTGTGCCGTCCCCCTCCTCGTCCGATCCCTCCCAGCCGCTGCCCGACGCAGCCCCACGGCCCTGCCCGCGCAGTCCGGCCGACCTGTTCTGGTCGTTCACCTGGCTGGCCCTGCAGGGCTTTGGCGGCGTGCTGGCGGTGGTGCAGCGCGAGCTGGTGGAGAAGAAACGCTGGATGACCAACGAGGAGTTTCTGGAGGACTGGGCCGTGGCGCAGATCATGCCGGGCCCCAACGTGGTCAACCTGAGCATCATGATCGGTGACCGCTACTTCGGGCTGCGCGGTGCGCTGGCGGCGCTGGCAGGCATGTTGACCCTGCCCTTGCTGCTGGTGCTGGCGCTTGCAGTCGTCTATGCCCGGTTCTCAGCCCAACCGGCGGTGGCAGGCGCGCTGCGGGGCATGGGCGCTGTGGCTGCGGGGTTGATTGCAGGTGTGGGCATCAAGCTGTTTGCATCCATCCGCAACCACCCGCTGGGGCGGGCCCTGTGCGCGCTGCTGGCGGGCCTCACCATTGTGGCCATGGCGGTGCTGCACTGGCCGCTGTACTGGATATTGCCCATCATCGGCGGGGCCGCCTGCGTGCTGACGTGGCGGAGGATTGCGCCATGAGCGCCGCCGAAGTCAACGCTGCCACCACGGTGGCCGCCGCCGCTGCGCCGCTGCTGAACCTGGGGCCCATGGACTGGCTTCACCTGTTCCTGTACTACCTGTCGCTGTCGCTGCTGGCAGTGGGCGGCGCCATTGCCACGGCGCCCGACATGCACCGCTACCTGGTCGAGCGCAATGCGTGGCTGACCGACCCGCAGTTCAGCGCCTCCATTGCCATCGCCCAGGCCGCCCCGGGCCCCAACGTGCTGTTTGTGGCGCTGCTGGGGTGGAACGTGGGCATCAACGCCGGTGGAAGCGGCGCAGCCGGCTGGCTGCTGGGTACGCTGGGCATGGCCCTGTGCATGCTGGGTGTGATGCTGCCCAGCAGCCTGCTGACCTGGCTGGCCACGCGCTGGGGGCACCGCAACCGCGAACGGCGCGCGGTGCGGGCGTTCAAGCAGGGCATGGCCCCGGTGGTCATTGGCCTGCTGCTGGCCACGTCTTGGGTGCTGGCCCGGGCGCACGGGGTGCCCGCGCTGGACTGGCCCCTGTGGCTGCTGACCGCCGCAACCATGCTGCTGGTGTGGCGCACGAAGCTGCACCTGCTGTGGATGCTGGGGGCAGGCGCGCTGCTGGGTGCGCTGGGGCTGGTGTAAGCCCCGTCACCACAGGTCTGCACAAGGCCGTTTCAGGCCCCCTCCGGCGTCCCGGTCAACTCACGCGGCGGCCGTTGTCGGCATAGATGGCCAGGTAGATGGCGTCCGAGCCGATGTAAGGCGCCTTGTTGCCAAAGCCGATGTTGAAGTCACCGAACGACAGCGCACGGATGCCTGCCAGCCCCGCGCGCAGGCGCTCGCGCGTGGGCTCCTTGCCCGCGTTTTTCAGGCCTTCGATCATGATCTGCGCATTGAGCCAGCCCTCCAGCGCACTGCCGCTCGTCAGGTACGCGGGCAACGCGCCCGTGGCCTTCATCGAGCTCTGGAACTTGCGCACCACCACCGATTTTTGCGACATCGCATCGGGAAACACCTGCACCAGCGCCAGCCCGCGCGTGTTCGCGGCCAGCTTGGGCAGCTCGGACGACACCACCGTGACCGACAGGCCCGCCAGCGGCACACCCGGCGCCTTGGGGCGGAAGGCCTGCACAAAAGCGGTGTTGGCGGTACCGGTGGTGGCCAGCAGCACGGCACCCGGGCGCTCGGCAGCCACCTTGTCGGCCAGCTCGGCACCGTTCTTGCCGTCCACCGCCAGCGCGTATTCGCCAGCGCGTTCGACCTTGATGTCATCAAGCGCCCTGGACATGTCCTTGAGCACTTCCTTGCCGAAAGGGTTGTCCAGGTACACCACCGCAATGCGCTTGAGGCCCATGTCCACCACCTGCTTGACCAGGCGCTGCGTTTCCTCGCGGTACGTGGGCCGCAGGAAGAACACGTGCCGCGCTTCCGGGTTGCGCAGCGAGGTGGCGCCCGTGACGGGGCCCACGGTGGGAATGCCCTTGGACTCGATGATCGGCAGGATGGCCGCCGTGTTGGCGGTGCCCAGCGGCGAAATCAAGGCAAACACCGACTGGGCGTCGACCATCTCGGTCACGTTCTGCAGCGTGCGGGCGGCCACGTAGGCGTCGTCCTTGACCTCCAGACGGATCTCGCGGCCATTCACGCCGCCGGCCTGGTTCAGCTCGGCAAAGGCCGCCTTCATGCCGGCCACCTGCTCAATGCCCGCCTGCCCCAGCGGCCCGGTCAGCGCAATGGAGCAGCCCAGCGTGACAGAGCGTGCAGTCAGGGCTTCCTCGGCCGCCGATGCGGTGTGGGCCCAGACGGGCAGCCCGGTGGCGGCAACGGCCTGTGTGGCACGAAGGAGAAATTGGCGGCGGCTCATGGTGTAGGCAGGACCTGAAAGTTGAAAGGTGGCGCAGGCTACGGGATAACGTGGCGCCACGATGTCAGCTAAGAGACAGGTTCAGGCCTGCGGGATGCGGGCCAGGGCAGGCACAGGGCCGGCCCACCGCGCCATCAGGTGCGCTGGCGCATCGCCTCGTACAGGCAGACGCCGCTGGCCACCGACACGTTCAGGCTCTCGACCGCGCCCTTCATGGGGATGCTCACCAGCTCATCGCAGGTCTTGCGCGTCAACTGGCGCATGCCGTCGCCTTCGGCGCCCAGCACCAGCGCTACCGGACCCTTGAGGTCCACCTGGTAAAGCGTCTTGGGCGCGTCGTCGCTGGTGCCGATGATCCAGATGTTGCGCTCCTTGAGCTCGTTCAGCGTGCGCGCGAGGTTGGTGACCATAAAGTACGGCATGGTCTCGGCCGCGCCGCTGGCCACCTTGGCCACGGTGGCGTTGATGCCCACGGCATGGTCCTTGGGGGCGATGACGGCATGCGCCCCGGCACCGTCGGCCACGCGCAGGCAGGCGCCCAGGTTGTGGGGGTCGGTCACACCGTCGAGCACCAGCAGCAGGGGCTGCTCGATGCCAGCCGCTTCAAGGTTTTCGAGCAGCTCGTCGAGCGACGTCACCTGGGCCACGGGCTCCACCCGCGCGGCCACGCCCTGGTGGCCGTGGCTACCGGCCAGCTTGGCGATGCGCACGCTGTCAGCCTCGATCAGGCGGGCACCGGCTTCGCGGGCACGGTCGAGAAACTGGCGCATGCGCGCATCGCGGCGCGTGGCTTCGTAGTAAATCTCGATGACGGATTTCGGCGCGGTCTTCAGACGCACGCCCACGGCGTGAAAGCCGAAGAGAACTTTGGGGCTGGACATGGTCGCAATTATCCGCTGGTGGCGCAGGCCTGCCAGAAGATGCTATCTATTTAATAGCTACAAAATCAATCTGGGCGTGCGCCAGCAGCCTAAAACAACCCTGAAGCCGACAGAAAGAGCCCTCCGCGCGCCTGCGGGCTCGGCGCGACACGCCGCGAAGATCCCCGCCGCGCCCCCATCTGGTCAGACGACGCGGCCAGCCTCGATCGTGATGCGGCGATCGCACTGCGCGGCAATGGCGCGGTCGTGCGTCACCAGCACCAGCGTGGTCCCCAGCTCGCGGTTGAGATCGAACATGAGCCGCATGATGGTTTCGCCCGTGGCAAAGTCCAGGCTGCCGGTGGGCTCATCGGCCAGCAGCACGGCCGGCTGCACCACAAAGGCACGGGCGAGCGCCACGCGCTGCTGCTCGCCGCCCGACAGCACCTTGGGGTAATGCGACAGGCGCTCGCCCAGGCCCACCCGCGCCAGCATGTCGGCGGCGGCCTTGCGCGCGCCCTTCTGGATGTCGCGGCGCTCGGATAGCTCCAGCGGCAGCATCACGTTCTCGAGCGCCGTGAGGTTGCCCATGAGCTGGAAGCTCTGGAACACAAAACCCACCTTGGCCGCGCGCAGTGCCGCGCGGGCGTCCTCGTCGATGGCAAAGAGGTCGTGGCCATCGAGCCGCACGGTGCCGCGCGTGGGGGTATCGAGCCCGGCAACGATCGACAGCAGGGTGCTCTTGCCAGAGCCCGACGCACCCACGATGGCTGCGGTCTCCCTTGGAGCGAGGCGGAAATCGATATCCCGCAGAATGTCGAGTGTCCCCGTGGAATCCGTCACCGACTTGAATACGTGCTCTACCGCAATGATGGGCGTGGAAGCTGCCGTGTGGGAAGGCGTGGTGGGCTCGGACATGAAAGGTTCTTTGCTTTGATTCGACATCTGTATCGCCGCCACTTTATCCTGAGCGCTTTCACAGCCGCGGCCGCGGGGCTTTGCGGAGCGCCTGCGGCGTGGGCGCAACCGGCTGCAGCCAAGGGGGCCGCGGCTGCCCGCACGCCGCTGATCCTGGTACTGGGAGACTCGCTGAGCGCCGAATACGGTATTGCCCGCGGCACCGGCTGGGTAGCCCTGCTGGAGCAGCAGCTGGCCAGGGAAAAGCTCAGTGCGCGGGTGGTCAACGCCAGCGTGAGCGGCGAGACCACCTCGGGCGGCCGCTCGCGCCTGCCGGCCCTGCTGGCCGAGCACAAGCCCAGCCATGTGGTGATCGAGCTAGGGGGCAACGATGCCCTTCGTGGCCTGCCACTCAAGAGCGTGGAAGACAACCTGACTGCCATGACCGAGGCCGCGCAAAAGGCGGGGGCCAAGGTGCTGCTGGTGGGCATGCAGGTGCCCCCGAATTACGGTACCGACTACGCCCGGCGCTTTGCAGGGCTGTTTACGCAGGTTGCCGAGGCGCGCAAGGCGGCAGTGGTGCCGTTTTTTCTGAAGGATGTGGCCGATGGGCCGGACCCGACGCGCATGTTCCAGCCCGACCGCATCCACCCGCGGGCGGAGGCGCATCCGCAGATGCTGGCCAACGTGTGGCCTGAGCTGAAGAAGCTGCTGCGCTGAAGGTGCTGAAGGTGCTGATGCCCGGGTTCAGGCGGTGCTGGCGGCGAACCGTCGTCGCGGGCGAGCCTGACGCGGGCCCGCCGGGGGCCGCTTCAGGCCGTAGCGGCAGCGGTTTCAGCCCGCCGAGCCGGCAGCGGTGCCGGGGGCGGCACTGGCGCCATCGCGCGTGTCGGCGCTGCCATCTTGCACTTGCCCGTCCGCAGGCTGACCGTCAGGCCCATCTTGCGTATCGCCGGGCGCGCGATGGGACTTGGCCCGCAGCTTTTCTTCTTTTTTCTTCTTTTTGGCGAGTTCGCGCTGGCGCTTCTCGTAGCCGTAGTTGGGTGTTGCCAAGGTAATTGCTTCCTGAAAGTTGAGGCCCACTGTAACAGCACGGGCCCTGTCAGCCCGCTGCGCCGGCCGCAGTGCCGACCGGTGCCGCAGGCCTGACGGACGCGCGGTAGGCATGCCAGCTGGCGTGCCCCAGCACCGGCCCGGCCACCAGCAGCCCGATGCCCCATAACCAGAGCGACGCGGCTACGATCAGCGTGAGCAGCGCGCCCCACTGGAGCATGACGAGCGTGTTCTCCAGCACCACGCGAATGCTGGTGATGCCGGCCGTGAGCGCGTCGGTGTCGCGGTCGAGGATCATGGGGATCGACACCACCGACGTGGAGAACACCAGAGCGGCAAACACACCGCCCACGCCGGCATACACGGCCACAAAGGTCCAGTTGCTGGGGCTGAACACGGCGTCCAGCACGCCAGTGGTCGATGGCATGCCCGTGTTGAAGAACACCGCAAACACCACCAGCGAGGCGCGGCCCCACAGCAGTTCCAGCACCACAAGCACCAGCACCAGCATGCCCATGCTGCCCATGTGCGTGTCCCAGCAGGTAAGCGATTCGCCCAGCGAGGGCTTGAGCCCTGCCCCCCGGCGGCGGCTGGTGTCGTACAGGCCCATGGCCAGGAAAGGCCCCACCAGCAGGCAGCCACTGGCGATGGACATGGTGTATTCGGGCCGCGTACGGAACACCCAGCCCAGCACCAGCGCCATGATCCAGAAGCACGAGCCGTAGAACGCGGCCACACCCGGTGCCGCCCGCGCATCGCGCACGCCCAGCGCCAGCCAGCGCCACGGGTCGGCAAAACGCAGGCGTTCGATCACCACAGGCGGCGCAGCACGGCGCCCGTCGGCAGCCACAGCGCGGGCGACGATTTCGGCAGCGGTGGGCGGCTGCGCGGGCGCAGTGCCGCTGCCTGCCGACGCGGGGGCAGCAGAAGCGGCCGTGGCGGCTGTGTCAGGGGCGATGCTGGCGGGTGCGTCAGGGGATGAGAGAGAAGTCATGCGCAGTGTCAGCAGGTGGGCAGCCCGGGGCTGCAGGTGCCTGCAACACTAAGCCACTGCCCTGCCCCGCGCCACTGCGGAAACTACCACCCCAACCCGGCATGCAGCATGCCTGCTCGTTGGTCAGACCTCGGCAGCAAAAGCGCGCGCCATGGCCTGGGTAAGGTCCGCCTGCAGGTCTTCAAACGTTTCAAGGCCAATGGAGAACCGCACCAGCGTGCCCGCCCGCAGGTGCGGCGACGGCCGGCTGCGCATGCTGGCCAGATCGTACGGAACCACCAGGCTCATGGGCCCGCCCCAGCTGTAGCCCAGCTTGAACAGACGCAGGCTGTCGCAAAACGCGTCCACCTGCTGTTGCGCATACCGCGGGTCGATCATCACGCTGAACAGGCCTGCCGCGGCGCCTAGGCCGTCCTGGTCTGCACCGCACAGCGCCTTCCAGTGCGCATGGCCGGGCGACGATCGCAAGGCAGGGTGCAGCACCTGGGCGATGTGGGGCTGGTCCTGCAGCCACACCGCCAGGCGGCGCGCCACCGCATCATGCGCACGGTAACGCAGGCCGATGCTGGGCAGCGAGCGCAACACGGCCTCGGCGTCGTTCGCCCCCACGCCCATGCCCAGCCGCATGTGCGACAGCTTGAGCTTCATGTGCAGGCTGGCATCGCGCGTCATCACGCTGCCCATCAGCACATCGCCGCCCCCGCTGGGGTACTTGGTGAGCGCGTGGATGGAGATGTCCACGCCCAGGCTGCCGTCGCCCAGCAGGTCAAATGGCGCAAAGGCCAGCCCCGCGCCCCAGGTGTTGTCCAGCGCACTGATCACGCCCCGCTCGCGGCAGATGCGCGCCTGCGCGCACAGGTCTGGGAACTCCATGGTGACCGAGCCGGGTGCCTCCAGCCACACCAGCCGCGTGGCCGGGGTGATGCGTGCGGTCAGGTCCTGCGGATCAAGCGGGTCGAAATAGACATGCGTGACACCGAAGCGGGCAAGCTCCCCTCGGGCCAGTTCCTTGCCCGGGCCGTAGGCGTTGTCGGGGATCAGGACTTCATCGCCCGGCTGCAGCAGCGCCAGCGAGACGCTGCCGATGGCTGCCAGCCCGCTGGGCACCAGCAGGCACTGCAGGCCGCCTTCCAGCGCACACAGGCGCTCTTCCAGCATGAAGGTGGTGGGCGTGCCGTGGAGGCCGTAGGTGTAGCCGCTCTTGTCCTTCCAGTCGCGTGCGCGCATGGCGGCCACGTTCGGGAAGATCACGGTGGAGGCCTTGTGCACCGCAGGCTGCGGCGCCACGAATCCTTCGGGGGGCAGGTAGCTGTGGTGGATCAGCGCAGTGGCCGGAGCCAGGGGATGGTCGGGGGCAGGATGGGTCATCGGCAAATGGTAGCGCCCGCGGGCGGTCGGCAACGCAAGCGCAGCGCATGCATGTACCCGGCGCATCCCGGCCTGTGTGCCAGACAGGGGACCGGCGGGCGACAATCGCCCGATGCTGTCGATTGCCTCCCTCACGCGCTGGTTTCCCTTTCTCTCATGGCCCAGACCAAACGCGAGCCTGCTGCGCGGCGAGTTCACGGCAGGCATGACCGTGGGGCTGATGCTGGTGCCCCAGGGCGTGGCCTACGCCGCGCTGGCGGGCATGCCACTGGTCACGGGCATCTATGCATCGCTGATTCCGGCGCTGGTGGCCGTGCTGTTCAGTTCGTCCACACGGCTGGGCGTGGGGCCTACCGCGCTCACCAGCCTGCTCATCGGCGCATCGCTCACGGGCCTGGCCGAACCCGGCAGCGCAGACTGGGTGGCGCTGGCTGCGTGGATGGCCATCCTGTCGGGGCTGCTGCAGCTGGTGATGGGGATGGCGCGCTTTGGCTGGCTGCTGAACCTCGTCACTTCGCCCGTGCTCAGCGGCTTCACACAGGCCGCTGCCCTGCTCATCCTGGGATCGCAACTGGCCTCCCTGCTGGGGTTGCGCGCGAACTGGGGGGCGCTCCTCACCACCCCGTCTCCCGGTCTTTTCGACCTGACCGCGGCGGCATTCGGCCTGGGCAGCCTGGCACTGCTGGTGCTGGCGCGCCGGTGGCGCCCGGGGTTCCCGGCCGCCATCGTGGTGGTGGGTGCGGCGGGGGCGCTGAGCTGGGCCCTGGGCTATGCCGACGCGGGGGGCGCCGTGGTCGGCACGCTGCCTTCGGGCCTGCCGGCGCCCTATTGGCCCGGCAGCCTGCCATGGGACAGCTTTGCGGCACTGATCATGCCGGTGCTGGTGGTTACGCTGGTGAGCTTTCTGGAGACGGCATCAAGCGCCAAGGTGGAAAGCCAGCGCTCGGGCGAGCGCTGGAACGAAAACCAGGACCTGATCGGCCAGGGACTGGCCAAGATCAGCAGCGGGCTGTGCGGCAGCTTTGCCACCAGCGCGTCGTTTTCGCGCTCCGCCATCAACCTGTATGCCGGCGCCAAAAGTGGCTGGGCCACCGTGTTTGCGATTGCGCTGGTTCTGGTGGTGCTGCTTTGGCTCACGCCGGCGCTGTACCACGTACCCAAGTCCGTGCTGGCCGCGGTGGTGGTGACGGCAGTGACCAGCCTTGTCAAGCCGCGAGCGCTGCTGGGGCTGTGGCGCATTTCGCGGGTGGAGGCCATCATCGCTGGCGTCACCTTCGCGCTCACACTGGCGACTGCGCCACGCATGTACTGGGGCGTGCTGGTGGGCCTGCTCATGAACCTGAGCCACTTCCTGTACCAGCGCCTGCACCCGCGCATCATCGAAGTGGGCTTGCACCCCGACGGTAGCCTTCGCGACCGCCACCTGTGGGCGCTACCGCCTCTGGCGCCGCACCTGCTGGCGCTGCGCATGGATGCCGAGCTGGACTTCGCCTCGGCCAGCGCCCTGGAGCGGCGGGTGACCGAGCACCTTGCGGCCCATCCCGACACGCGCCACCTGTGCCTCATGGCACAACCCATCAACCGCATTGACGTGACCGGCGTGGAGACGTTTGCCCACCTGCAGAAGCTGATGCAGGCGTGCGGCGGTACGTTGCACCTGAGCGGCCTGAAGCTACCCGCCGAGCAGGTATTGCGCCAGGCCGGGCTGCTGACACCCCGCTGCGGCCTGGCGCTGTACCGTACCGACGCGGAAGCGCTGGTGGCGCTGCAGCAACTGACGCCAGGCACGCCTGCTGAGGATCAGGGTTTGGCCCCCTGACCGGACCGGGTTTGGGCCTGAAGGGCGCTGGTACACTTCCTGCACACTTTTTTTGCTCTGTCTGTGTCTGACTCTGCGGCTTCCCATCTTGTAGATCTGCGCGACCTCCGGCTGGACACGGCACAGGCGTTGATTACGCAGTCTGGTGCGGGCCTTGTGCCATCGCTGGAGGGCGAAGAACCCGTGCGCTACCTGCAGGGCCTGATCGACGGGCTGTGCGAGCTTTCCCTCAAAGACCCCCTCACTGGCCTGGCCAACCGCCGGCACTTTCGCGCCGTGCTCGAGCGCGAGATCGACCGCGTGACCCGCTCGGGCGAGGCGGCGCTGCTGCTGATGCTGGACATCGACCACTTCAAGAAGGTCAACGACACCTACGGCCATCTGGCCGGTGACGTGGTGCTGCAATCGGTGGCGCGCACGCTGAGTGCCTGCGTGCGCCCCATGGACACGCTGGCCCGCTACGGCGGCGAGGAATTTGCAGTGGTGCTGCCCGCCTGCCAGGCCGGGTTTGGCCGCATGGTGGCCGAACGCATTCGCCGCGCCGTGGCCAACACGCCGGTACAGGTGTCACCCTCGATAGAGCTCAACGTGACGGTGAGCATTGGCGGTGCTTTTGCCATGCAGTGGATTCGCTCCACCACGCTGCTGTGGACCGACCGCGCCGACCAGCAGCTCTACGAGGCCAAGGCCGCTGGCCGTAACCGCGTCAGCATCGAGGAACAGCCCGACAGCACGGTCACCGCCGAAGAGAAAAGCCTGTTGTTCGGCCCGCTTTACAACCCCTCGGGCTGGGGTGATCTGCCGCCGGTCGACCCTGCAGGCAGCGCCTACTGAAAGTTAGAAGATGAGCGACGCGCTGTCCCCCACCAACACCCCCACACCCGGCAGCCCGCCAGGCGCCCGCATCATTGCCATCACCAGCGGCAAGGGCGGCGTGGGCAAAACCTTCGTCTCGGCCAATCTCGCGGCGGCCCTGACGCGCCGCGGCCACCGCGTGCTGGTCCTCGACGCTGACCTGGGCCTGGCCAACCTCGACGTGGTGCTGAACCTGCATCCCAAGATCACGCTGCACGATGTGTTCACCGGCAAGGCGACGCTTGAGAGCGCCGTGATCCAGGCGCCCGGCGGCTTCCACGTGCTGCTGGCCGGTTCGGGCATGGTCGAGTACTCGCGCCTCACACCTGAGGTGCGCAACCAGTTCCTGAGCGTGATTCAGGCGCTGACGCCCAAGTACGACGTGGTGCTGCTGGACACGGGCGCGGGCATCTCGGATGTGGTGCTGTTTTCGGTATCGCTGGCCTCCGAAGTGCTTATCGTGGCCACACCCGAGCCGACCTCGCTCACCGACGCCTACGCCGCCATCAAGGTGCTGTCGATGCAGCAAAAGCGCCAGCATGTGCGCATGGTCATCAACCAGGCCGCGCGCCCGGGCGATGGCCGGGCCATCACGAGCCAGCTGCAGCAGGTGCTGGACCGCTTTGTGACCACCGAGTCGGGCCGTCCGGTGCGATTGATCCACATGGGCGACATCCCGGCCGACCCCTCGGTGCGCGACGCCGTGATGCGCCGCCAGCTGCTGCTGCTGCAGACCCCGGGCTGCCCTGCCGCACTGGCCATGGCCCAGCTGGCCAACAAGATCGAGACCACACTGCTCACGCCGGTGCCCTGACAGGCGCCGCCACCGCAGGCCAGCCCCTCACCCGGCCTGGGCCGCGGGCCTGGCAAGCAGCGATACGCCGCCGCCGTAGCGTGCGCTGCCCAGCCTGCAAGACTGCCCCATCGGGCTCCCCCGCACCGGGCTGGCGGTCTGTAGTCTGCAGCCGCAAAGCCCGCTGTCTCCAGCCCCACCACTGCCTGATTCACCGTGACCTCTGCCACCCTGCCCTTCCTCAACATCTCCTGCTACAAGTTCGTGCCACTACCCGATGCCGCCGAGCTGCGTGACGTGTTGCGCGCACGGGCCGCGGCGGCGGACCTCAAAGGCACCATCCTGCTCGCGGGCGAGGGCATCAACTTCTTTCTGGCCGGCACGGCGCAGGCGGTACGCGACTTTGTCGGGGCTCTGAAGCAAGACGAGCGCTTTGCCGATCTCGACCCCAAGGAAAGCTGGTCAGCCACCGTGCCGTTTCGCAAGATGCTGGTCAAGGTCAAGCGCGAGATCATCCGCATGGACCACCCTGCCATCCAGCCGGCGCAGGGCCGTGCGCCATCGGTCGACCCGGTAACGCTGCGGCGATGGCTGGAGACCGGCCGCGACGACGAAGGCCGCGAGGTCGTCACGCTCGATACGCGCAATGCGTTTGAGGTAGACGCCGGCACGTTCGAAGGCGCGATCGACTGGCGCATTGGCAAGTTCACCGAGTTTCCGCCCGCGCTGCGCGCCCACAAGGCCGAACTGCAGGACAAGACCGTAGTGAGCTTTTGCACGGGCGGTATCCGCTGCGAAAAGGCCGCCATCCTGATGCGCGAGGAAGGTTTGCCGCATGTGTATCAGCTGGAGGGCGGCATCCTCAAGTATTTCGAGCTGACCGACGGCGCGCACTACCGGGGCGGCTGCTTCGTGTTCGACGACCGGGCGGTACTCGGGCCGGATCTGGCGGCAGACCCTGAGGGCAAGCGGGCCGGCACGCCGCCCGACATACCGCACAACGCTACAACAAAGTGAGCAGCAAAATCAATCACAACAAGCCCCAAAGGCCAATCTGGCTTCAAAACGCTGTTTGACAAGGCTTGGGGAGGCGCTTCAGCGGCGCGGGTAACGCACGTGCGCAGAACCCACAGGCTCGGCACACTGCCACCGCGCGAGCCGGGCCATGGACGATACCCGGCAGAGCCCCATCATCTGCCCCGCGATTCATGACCCGCTGCCCGTGTCCCTGAACCGGTGGGCCGGCAGCGGTATCCACTCCTGCTCGCCTGGTATCTGGCCCATGGCCTGGGCTTCCCACTGCTGCGCGGCCAGGGCGATGCGTTCCTTGCGCGTGGAGACGAAGTTCCACCAGATATGCCGCGGGCCGTCCAGCGCATCGCCACCCACCACCATCATCCTGGCGGCATCCGCGCCAGCCCGCAACGAGGTGGCGTTACCCGGCTCCAGTACCGCCAGCTCGCCTGGATCCAGCGTCTGGCCATCCAGCTGCACCCGCGCATCCACGGCATAGACCGCCATTTCCTGCGCGAGCGCGGGCAAGTCCAGCGATGCGCCGGCTGGCAGTTCCACGTCCAGATACAGCGCGCTTGATAACGTGGCCACCGGCGATACCGCCCCAAAGGCCTCGCCCACCAGCACGCGCACGCTGGCCGCATCGACCTGCACATGCGGTATGGCAGACGCCGGCGTGTGGACAAATGCGGGCTCCACCTCCTCCCGGTCACGGGGCAGCGCGGCCCACAGCTGGATGCCATGGTTCACGTAGGGCTGGTGATCCAGCCTTGGGGGGCGCCGCTCCGAATGCACAATGCCCCGGCCTGCGGTCATCCAGTTGATGGCACCGGGCTCGATCTCCTGCACGCTGCCCAGGCTGTCCCGGTGCAGGATGGCGCCCGAGAACAGGTACGTGACGGTGGCAAGGCCGATGTGCGGATGGGGCCGCACGTCGTGCGACGCGCCGGGCTCGACCCGCACCGGGCCGAAGTGGTCGAAAAAGAGAAAAGGGCCGACAGACCGCTGCCGAGCGGCAGGCAACAGCCGGCGCACCGTGAACCCACCACCCAGGTCTTTGGGCTGACCCGCAAGCCGCATCGCAATACCCATGTTTGCCCTTTCAGGTCCACTGCGCGCGATACACGGCAAAGCCAGGCCAAGCTAGCAGCAGCCGCGTGCACAAAAGCCCCAACTCCCGCTCGCCAGGGCGAAAGGCGAAAGACGAAAGACGAAGGGTGAACAGCGGCTGCAGATGCGGATGACGCGTCCGCAGCCACCGTGGCCGCAATCAGCCCAGCCGCGCCGCAGCCTGGGCCACGCGCTGGCCGAACAGGCGGCCGGTTTCCAGATCGCCGGGGAACATCTCGGCGGCCGACGCGTCGGAAGGCGACTGCGCCATGGCGCCACTGAAGGCACCGATCCAGTTCACATCATTGCGCGTGGCGGCCTTGGAATTGGCGGGCATCATGCCCGATCCCACCCACAGCCCGCCGTGCTGCATGGCCAGATGGAACAGATAGTCCAGGGTGACCTGCTTGTCGCCATTGGTGCTGGCGCTGTTGGTGAAGCCGGCAAACAGCTTGTCCTTCCAGGCCTGGCTGAACCAGGGCTTGCTCGATGCATCGGCAAACTTCTTGAACTGCCAGCTCGGCCCGGCCATGTAGGTGGGGGTGCCAAAGATGATGGCGCTGGCAGCTGCCAGGGTCTCCCACCCGCCTTCCGGCAGGTTGCCGTCAGCGTCGATGGCCACCAGTTCGGCATTGGCGCCTTCGGCAACCGCCTGCGCCAGACGCTGGGTGTGGCCGTAGCCGGAATGAAATACGACTGCAATTTTTGCCATGGAAATCTCCTGATCAAACAACATCGAGCATCACATCGACAACAACAGGGCCCATCCGCCACCCGGTGCCAGGCAGCGTTCCAGACCCTACCAATGGATGAGGCCTATACCACCCCATCTCCAAAAATGGCACCAGACCGCAGGCAACTACCGAGCTGCGCGCGGCCCCGCCGGTCATGCGCACACACTCATCCCGCCAGGTCAAACACCAGCACCTCGGCATCGTTGCCATCGGCCAGCGACAGCGCCGTTTCATCCTCGATCAGCGCTGCATCGCCGCCCGACAACGCCTGGCCATTGACCGCCAGCGCGCCGCGAACCAGGTGCACGTATGTCTTGCGGCCGGGCTGCAGGGGCACAGACACCGCATCGGCGCCCTGGAACAGGCCGGAGTACAGCCGCGCATCGGCATGGATCTTCACCGAACCGGCGGCGCCGTCTGGCGACGCCACCAGCCGCAAAGCGCCGCGTTTTTCGGCATCGGCAAAGGCCTTTTGCTCGTAGCCGGGCGCGATGCCGCGCACGTTGGGTTCGATCCAGATCTGCAGGAAATGCGTGGTCTGACCCGCAGCGTGGTTGAACTCGCTGTGCATCACACCGGTGCCGGCGCTCATGCGCTGCACATCGCCCGGCGGAATCGCCTTGACGTTGCCCATGCTGTCCTTGTGGGCCAGTTCGCCCGACAGCACGTAGCTGATGATCTCCATGTCGCGGTGCCCGTGCGTGCCGAAACCGGTGCCCGGGGCAATGCGGTCTTCGTTGATGACGCGCAGGTTGCCAAAGCCCATGTGCGCCGGGTCGTGGTAGCCGGCAAATGAAAAGCTGTGAAACGACTGCAGCCAGCCGTGGTCGGCATAGCCCCGGTCTTGTGATTTGCGAATGGTCAGCATGGCAGGGTCCCTTTCAAGCCTCCAATGTACGCACCGGCAGGGGCATCAGAACACAGGCAAATCGTCGTAATGATTCAAATTTACTGAAATAAACTCACACAACCATGCAAAACGCACGCGATGTTCTGACGCCGGACGCCCTGGCCATGCTCCAGGTGATTGCCAAGGAAGGCAGTTTCGCCGCCGCGGCGCGCGAACTGGGCCTGGTGCCCAGCGCCCTTACCTACCGGGTGCGCCAGATCGAAGACGCACTGGATGTGCTGCTGTTTGACCGCAGCGCCCGACAGGCACGGCCCACCGAGGCCGGCAGCGAACTGCTGCGCGAGGGAGCGCGGCTGCTGCACGACATCGACGCCGTCGCCCATCGCGTGCGGCGGGTGGCCATGGGGTGGGAGCCGCAGCTCACGCTGTCGGTGGACGGCCTCATCTCGCCGCAGACCATGCTGGAACTGGTGGACGCCTTCTACGCCATGGCACCGCCCACGCGCCTGAAGCTGCGCGACGGCATCATGACGGGGACCCTGGAGGCCCTCACATCCGGCAGGGCCGATCTGGCGATTGGCGTGTCGATCGCAGGCTCGGAGGTGGCGGGGCTGCAGCAGGCGCTGCTGGGTGAGGTGCTCTTCATCTACGCCGTGGCGCCGCACCACCCGCTGGCGGCTGTACCAGAGCCCATCACCGACGCCACACTGCGCCAGCACCGCGCGGTGGCGGTGGCCGATTCAGCCACCCGCGGCGGGGCCACGATGGGGTTGCTGGGCGGACAGGATGTGCTGACGGTCGACACCATGCAGGCCAAGCTGCAGGTACAGCTGCGCGGGCTGGGGGGCGGCTTTCTGCCCGAACCCATGCTGCGGCCGTATCTGGAGGCGGGCCGCCTGGTGGCGCGCCGCGTGGCGCGTCCCGACCGCAACGTGCGCGTGCACTACGCGTGGGGTGGCCCCGGCTTCACCGCGCCCGGCCGGGCCCTGCAATGGTGGCTGACCCAGCTGCAAAGCCCCGCCACACGCCGCGCTCTGCTGGAAAACCACCATCATTTCTGACATTTTGTCCGCCGCAGCGGGTGCCGCGCGCGTGTAGAGTGGTTGGTGTTGCACGTTCTTTTCCGTTTCTTCGCTCTTTCGTCACACAAAGGCCACTCCATGAGCACACCCGACACCCGCCCCGCCGAACGCCGCCGACGCAACGCCAAACCATCCCAGCCATCCAGCGCCGCGCCGTCCGCGGCCTCCCCCGCGCCCGCCACCTGGTCAGGCAAGCCGCGCAAGCACTTTGCCGTCATCGGCGCTGGCATGGCGGGCATTGCATGCGCGCGCACGCTGGTTCAGGCAGGCCACCGGGTCACGGTTTTTGAAAAGGCCGACGAAGTGGGTGGGCGCACCGCCACGGTCGATAGCCCGTTTGGTGCCTTCGACTCGGGCGCACAGTACTTCACCGTACGCGACCCGCGATTTGCCCGCGCCATTGATACGGTACCGGGCGTGTGCAAGCGCTGGAGCGCCAATTCCGTCCGGGTGCTGGACGCCACCGGACGCGTGGCGGCTGCGGGCCTGGCACGGGGCGAGGCCCACTGGGTGGCCAGCCCGGGCATGCAGTCGCTGGTGGCCACCTGGGCCGCCCCCCTGAGCCGCTCGGGCGACCTGGTCGTGCAGACTCGCGTGGCGCGCATCGAACCCGACGCCGTCAACGCCGGCGGATGGCAGTTGCGCACCGCGGGCGCGGACGGCGCCCAGCGCGTGTACGCAGGCTTTGATGCCGTGCTGCTGGCCATGCCCTCGGTGCCTGCGCAGGCACTGCTGGCAAGTTCGGGCCTTGAAAGCCGGCTGGCCGATGCCCTTGCAACCGTGGCCATTGCCCCCTGCTGGACGCTGATGCTGGCCTATCCCCAGGCCGTGCGGCCAGGGCTGACCACCCTCGGGCCCCAGTGGAACGCAGCACGCAGCACCCACCACCGCATTGCCTGGCTGGCGCGCGAATCGTCCAAGCCTGGTCGCCACCTGGTCGAGCGCTGGACGGTGCAGGCCAGCCCGGCCTGGTCTGCCGAACACCTGGAAGACGACGAAGCCCGCGTGCAGGCCAAGCTGCTCAAGGCCTTTGCGGAGGTCACCGGCATCCGTGCCGAGCCATCCTATGTGGAGACACGCCGCTGGCGCTACGCGCAGACCACGCACCCGCTGGGACGCAGCCATCTGTGGGATGCGGGCGCCGGTATTGGTGCCTGCGGTGACTGGTGCATTGGCCACCGCGTGGAAGACGCCTTCGTGTCCGGGCTCGAACTCGCACTTGCCGTGGCATGACCGCCGCGGGCGCGCAGGAGCGCGCTGCCCTGGGCGGCACGGCAGGTGTAGGCCTTGCACCCGCCGTCAATGGCCCCCTTGACCTCGCCACCACCAGCGGGCGCTACGTGGGTCGCTTCGCCCCGTCGCCCACCGGACCGCTGCATGCGGGTTCCTTGGTGGCAGCGCTGGCCAGCTGGCTGGACGCCCGGGCTTTTAATGAGGGGCGGGGCGGCCAGTGGCTGATCCGCATCGAAGACGTCGATACCCCCCGCTGCAGCCTGGCCGCTGCTGAAACCATCCTTGCGCAGCTGGCAGCCTGCGGCCTGCGGCCCGATGGCCAGCCGGTGTGGCAGTCGGCACGCGGCGGTCGATACCAGGCGGCACTGGACACGCTGGTGGCCGCAGGCAGGGCGTACCCGTGCGGGTGTTCGCGCAAGGACATCGAAGATGCGCATATGGCCATGGGCCATGCCCGTGAACGGCACGCAGCGCTGCCCTACCCCGGCACCTGCCGACATGGGCTGTCAGGCAAGGTGGCCCGATCATGGCGGTTGGCAGTGCCTGGCCATGGCGCGCCCGCAGGCCTGGTGGGCACCGCCACGGCCGCCATAGATGCCGCCGGGAGTCGCGCCCCTGGCGCCCCCGTCACGCCGGGCATTGCGGGCCACGATGTCTGGTGGCACGACCGTCGGCTGGGCGCGCAGCACCAGAACGTGGCCACGGCCGTGGGCGATTTCGTGCTGCGCCGCGCGGATGGCCTGTGGGCCTACCAGCTTGCCGTGGTCGTTGACGACGGTGACCAAGGTGTCACGGACGTCGTGCGTGGCGAGGACCTTGCCGACAACACGGCGCGCCAGATCCTGCTGCAGCAGGCCCTGGGCCTGCCCACACCACGCTACCTGCACACGCCGCTGGTCTGTGGCGACAACGGCGAGAAATTGTCCAAGCAGAATGGCGCCCGGGCCCTGGACCTGCGGGCGCCTGTTGCTGCCCTGGCAGAAGCGGCGCAAGTGCTGGGCTTGCCCCCCATGGAAAGCGGCGGGGACAATTCTGTACCCGATGCTTTGGCCCACTGGGTCAAAGCGTGGCGACGAACCTACAATCACGCATCGTGACTGAATTGACCACTGCCTTTGCGCCCGAGAGCGCCACGCCCGACGCACTGCCCCGCGTACCGGGCGGCGTACCCGCTGGTGTGACCCATCCCAAAACCATCAAAAGCTTCGTGCGCAGGGCGGGCCGCACCACGACCGGGCAGGCCAAGGCCTTTGAAGACCTTGGTCCGCGCTACGTGTTGCCCTACCAGCCCGCCCACATGGATGCCGCCGCAGCCTTTGGCCGCGATGCACCGCTGGTCCTGGAGATAGGCTTTGGCATGGGCGAAGCCACGGCCCATATTGCCAATGTGCGCCCGGGCGACAATTTTCTGTGCTGCGAGGTCCATGAACCCGGTGTGGGCGCCCTGCTCAAGCGCATTGGCGAACAGGGCCTGACGAACATCCGCATCCTGCAGCACGACGCGGTCGAAGTTCTCGACCACATGCTGCCGCTGGCAAGCCTGGACGGGGTCCATATCTTCTTTCCCGACCCGTGGCACAAGACCAAGCACAACAAGCGCCGCCTGATCCAGTCGCCCCTGGTGGCCAAGCTGGCGGCGCGGCTCAAGCCCGGCGGTTACCTGCACTGCGCCACCGACTGGGAGCCCTATGCGCAGCAGATGCTGCAGGTGCTGGGCGCCGAGCCTGCGCTGCGCAACACAGCCGAAGGATTTGCGCCCCAACCTGACTACCGGCCTCTCACCAAGTTTGAAAACCGGGGCCTGCGCCTCGGGCACGGGGTGTGGGACCTGGTCTTTGTGCGCTCCGCCTGATACCGACATGCACGCGATGCCCGCCGCCTTCCTTTCATGACGCCCATCCTTCAAAACCTGGTCGAAATGACCGGCCACCGTGACCACCTCCGACTGGAGGTCTCGGTTTTGTCGACCCTGCAAAAGCTCACCAGCGTTATTGAGGTCCGGGCGCTGGAACTCTTCACCGACTCGGGGCAAGCGCACGTGCGGCCACGCACCTGGGTTGAAGACGGCCAGCTGACCTCGACCGATTCGGAGGCCGCCACGGACCCCCGGCGTGAGTCGCTCGACCACTACCCGGCCCTGCGCGAATGCATTGAAACCCACGGCGACAGCGCACTGGCATCGCCGCGCAAGGGGCGCCATGTGCTCTGGCTGCCGGTATGGATGCACGAAAAGGTGCACACCTGCCTGGAGATCACGCAGTCCCGGCCGTTCTCGGCGCACAAACTCGATGTGCTCAAGGGCGTGTTTGCCGTCTACCAGAACTACCAGAGCCTGCTGGACTACAGCGAACGCGATGCCCTCACCGGGCTCTTTAACCGCAAGACATTCGACGAGCAGTTCTCGCGCCACACCATGCAGGGCCTGCCCAGCCGGGCCGGTGCCGTGGTGGAGACCCTGGCCGCCGAAGAGTCAGCGTCCAGCACCGAACCCATCCAGCAGTGGCTGGCCGTGGTGGACATCGACCACTTCAAGCAGGTCAATGACCGCTTCGGCCACCTCTATGGCGACGAAGTGCTGATTTTGGTGGCCAACATCCTTCGCAGCAGCTTCCGCAGCCACGACCGCATCTTCCGGTTTGGGGGCGAGGAGTTTGTGGTGCTGTTGCGCTCCACCACGCTGAGCACGGCGCACAAGGTGTTTAACCGCTTTCGCACTGCCGTGCAGGAGTATCCGTTTCCCCAGGTGGGCCAGGTCACGGTGAGCCTCGGGTTTGTGAGCACGACCAAGGGAGCACCTGTGGAAATCCTCGGGCAGGCAGACCAGGCCCTGTACTACGCCAAGGAACACGGGCGCAACCAGGTCTGCTACTACGACGAGCTGGTAGCCGGCGGTGAGCTGGCCTCCAAGGTGGTCGGCAACGACGACGTCGAACTGTTCTGAATCTGCCGGGTTACGGCTTCCGCCAGGCTGAACCCGACCGCTGTCCACGCCACGCAACGTGTGCCGCGGCGTGCCGCGTAGACACCGCTACGCCAAGTCTTTCACACCGGTAGCAAGCCCCGGCCAACGCCCCTCGGAGGGTGCCATTGGCCAGGCGGCGAGCGGTTACAGCTGCGCTGTCACCCAAGGTACCACGGAGGCCAGCGCCTGGGGCACCTGGGTGGCATCCGTACCACCGGCCATGGCCATGTCGGGCTTGCCGCCGCCCTTGCCGCCCACCTGCTGGGCCACAAAGTTCACCAGCTCGCCTGCCTTGATCCGGCCCACGCTGTCGGCCGTCACGCCCGCGGCCAGTTGCACCTTGCTGCCATCCACGGCCGCCAGCACGATCACGGCGGTCTTGAGCTTGTCCTTGAGCTTGTCCATGGTGTCGCGCAGCGTCTTGGCGTCTGCGCCAGGCAGTGCGGCCGCCAGCACCTTGATGCCGCCCACGTCCACGGCTTGCGTCAGCAGTTCGTCGCCCTGGTTCGAGGCCAGTTTGCCCTTGAGCGCTGCCACTTCCTTTTCGAGCGCGCGTGCGTTGTCCAGGGCCTGCGCAATGCGGCCGTTGAGCTCGGCCACCGGGGCCTTGAGCGTGCTGGCAGCCTGGTTCACGGTGTCTTCGAGCTGCTGCAGGTAAGACAGCGCATTGGCGCCCGTCACGGCCTCGATGCGGCGCACGCCTGCGGCCACGCCGCCTTCGCTCACGACCTTGAACAGACCGATATCGCCCGTGCGCTGCACGTGCGTGCCGCCGCACAGTTCGCGGCTGGTACCAATGTCCAGCACGCGCACGGTGTCGCCGTACTTTTCACCAAACAGCATCACGGCACCGGTCTTCTGGGCCGACTCGATGTCCATCACGCGGGCCTGCGTGGGGTGGTTGTCCAGGATCTCGGCATTGACGCGGCGCTCGATCTCGCGAATTTCCACCGCGGTCACGGCTGCGTTGTGCGTGAAGTCGAAGCGGGTACGGTCAGCGTTGACCAGGCTCCCCTTTTGCTGCACATGGCTGCCCAGCACTTCGCGCAGGGCCTTGTGCATGATGTGTGTGACCGAGTGGTTGCGCATGGTGGCGGCGCGCACCGCCGTGTTGACCTGGGCCTGCACGGTGTCGCCCACGTTCAGCGTGCCCTCTTCGAGCGTGCCATGGTGGCCAAACACATCGGCCTTGATCTTGAGCGTATCGCCAACCGCAAAGCGGGCCGAGCCGCTGGTGATCACACCCTCGTCGCCCACCTGCCCGCCGCTTTCGGCATAGAACGGGGTGCTGTCGAGCACCACCACGCCGTTTTGGCCACTCTTGAGGGCTGCAGCGCTTGTCCCGTCTACATAGATTGCTACGATTTTTGCTTCGTGGGCCAGCTGCTCGTAGCCTGTGAACCGGTTGGAGGCGCCGGTGTACTCCAGCGCCTTGTCCATTTTGAACTTGCCGGCTGCGCGGGCCTGGGCCTTTTGCTTTTCCATGGCGGTCCGGAAGCCGGCCTCATCGACTTCGACGTCGCGCTCGCGGCACACATCGTTGGTCAGGTCGAGCGGGAAGCCGTAGGTGTCGTGCAGCTTGAAGGCCACATCGCCGGGCAGTACCTTGGCGCCGCCGTCCAGGGCCGCGTCCAGAATTTCCATGCCGTTGGCCAGCGTCTCAAAAAAGCGCTCTTCCTCAGCCTTGAGCACATCGGTGATGCGTTTTTCCTGCTCGCGGATCGACGGGTACGCATCGCCCATCAGGCGTACCAGGTCAGCCACCAGCTTGTGGAAGAAAGGCGTCTTCTTGCCCAGCTTGTAGCCGTGGCGGATGGCGCGGCGCACGATGCGGCGCTGCACGTAGCCGCGGCCCTCGTTGCTCGGGATCACGCCGTCGCTGATGAGGAACGAGGTGGCGCGGATGTGGTCGGCGATCACCTTGAGCGACGGGTTGCTCAGGTCGGCCGTGTGGGTCTCGCGGCCGGCGGCCTGGATGAGCGCGTCAAAAATGTCGATCTCGTAGTTGCTGTGCACATGCTGCAGGATGGCGGCCAGGCGCTCCAGGCCCATGCCGGTGTCCACGCAAGGCGCGGGCAGCGGCGTGACCGAGCCGTCCTCGGCCATGTTGAACTGCATGAACACGTTGTTCCAGATCTCGATGAAACGGTCGCCGTCTTCATCGGGGCTGCCGGGGGGGCCGCCGGCAATATGCGGGCCATGGTCGTAGAAGATTTCGCTGCACGGGCCGCAAGGGCCCGTGTCGGCCATCATCCAGAAGTTGTCGGACTTGTACCGGCCGCCCTTGTTGTCGCCGATGCGGATCACGCGCTCGGGCGGCAGGCCGATTTCCTTGGTCCAGATGTCGTAGGCCTCGTCGTCTTCCTGGTACACGGTGGCCAGCAGGCGCTCGGGCGGCAGCTTGTACACGGTGGTCAGAAGCTCCCACGCCCAGTGCAGCGATTCACGCTTGAAGTAGTCGCCAAAGCTCCAGTTGCCCAGCATTTCAAAAAACGTGTGGTGGCGCGCGGTGTAGCCCACGTTTTCCAGGTCGTTGTGCTTGCCACCGGCACGCAGGCAGGCCTGTACCGACACGGCGCGGTTGTACGAGCGCTTGTCGGTGCCCAGGAACACGTCCTTGAACTGCACCATGCCCGAGTTGGTGAACATCAGCGTCGGGTCGTTGCCGGGCACCAGCGGGCTGGACGCCACCACGGTGTGGCCCTTGGAGACGAAGAAGTCCAGGAATGACTTGCGGATGTCGGCGACGGAAAAAGTGGGGTTGCTCATGGTGTGTACGTTGGTTGTGCACGGGGCGATGCCGCACAGGGTCGGCACGCGTGGGCCAACCGGCAATTATAGGTTTGCGGGCCTGTCGCTGGCGGCACAGTGGACGGGCGCGCCAAGGCGCTATTCTTTCGGCGGCCAAGGCTGTTGCAGCACGCTCTGCCCGCCTTGGCCAGCCCCGACTCCGCCCCGGTCTCCCACCCGTTCACCAGCGACACCCCACGGCCATGCACCCATCGCCCCTTGCCCTGCTCAACGACCCCACCCTGCTCAAGACCGATGCGCTGGTCAATGGCCAGTGGCTGCCCGGCAGCAGCCGTTTTGACGTGAACGACCCGGCCACCGGGCACAAGCTGGCCGACGTGGCCAACCTGGGCCCTTCCGATGCCGAGGCCGCCATCGCAGCGGCCAATGCCGCCTGGGGCCCGTGGAAAACCCGCACGGCCAAGGAGCGCAGCGCCATTCTGCGCAAATGGTTTGACCTGCTGATGGCCCACCAGGACGACCTCGCCCGCATCATGACGGCCGAGCAAGGCAAGCCCTTTGCCGAAGCCAAGGGCGAAGTGGCCTACGGCGCGAGCTTTGTGGAATGGTTTGCCGAAGAAGCCAAGCGCGTGAACGGCGAGACGCTGCCACAGTTCGACAACAACCGTCGTTTGCTGGTACTCAAGCAGCCGATTGGCGTGTGCGCGGCCATCACGCCGTGGAATTTTCCGCTGGCCATGATCACCCGCAAGGTTGCGCCCGCACTGGCCGCGGGCTGCCCCGTGGTCATCAAACCGGCCGAGTTGACGCCGCTCACCGCCCTGGCCGCGGCCGAGCTGGCCATTCGCGCGGGCATACCGGCGGGCGTGCTCAACATCCTGAGCGCCGACAGCGCCAACTCGATTGCCATCGGCAAGGTGCTGTGCGCCAGCGACGTGGTGCGGCACATCAGCTTTACCGGCAGCACCGAGGTGGGCCGCATCCTGATGGCGCAATCGGCCCCCACGGTCAAGAAGATGTCGCTGGAGCTGGGCGGCAACGCCCCCTTCATCGTGTTTGACGACGCCGACGTGGACAGCGCCGTGGAAGGCGCGTTTGCCAGCAAGTACCGCAACGCGGGCCAGACCTGCGTGTGCACCAACCGTTTCTACGTGCAGGACGGCGTGTACGACGAATTCGTGGCCAAGTTTGCAGCCAAGGTAAAGACCGCCAAGGTCGGCAACGGCTTTGAGGAGGGCGTGAGCCAGGGCCCGCTCATCGAAGAAGCGGCGCTTGAGAAAGTGCAGCGCCATGTCGACGACGCCCTGGCCAAGGGTGGCCGGGTGGTGGCCGGTGGCCAGCGGCTGAAAAGCCTGGGGTCGGGCCAGTTCTTCGAGCCCACGGTGGTGGCCAACGCCACGGCCGACATGCTCTGCGCCCGCGAGGAAACCTTCGGGCCGTTTGCCCCGGTGTTCCGTTTCAAGACCGAGCAGGAGGCCATCGATGCGGCCAACCACACCGAGTTCGGGCTGGCCAGCTACTTCTACAGCCGCGACGTGGGGCGGATCTTCCGCGTGGGCGAGGCCCTGGAATACGGCATGGTCGGCATCAACGTGGGCATCCTGGCCACTGAGCATGTCCCTTTTGGCGGCGTCAAGCAGTCGGGCCTGGGCCGCGAGGGCTCGCACTACGGCATGGACGACTACGTCGAGATCAAGTACCTGTGCCTGGGCGACATCCTGAAGTAACCAAAATGCTATATTTATTATAGCAATAAAAGCTTATACAGCAAGCCAAATAAGCCAATTTGACTCACGTTTTTTATCGAACAGCCCTGTCGATACCCTGGACGCGCTGAACCGAAGCAAAAAGGCCGGCCCCGCTTTCACGGGGCCGGCCTTTTTGGAGAGATTCTGGAGCGGGTGATGGGAATCGAACCCACGCTATTTGCTTGGGAAGCAAAAGTTCTACCATTGAACTACACCCGCAATCTGCAACCCGTTGATTTCAAACGGGGTTTGCTCGCAAGTCGTTGATTTTGCTGGCGTTTTCTGCGCCCATCAAACCACCGGCTTTTCCATATTGTATCTATGTTTACCTACGCCAGATAACCCGCTGGCGTAGGTTTGGTTCAGGTTTTTTGGCGTAGGATGCGCGCCATGTTCTTCGACCCCCGTGCGGCCAAGCTCCTACCCCCTGGCGAACACATCGTAATCGACGGCTGCCAGGGCCTGCGGCTGGTGGCCACGGCCACGCGCAAAACGTGGACATACCGCTACAAGAACGATAGCGGGAAGATGAAGCAGGTAGCCATTGGGCAATGGCCCGCAACCCCCGTGCAGGCAGCCGTGGCAAAGTGGCAGGAGCTGCGCGACAAGCGCAGCGCAGGGATCGACCCGCAGGCCCAGCGCAAGAAGGAAAAGCGCGCCGCCAAGGTGGCCCCGGTCGAGGCGTACACCGTGCGCCAGCTGGTGGCCGACTACGTGGCGGGCCCACTCAAGGACAGCCGCAAGCCCGAAGGATTCGAGGCCGCGCGCCGCGCGCTGCAGGCCGTTCTGGACGACACCCCGATCTTTGCAGAGTCCGCTGCCCACGAGGTGACGCGCGGCGTAGCTTTCGGGATTCTGGACGCCAAAAAAGCTACGCCTATGGCCGCCGTCAAGCTGCGGTCATTGTTCGGCGCAGCCTGGGAGCACGCCCATGACTGCGGCCGCCTGGATGGCACGGTGCCCAACTGGTGGCGCCAAGTCATGCGGGGCAAGCTCAAGAGCAAGGGCAAGATCATCGGCGGCGAGCACGTCGGCCAGGCGCGCCGCGTGCTGACCGGCGACGAGGTGGGCCAGCTGTTGCGCTGGCTGAAGAACATGCACCCGCACGGGCGCGATGCCCTGGTGATGTACTTGTGGACGTGCGCCCGGGGCGCGGAGATTTTCAGCCTGCGGCCAGAGCATGTGACCAAGGAGCGCGGGCAGTGGTGGTGGACGGTACCCAAGGCGCTGACCAAGAACGCGGGCGAAGCCCATGCCGTGGATCTGCGCGTGCCGTTGTACGGTCGGGCGCTGGAGGTAGTGCAGCGCCGCATGAAAGCGCCCGGCGCGGGCGGGTGGTTGTTCACCGGCGTGAAGGGTGAGCCCTACAACCAGAAGGACTTTTCCACCTACATCTATAGCCTGCAGCCCTACTCCGAAAAGGTGGCCCGCCGGTCATCGCCCGGCCTGGTGCTGCCCGTCACGCACTGGACCCCGCACAACCTGCGGCGCACGGCGCGCACCATGCTCGCGCAGCTGGGGTGCATCAACGAGGTGGCAGAGGCCATTGTGGGCCACATGCCCAAGGACATCGTGGCCACGTACAACGCGCACACCTACGATGCGGAGCGGTTGGAGTGGCTGTCCAAGCTGGACCAGCACCTGGAGGGGCTGGCGGGGAATCGGTCAGCGGCCTGAATCAGCCGGCTGCGTAATCTTGAGATCGACTAGGCCGCTGCCTGCTTCCGGTTTTGATGTCGCGCAGGATGCGAGTAGGGCAAAAATGGCGACCGTCAGAAGCTCGCGGGTTGGGTGCTTACCCAGCGAGACGGGAACGACGTAGCCAATGATTGCAATGGCCGCGACGACTGCGAGAACGAAGGAGATCACGTTAAAGTTCTTTCAGGGTAAGGCCCCGGCTGCCGGCCGGGATGGCATCACTGGCCAGGCTTCGGAGAGGGTTCGGACATCAGCGCGCGGTCAGTGTCGATCTGCTTGCGCAAAAGCACTACTTCGGCATCCCTTCGGACAAGATCCGTTCGGAGTTCTCCGACCACTGCAACCCCTTCGACAAGCTGGCGGTCGAAGGCTTCAAGTCGATCCGCAATACCGCTGCTGGCAGTGGTGCAGGCTGCGGCTTGCGCGCGATAAGTGGCGGCTCTGCGTTCGGCGTCTGTACGCAGCCGGTCAGAACGAGCAAGGTCAACGCGAGCAATGGCATCGCGCACCGGCTGCGACATGGTGAATTCGTCAGCGTTTTTCGACGTGTCTGCGGCATGGGTCGATTCCTTCGATGCGGTTTGGATTTCGTCGGCGCGCGCGGCTTCTGAGCGCTTGAGATTCGCGGTCGTTTGATCCAGGCGAAGCTCGGCCAGCTCGGCGGTGTAGCGGGCATCCTGGAAAGCCCAGGCTGCGGCAGCGGCCACGACGGCGGCCACGAACGATGCGATTAGGGTGATGTTCATGTGAGATCTCGCCCGCACTTCGCGGTTTCATCTGCGCGCCGGTTGGCCAGGCCCTGCACCATGGTGTAGACCTTCTTGCCCGTCTTGGGGTCGATGGCGCTGGTGAAGCTCCACACCATCCGGCCGTCATCGCCGCGGCTGATGCGCTGGCAGCCGCGCAGCCACTCGCCACGATTCCAGGCGGCGAGCGCCCCACTTTCGCAGGTGCTGGGCGCGCCAAAATTCCATGCGTGGCTGGTGGCCATGTCGAACACGCTTGGGGGCGGCAGGCGCTTGAAGCACGGCAACAGGTCGCGCTGCACGCGCTCAATGGCGTTTGCTTCTTCGACCACGCACTTTTCTTCGCTCCAGCGCTCGCCCACGATGATCGGGGTGCGCGTGACGTGCCGGGTCAGGCCATTGCAGACGGTGGGGATGTTGTTGGCCAGCTTGTCGGGGTACACCACCAGCACGCGGGCCTTACCGCTTTCCCACTGCTGCAGGTGCTCCACCAGCGAAGGCGCCAGCAGGGTGACAAAGCCGCCAAGGGCTGCCACCCAAACCACCTTGGGGTTGATCTTGGGGGCGGTCATTCGTCGGCGCCCAGTTCGCCCAGGTCTGTGTCGTGATGAAAGATCGGCACGCCGGAGGTGCGCATCAACTCCATGCGCAGGGATCGCTCTGCCTCACGCCGCTGGTGCTCTGCTTCGCGCCGCTGGTTTTCAAGGGCATGGCGCTTGTCGGCCTTGTGCTTGTAGTACGAATTCACCAGCACACCCAGGATCGCAACAATCGCGCCCACGTAGGCGGCAAGGTCAGCCGCCGTCAAGCCGCCAAAAACGGCAGCGATGCCACCGGCCACGGAAGCCTTTACGCCCGCGCTGCTGATGGCTTCCATAGTTTCGGTTTTCATGGGGTTGCATGATTGCGGCTGCGCCCCGTGCAGTCGAACCCTACAGGGGGGGTCAACTTGTCACCACAACACGCGCCGGGCGTGTGGCCGGGTGAATCTGCGGCCTGGCGGTCGCGGCAACCACGCGCTCGAGCGATGTGTGTGCCGTGGCGGCCCTGGCGCGCGTCAGCACCGACACATCACCTCGGAATTTGCGCTCGCCCACGCGAAGCACCGCGACACTCACAAGGTCGTCCAGCGTTACATCCGATTCGGCGCCGCTGACCAAGATCGCTTCGCTCAACGATTCCAGGTCATCCAGCCATACGGACATCCCTGCGGTGATGGGGACCACGGCCGTGCACTGGCCGACCGCATCATCCAGCACAGCAGATGCTGCGAACTCTGAGCTGACGACGACTTGCGCCGCCGACGTGGCCGCGTCAAGCTGCACCGCAGACTGGGCGGCCACCAGCACCGACGCCACCGATGCAGCCGCCACGGCGTCCAGGGTGACAGCACTTTGCGCTGCAACGCCCACGGTCGTGGTGCTTGCCGATGTGGCTGCGTCCAGGGTGACGCTGCTATCGAACGACTTGACCGATGTGGTGGAGAAAGTTGCCGATTGGGTCGCGTCATCCAGCACCTGGCTGCTGATGGCAGACACAAGCACGGCCACAGCTGCAGCACCAATGGCATCGTCCAGCACGGCCGCAGAGCTTGCCCGCACCTGCACGGAGACTGCTGATGTCCCGGCGGCATCGTCGAGGGTCACGGTGGACGCGGCCGAAACCCGCACGGTGCCCGCCGCGGTGCCCACGGCATCGTCCAGCACCACGGTGCTGACCAGCGACAGCGCGGGCGGCGGCGCCACCAGCACAGCTGTGCCGACCACCTCGTCCAGCGCCACCTCTGAATCGGCCCGGACCAGCGCCTTGGCCGCACTCGCGCCGGTGGCGTCATCCAGCAGCACCGTGCTCTGGGCCAGCACCGCAGCTATGCCCGCAGCGGTGAAGGAGCCTACCGATACCGCGTCATCCAGCGTGGTGAACGATGAAAACTCGCCCGTTGCGGCGCTCGCCGGCACCAGGTCGAAGTTGACAGCGTTGTAGTTGGGCGGCGTGTACGTGCCAGCCAGGTCGAAGTTGACCGCGTTGTACGCGGGTGGGAAGTACGTGCCCGCCGGGTTCGCCACAGTCGCGGTCGCGCTCCCGCCAGCGTCATCAAGCGTGACGCTGCTGGCAAGGAGCGGGCCAAACTGCTGGCCGAATATGGCGAGCATGGTTTATCAGGTGAAGGTGGTAGAGACCTTCACCTCGCCCGCGCCGATTGCGGTCGTGTCGAGGTCGCCGGCCGCGCCGGTGATTGCGAGTGAGATGCCCGTCCCGAAGCGGATGCCGTTTGAACCGCCGTTGACCAGCACCGTAGCGCCCGCGGCCACCGCAACCGTGAACACGGGCACGGAGGTGCCTACTGTCGGGGCCGTCGTCAGGTTGAAGAGCTTGAGGAACCGGGTTGACGCAGATGTGTTGCTGACGACTGCGCTCCACAGCGTCCCTGCGGTGTTCTTGATGAGCAGGGCATTCGTCGTTGCCAGGCTATTCGTAAAGGTCGTCGTCGGCGTGACGGGTAGGATCGTGCCGCCCGTGACCGTGGCCGTGACCGTGCCCGTGACGGCCGTAGTCCCGCCCATGATCTGCACCGGCTGCGGGTGGGAGCCCACCGGATCGGACGAGGTGATGCGGACCTTGTTGCGGCCCTGGTCCTCCACTTGCAGGAAGCCGACGGTCAGGGTCGTGCTGCTGGCAGGCGCGGTGCTGCCGTTCTGCACGACGACGAAGAAGTGCAGTTCCGCGTCCTCGTCCGGGATGTTTTCCAGGCGGGTCGCGCGGTTCGCCCATTGGTAGCCGGTGTTACTGGCCGCGAGCGAGTCGCTGTAGCTGGCAGCAAGCACGTCGAAGGCAATCTGCCCGATGTGCCCAGGGCTGGCCGTCGTGCTGATCGTGGCCGTAGTGTTACCGCTGACCCAGCCGCGGCGCTGGCAGTCAAAGCTGCTGTTGGTCGCGGTCGTCCCGCTGTACTCGTTCGCCAGCCAGTTGTGACCGTACAGGGTCAGCGTACCCGTTCCGGTGGCAGGCCAGGCGGCCACGGTGAACGTGACGGTCAGCCCCGAGACTGACGCGATGGCGTAGCGCCCGGGGATGCCGGCCGCGCCGGTGATCGTGGACAACCGCACGAACTGCCCCACACTGTTGGCAGCGAATGGGTTGGTCGTTGGAAACGTCACAGTCACGCTCGTCGCACTGTTGATCGTGTACGCCAGGTTGGCGCCGATGAGGTCGGCCAGCTCAAAGCGGAAAGTCTGGTTGGCGATCCGCTGTGACAGGATGGCCTTGTAGCGCGCCAGCAGCGAACCCCTGAAAGCAAGGTTTGAGCGGAGCACCGTCTCGCTGTTCGCGGTGGTGCCGGTGGTGATGACCAGGTTGCCGGCCGTCTGGTTGACGGCCATGCCCGCGCCCGTCTGCACCAGCGTCATTTCGTTGGCCGCCAAGCCCTGTAGTCCAGACCCCACCTCCGCGAACCCGACGCGCCAAAAGAGCGGGGGCGCGTGCTGGGTAGGGAGTGGGTTCGTCACGCTGACCGGAAACGCCTCGGCCGCGCCACCAGTCGCCAGCTTGGTGATCTGGTAGTGCTCGCCACCGGCAACATCAGTTGCCAGAGTCGGCCCGCCGGCGGAAGGATTGAGGGTAAGAGACATGGTTTAGCCTGCGGAAATGTGGTCGTGCGCTGCTGTGCGCAGGAATGGGGCTGCCGCGTTCGGGTCTTGCGCCAGCACGGTGTAGGCTTCGAGTTCGTTTCGGTTCAGGCCGACGAAGCTGTAGGTGCCGTCAGCGGCGGTGATGGTCCGCTCAACGAGCCGCATATTGGGGTGGTAGATGAGGCCGACTGACACGCCCGCGCGGGGTATTCCACCCACAAGCACCATCCCCGAGATCACACCGCCCGCGTCGATCTCCACGAGCTTCGGGTCGCTGGGCGATCTCTGCACATACGTGACGGGCGATGCCCCCTTGCGAAAGAACAAGGTAGGCACGGGGTTTCGGGCTACAGATCCGAGGTCGGCCATGGTCAGTTCCAGGTGTCGGACAACTCGATGATGATGTGGGCGCCCGCGCCGATGACGGTAGAGGCCAGCCCGCCAAACATCTGGAACTGCCTGCCAGAAAGGGAGCCAGCGCCGCCAGACCAGGTAGTTCGGTGCCCGCCGACATCGGCGGGCGCGTGGTGGCATTCCCACATACCGGGCACACGGCCACGGCGGTAGCCGTCGCAGAAGATGACAGGCTGAGATTGCAGTAGCCCGCCGCGAACTCGGTCAGGGTAGGGGTGGATGGAGCTAGGACCTCCCCAAACGCTGGACGTTGCAGTCGTCCCATTTCGGGCATCGCTCAGGAAACTCGTCGCAACCGCACCGAGCGCACCCGTATCGCTGCGCATGACCCAAACCCCATTCGCTGATGTCGCATCCACGTACCCTGAATAGCCGCACCCGTCGTTGGTGCTAGCAATCAGCATCGTGTTGAAGGTGTCTCCGGGCAGGTCGCTGAAAAACGTCCCAAAACCCATGTACTCGGGATAGGTCCCAGCGTCACCTTGCTCCACAATCAAGTGAAAAAACGAGGATGTCGCAACCAACACCCAGGACGGATTTGGGCTGACGCGGCCGGCGACGAAATAGGAGAATCCCGCCCCATTGCCCCCCATCTGCCCCGTGGTCGGGCAAGGCCCGGTGCCGGTGCTGATGGCGGTCATGTTTTCGTAGGCGCGCACCTTGATGACACGGTTCGTGGATGTGTCCGTGCCGCCGTCGAACACGCGCAGGAAACGGTTGTTCCCGCCTGCGCCTTCCTTGAAGGCAATCAGGTTGGTGCCCGTGAACGGCGCGGTCCAGCCGGCAGCGGCCTTGCTTCCGTAGCCGTCCACCAGGCAGGCCTTCATCACGGCGATGAGGGAGCCGTTGGCGTTGGACAGCAGCGGTGCGCCGACATCCGTGGATCGGTAGACGGTGACTGGCATGGCTTAGGCGTTCCCGTCCGTGAGGGTCTTGGTCGTCACGGTCACGGTCTGGGCCGCGGCGATGATGGTGTTGTCCACCGTCATCGAGCCGCCGCCGCCAGTGGCGGTGATGTTGCCCTGCTCATCGCAGTTCGTACCCGCGCTGTCGTAGATGCGGTAGTAGCCCGCGGTGCCCGCGTTGGTGGCGGCCACCGTCCAGGAGCCATTGAGCACCTTGCTGCCGTTGCTGGCCGCTGCCAGCCAGTCGGCCGGGCAGGTGATTTCAGCGATCAGCGTGCCCGTGGGCGCAGCCGCGCAGTTGGCCGGCATGGCGCCGCTGTAGATGCGCAGCTTGGGAGACGCGCCGGTGGTTGCCTCAATGGCATCGAGGCGGGCATTGCGCACACGCACGGAGAATTGAACTGGCATGGTGTGCCTCCTTCAGATAATGGGGGTGGTGATTTCTGAGCTGACCTGCACGGCACCCTCCAGCAGCGCTGTAACCACGCCACCCGGGGAAACAAGCTCCAGGTCGTAGGCGCCAGATGTCCAGGTCATTGCCTCGGTCTGGTCGGCCCGGATAACGATCTCGATAACCTTGCCGGCGTCGTCCAGCGTGATGCCGCCGTTGGCATCCGATGTCAGTGACAGCAACACAGCGCCGCCGGGCCGGTCCTTGATCTGCATCCGCGCCACGTAGCCAGACAGCGGGTGTGGCGTCATCCAGGCGAGATACCCAGAATTCGCTACGTGCTGGGAGTAGCTGGCAGCGCTGATGCCGTTGAATTCAATCTGCGTGGCACTCAGCACCTTGGCCCGGCGCATGTCTGCCAGGCGCGGAGGGTTGTTGGCTGCATTGAGCTGCGTAAGGCCGCGGGCATCCACTACGGCCACATTCCAGCCGTCCGGGATGGTGTGGGATGCAGTGGTGATGGACACGGGCGCCGTCAAGGAAATGCTGGCGATGGCCGCGTAAACCCACGGCTCCGTCTCCCAGCGCACGGGCAGGACGAAGGTAGCCCCTCGCCGGAGTTCGATGTCGTACTGCAGTGCTGCTGTCATGCCCTGCAGTTTTCCGCCTGTCGGGCTCGGCGTCGAACCCGACAGGGGGGCTACTACGGGGCTTCGCGGGTGCGCTGCACCTCTTGGCGCATCTGCTCGCGCAGAGCCTTCAAATCGTGCAGCCGCTGTGCAGTTCGCGCTTTGCCTTCAGGTACGCCGCGTGGGCTTGCTCAGGATCATCAAACCGCCCAAGACTGCGTGCCCTGCCATTCACAGTTATGTCAGCGCGGATGCCGCCGTCGCGCTTGTCGATTGAAACACCCATCGGCAACCCGGACTGTTTGTTGCGATGAGCTTTCCTGCGGTTTTCGGCATTGGTCTGGTGCGGCACGTCCCGCAGGTTTCTCCAGCGGTTGTTCCCGGGCACGCCATCCATGTGATCCACATCACCAAGCGGCCACGCCCCCGTCTGCATCAACCATGCGAGACGGTGCGCGTAGTAAAGCGTGCCATCGACTTGGATACGAAGGTGCCCAGTCAAATCCGGTGAACCAGTCTCTGTGCCGGCCTTGATGCGCCCCCAGCGGCCTGCATTCACTTTCCAGGTGAAGATGCCGGTTTCTGGGTCGTAGTTGAGCAGCTCGCGCAAACGCTGAGCGGTAAGATTGGCGGTAGCCATGCTTTCGTTCTCCAATAACGATGGTTTGGTCAGAGGCCCGCCCGTGTTGACGCACCGGCGGGCCTCGTCATTTTGTCGGATCAGTCGGCGTTTGCAAACCGGCCAGCATCCATGGCATCACGGCGATTGCGCGGCAGGTACACGCCACCCTCGGCTTGGTCGATGCGCTTTTGACGATTGCGCACGCTCTGCACGATGTTGATGGCCGTGATGCGGCGGCCCGGGTTTTTCTCGTTAAAGCGCTCGATTTCCTTGAGCGCCTCGGCACGGGCTTCCGCATCCTTGTCCATCGTGGCGCGCGCTGCCTTGGTCAGCAACTCCTGGCGGCGCTCGCCCAGTGCGCGGTCGCGTTGCGCGATGGCGCTCTTGCCCTCGGTGGCGTTGCGAACCTCGGACGGGGAGAATCCAAGGAACTGTCCGACTACGCCAGCGGCGCTGACCTCATCCTTGACCACAATCCCTGTTTTGTCCTGCACGCCTTCGGCCTCGTACCGCACCGACTTGATCGGGCCGCGCAAAGCCGCCGGCATCATCGACTCCAGTCCGCGCGCATACTGGCCTTGCGCCATGTCCTGCAGCCCCTTGAGCAGATTCACACCGATGCCAGCCACCGGCCCAAGGGCTGCCGCCATTGCAGACTCTGCCAGGCGCTGCCCTTCCAGGCCCTCCTGAACATCAGGGAAGATCAGCTTATCCAGGCCGACACGGCCCGAAATATCCCACGGCGTCAGACGCGAAAGTCCACGGCTCATCACTTCAGCAGGCTTCTGACCGAATGTGTCTGCCAGCATGTTCTGCAGCGCCACCTTGGCGTCCCACGGCTCATCATCATCGCCTCCAATCATGGATGCCGCTGCCAGCAACGTAGTCACCATGGGCAGGCCAAGCACGCCCGCTGCCGCCGCATGGGTTGCCAGCAGGCCGCCCAAAGTCTTGCGGGCCTGCGCGCGGGCCTCTGGGGTTTCTGCCTTGATAGCCTGCTGAGCGTTCCGCGCCAGGGTGTAGACCATGTTCTGCCCGTATTGCTTGAACAGCAGCACCACCTTTGCCACGTTGCCCTGCATGATCCGCGGGCGGTTCGCTGCGGCGTAGTCAAAGTGGCCGTCGTAGGTTGCCTTGGTCGCCTGCTCGAAGGCAGCTTTCTGGTCGGTGCCCGCTTCGCGCGCCAGCCGGTAGGCGGCCACAAACGTCACCTGGCGGTTGAAGCGCTCGGCGTGGTGGAACAGGAACGATGCCCAGCGCATTACCGGGCGGATCTTCCACATCACCCCTGCATCCTCACCTTGGGCAATGCCGGCCAAGTCGTGCGCCATGGTCACGTCGATGGTGCCCGCGCGAACGGCCTCATCGTAGGCGGCCCGCTCGTCCTCGTTGAGTGATCCCGTGATGTCGTTCTTTCCCTTGGCGGCCTCCGCACTGGCCTTGAGCAGCGCGGCGCTGGCCTTGCCATAGCCCCACTTTGCACCCATGACTGGGTACGCCACCAAGGCTGTTTGGCTCAAGTTCACCATGGCCGATGCAGGCGACAAGCCAAGGTGGAACACAAAACCAAAGCTGGTCAACGCCGTGGACAGCGCGTTGCTCTTGGGGTTCATCAGCGTCTCGTGGCGCTTGTTCATCTCATCCACCACGCGCTGGGCGCTGGGCTGGTCGAACCCTTCCACCTCCCGCCAGTCATCCACATGCTTCTGCATGGCAACCAGCTCGTTTTGCATCAGGTCGGAGTAGCGCAGCTTGGCCAGATACCGGGCGCCATGGAACATGTTTTGCGCGTAGGCGCGGCGTGCATCCTGGCTGAAACCGGGCGTGCCCTTGCGGTGAATCCCGTGCTTGGCCCAGCTCAGGTCTGGCAGGCTCGACAGGTACAGCTGCCCCAGCGTGTCCTCCAGCTCGGCCCGCTGCACAGCATCCATGTCCTGCTTGTCCAGCACCTGGTACAGCTCGGTCATAAAGCCGCGACCCACCGCGTCGCGTTCAGCCACGAATTCCTTGCTCAACATCACACGGCCGACCGTGAAGCCCTTGTCCCGCTGAAAGGCAGACAACAGACTGCCCCGCAGTGAGTTGGCCTCGTCCATGGTTTCCGCGCGGCTCACGCTTTCCACTTTGCCATCCGGCCCCTTGACCGTCACCACATACTGGCCGAAGCGCGCCAGGGGAAAGTACACACCCTTGACCGCTTTGAAGAACTCGTCGTCCATCTGCTTGAGCAGTGCCGCCTTGCGCTCGCCCTTGATTTCGCTGCGCTCAATGCGCTCCTTGATGGCGCTCCGGACCTTCTCGTGATGCGACTGGTAGGCATCGCGCGTGTCGATGTATGCCTTCTGCGCGCCGTCGCTCAGCACCTTGAACCGGCCTTGCAGTGACATGTACCGGGCCTTGTCATCCCCCTCCACATACGGCTTGGCAGGGTCTATCTGCGCCAGGGTGGCGTCATGCATCAGGTCGGCCAACTTGCCCTCATCCGGCAGCTTGGCCCAGCGCGTGACCAATTGGTCTGCCTCGGCGCCGCCCTCGTTCTTGTCGGCCTCCATCTGCTGGACCAGCCGGTTGTATTCAGTCATGGGCAGCATGTCGCCATAGATGTCCACGATCTGGCGGCGGCCCAAGGATTGCAGCCCAAGGCCTAGGTAGTCCGTGGCCTTGAAACCAGCCCGCTGCTTGATGTTGCTGACGGTGATGGACTTCAGCGAGTCGCCTACCGCCTTGGCAGCCGCCGTCGTGCGGCTGAAATTGATGCGGGTGTCGTCGGGGTCTTGGCCTTGACCCGGGCTGCCTTCCGGGTAGACAATCCGCACATCCCCGGTATCGCTTCGGGCGTAGGACGGCACGATTCGGTCTTTGATCGCTTCAAAATCCGTCGTACCGGGGTACTTTCTCATGCTGGTCATAGCCAGCGTCTTGCGCCCAGAGCGCACCTCCTCCAAATACAAGACCGTTCCATCTGGCATCCGTTTCAGGCTGCCTACGATGTCTTGCCCGCGCGGAGTCTTTGCGCCCAGTATCAGCGCGTCAGCAGATGCGATGATCTTCGGCACGGCGGCAATGTCCGCCTCACCCAGTGGTAACTGACCCTGCTTCGCCTCTACTGCAGCATCGCCATGTCGTTTCAGCGCGTGACGAACCGCAAACATGTCGGCAGCGTGCGTGAACCCACCATCCACCGGCACGCCTTCGCGCTGCAGCAACTCAAGCTGCTGCGGAGAAACCTGGCCCAGCACCACCGTCTTGTTTGCATTGCCCGGTGCCTGCGCCTCGGCTGCAAGTTCGCGCAACGCAGCTTCTGTGCCGGAAGCACCACGGCTGAACGCCATCATCGCCCGCTCCAGCGACTGCTGCGGCGTCTCGCTCGAACGGGTCACAAAGCCCCGGGCCGGCAGGATGTAGCTGCGGATGATCTCGGCATCCGTCAGCGCCAGGTTCTTGAACCCGGGCACGTTCGCGCGCAGCCAGGTGCGCACGGCAGCCACGGCGCGCTGCACGAAACCGATGGTCGGCTGCGTCTGCGCCATTTCGGCCAGCACTTCCTCTGCCGCTGAAAGCCGGTCACGCTCGCTCATGGCCGCCCAGGTAGCCACATCGCTCATGCCCTTGGCCACCATGCCGTACTCGCGCGCCTTGGCCAGCACGTCCTTGCGGCGCATCGTGCCCATCTGCTGCAGGATGGGTTTCAGGCCATCCCCGAACACACCGCGCAGCCCGTAGTGGCCCAGCGCCTCGTGAAACAGCACCTCGGCAATCTGCTCGGGGCCCTTGAGCACGTCCGACAGCAGGTACACCTTGCCCTGGTAGATGAAACCGCGGGCCTCGCCGTCGCTGCCCTGGCTCTTGAGCTGTTCGTCGTAGTCGCGCACGCGCTGCGGGATCTTGGGGTCTTGCATGTTGCGGGCCACGATGATCTCGGGCGCGCGGGTCCACTGGGCGGTCAGGCCATCGACCAGCATCTGCGTGGCCACCAGGCGGGCATTGCTGTCGGCGGTGGGGGCTGGGCCCTCTGCATAGAGCGCGGCCACGGCCTGCTCAGGGGACAGTCCTGCCTGCGCCTCCCTGTCGAACGATGGCGAATTGGCCCGGCGGTAGCCAGAGAGCTGCTTGTCCGTTAGAATCTTTGCTGTTCCCCGCGATGCTTGCTCGACCCTGGACAATTGCAGTCCAGACGGAGCAAGGATTTCGGGGAATTTCTTTTTGTCGACGTAGCGCGTGAGGCCATCAGCCGCCCAACGCATCCACGGTGTGCGGCCAGCGGCATCAAACGCATTCACCAACAGGTGAACCTGCATCCCACCGACTGCCGTGTTCGGCTCCAGAATCATGCGCACTGGTGCACCGTTCACGAGCTCGGGAGCGATGAGCACCAATCGCCCGGGCACCGTATCGCTGTCAAAGGCCGCTGCAGGGTTGTCCAACCATTCCGGGATCTTCTTCCACACCTCAGCCGTCATGCGCTGGTGGTTGTCCTGCCCCTGGCGCACCTTCCCCTCTGCAAGGACCACCGGCTGATCGGGATAGCCCAGCAGACCAAGAACATCCGACCGATCCAAAACCTTCGCCCCCATGCGCGACGCTGTATCGCCCGCAAACAGAGCGTCAATGCGCGACTCGTAGGCGCTCTTGGTGCCTTGCGAGCGGCTGAACATCGCCACGCCCTTGTCCGTCTCCCTGGTCTTGATGGTGCTGGCCAGCTTGTCGAATGCCGCGTTGATACGCGCACGCTCTTCGCCTGTCGGGTATGGGTTGCCCTTGTAGGCGCCGCCGGCAAAGCGGTCCTCTTCCACCCCGTGCACCAGGTAGTCCGACTTGGAACCCATGGCGGTCACGCGATCGAATACCCAGCTCTCAAAAGCCCGGGCAAACATTTCCGTGGGGCGGACCCAGTAGCCGTCCGTGGATTTGCCCGACAGCTTTTGCGCCTGGCTCGCGTACTCGCTGCGCCCGCGGCCGGCGTACATTGTTCCCTCGGGGTCGCCGCGCATCTCGTTCAGGGCCTGCTGCTTGTTCTGCACCATGTTCTGGTACATGGCCTTGAGGTCTGGTTGCTGCTCGTTGCGCGCCAGCGCTTCCGTGCGCTCTAGGTCGAGCTCATGGCTGCGCACCATTTCCGCCTTGGTGATCTGCTTGCTGAACAGGGCGCGCATCACGCCGTCGAACGCAGCGGCCATCTCGGGCCGCAGGTTGTCCAGGCGCATCTTTTCGACGTTCTTCCACTCGTTGCCAACCTTCTCCATGCGCTTGCGCGGCACGCCCATGTACTGGTCCTCGGAATACCAGCCCGAAGCGCCGCGCGCCTGCGTGGTGTACGCATCCGGTTTATCCAACTCACCAAAGTAGTGATCCATGGCGTGCGCCCATTCGTGGGCCATCGAGCCGCCGCCGCGAATCTTGGTCATGTTGATGACCAACTTGCCGGGTTCGTAGTGGGCGGCGAAACGGCCGCCGCCACGGGCGCCGAAGGCCATGCCCAGCGTGCCGTTCAGGCTCATAGCCTTGGGTGGCACGCCCATGATTTCGGCCAGGTCCATCAGGCCGTCATAGGCCATGTTCAGGATGCGCTGGCGCTCGTCCTGGGCGGACCAGTTGCCGAACTCGATGCCACGGAACCCCAGGTCGTTCACGAAGTCGTCGGCCTTCACGTCGCGGTCGATGCGCCGGGGCATGTTCTCGCGCTTGAGCTCGTCCAGGTTGGGGCGCACAGGCTCGGGCTTGCCGTCCTTCTTGCCCTTCATGTCGCGCTCATAGACCGTGGCCGCCGCAGCTTCGGCATCGGCTTTGCTTGCTGCGAAGGCAACCGCCTTGTTGTCCTTGGTGACAACACGGTAGAACCCGTCCAGGATCTGCTCGCGGGTCAATGGCGTGCCCACTTCGGCGGAGCGCGCCATGTAGATTTCGACGCCGCGCTCGGTCGTGCCGGGCCCGCCCTCTTCCCGGCCCACCACCAGGCGGGTTTTCCAGGGCGCTCCCTTTGCGGGGAAACCGTCCTGAACCATCTTCTTGGCCTTCATCAGGTCCGCACCACCCAGAACAAAAGGGTCGCTCCGCCCCTTGTAGACGGAGAACATCAGTTCACGCGCGGCGGTCTTGGCCTGCGGTTCGATGGTGTTCAGCCCGGCGCGCTGACGAATCGCCTGGTAAGCATTCCGCACCGCCTCGGGGCCTCTTGCCTCGGTGAGCACGTCGCGCACGATGCGCATCATCTGCACATACTGGCGGCGCCCCTCGGGCGTGTTCTTCTTCGGCTTGGCAGCCAGCTGGTCATAGATGGTCTTCACCATCGCCGCGGTCACGGGCTCGGATGCCTCAGACATCGCTTCGTAGTCGGGCCTCCACACATTCGCCTTGGTGGCCAGCTCGGCGCCCTCGGATTCCGTCATGGCATCGAGGTCTTCCAGATTCAGGCCGCGCTCTTTCCAGCGGTCCTTGCGCGCACCGCCGATCTTCTGGCCTGCGTCTTGGATGGGTTGCGGTGCGGTGGCGGTCGGGGGTAAACTTGTGCTCGCGCTGGCATCCGGGCGAGTTGTGTCATCCCGGTTGACAACGTCGGCAGTGTTCATCGTCGTGCCGTCGCCAGCGCCCTTTTCGTAAGCGGTCAAAAGCCAGACCTTACGATCACCCTTCCAGTCCAGGCTGACTGCGGCTTCACCACCCTCACTTACCAAACGCACGCGGTTTTTCCCAGATCGCTTTGGGTCTTTGGCCAGTGTGCTCAGGAATCCCTGGAGGTCATCCAGCACTTCTGGGTGAAACTTCTGCAGCTTGGCCAGGCCGAACCCGTCCTTGTTCCCGGTACCCTCCTCTCCCCACACCAGATCGATATCACCCACATCCGGGTGATTCAGCGCAGCAACCGCCTCGCCATCCTGCAGCTCGGTCAGCGCTTTGATGGCGCCTTGGGCGTCGCCACGGTATTGCGTAAGGATGGGACCGAACGGGCCCGTTTCAGCCTGTGCCGGCTGCGTCTCTTTTCCAGAATCGGCCGGGTCTACCTGCATCGTGGTGGACTGCGTGCTGGCCGGGGCGTTTGCTGGCGCATCGGACGCTTCGGCAGTTGAAGAAACTGCCGCGCGCTGGATGGGCCCCGCCTTCAATTCTTTAGCGTCCGGCTGCGTTTCATGCACTCGTACTCGCCCACGCACGCCGGGTTCATCCACCCAGACATCGCCATCCTTGCGCACCGCCCGTACTGTCACTGACCAGCGGCCGTTTTCATCCGGCGGGGAGTACGCCACTACGCGGTCGTATCCACCATAACCCTTTACGATGTTGCCAGGCGTAAAGTAGTCGGCACGAGCGGCCTGGGCTTCCTTCGCCCTGGCCGCCACGCTCTTGGGTTTAGATTTCTCTCGGGGCAAGGCATCAGCTTTCGCGGCATTCTTTTCGGCCCTCTCCCGCTTCAATCGCTGCGGGACCGTTTCGGCCGAAGCCGCCGCCTCTCCCTGCGCGCCTGCCGCTGGCGCTGCTTGCGCTCCAGTGTTCTCAGCCTGGGCGTCATCGGTCAGTGCCCGAACTTCTGGTGTGCCAGCAGTGGCTGGCGTGCCTGCGTCGCTGGTGGCTGGCTCTGCGGCTGGCGCTGCTCCTGCTTGCGCTGGTTGCGGGCTTGCTTGCTGGGCTTGATCGGCTTGAGGGCCATTGGGGCTTCCTTGGGCGGTTGAGAAATCGTTGGCTACCCCAGCGGCTTCCACGGCGGGGGCGGCGGCGGCTCCGGGTGCCTCGGCGGCAGCGGGTGCTGGCTCTTGGGTAGCCTGGGCATTGCCGGCCTCCTGTTGCTTGCGGGTGCGGATCTGCGCCAGCGCATCCTTGAGCCCGAACCCGGGGCCGGGGCGCGCAGTGGCGCCGGCCTGGCCCATCGTCGCGACAGGCGTGCCAGAAAAGTTGCCGGGCTGGCGGGGTGCTACTTGGCTGGCTTGGCCGGCCGCATCTGCTCCAGCGCCTTCGCGCGGGCCTGCGGGCTCATTCGCTTGAGTGCCAGCATCGACTGCAGCACTGCCTTGCGGGCTGACGGATTGGCGGGAAGTGGCAATGGCATCTTGAATGTCCTCGTCGGTCGCGCCCAGTGAGCGCAGAAAATCGGCTTCGCTGACGTTGCTTGCAGCATCGAAGTCGGGGATGTCGTCGTCGTTCTCGAAGTAGCGGGCCACCACAGGCTCGGAATCGACGCCGGCAAAGAACTGCTCATAGGCCGCCTGGTCGCGGGCGTCCGCTTCTTCCAGGCTGATGGGCGCGGGCTCGGGCTGCTCCACCACGGGCGGCTGCATGGCATCGGTCACGCCGGTGTCAATGGCGGTCAGCGCGGCGGCCGACAGTGCGCCGCCCTGCTCTGCGGCTGCGGATACCTGCTCGCGCACGGGGTCGATGGCCTTGGGCTCTACATCTGTCACATCGCCCACATAGCCGGGCGCTTGATAGGCCGGGGTGCGTGCGGTGCCGTCCGCGCCCACGGCAATCACACCCTGCTCGGGGGCGGGCAGTGCCAGGGTCGGGCCGGGTGCGGGTGGCTGGCCAGGTGCCACGTCCAGCGGCTGCCCCATCGCGTCCACGCCTTGCCGAACAGCCTCCAGCGTCTGGGTGGTTGCATCCTGATCCACGACGCCCGCTGCCTTGTTGAAGGCCTTGCTGCCCAAGGCCATGGCGCCACCGCTGCCAAGACCCATCAGGGATTCATCGATCACCTCGCCCGCATCCACATTGTCATAGGCGAGCTTCTGCCCCACCGCCTCGGATGCCCCTTCGCCCACCATTTCGGCGCCCACGACACCGGTGCCACGCAAGGCCTTCGCGCCCAGCGTGTTGCGCGCCGCATTGGTCGCCTCCAATCGGGCCAGAGTCGCGCTGGCATCTGCTGCGCTGATGGTCCCCGCCTTGACGGCATCGGCCAGCGTGCGGGCTTCCTTGGCAAGGGTTCGGCCACCCACACCAGCAAGGCCCATGGTCGCCACGTTCAGTACGGCATCGGTGCCAGCTGTGCCCACGCCCTTGCGTCGCGCCGCGCTTTCAAACTCGGGCAGCTTCTCGCCCACCATGGCGGAAACTTGGTCCTGCTTCTGGATGTCGATGCCGCGGGCCTGTGCCTCTTTCTGCACCTGCTCCTGCATCGCAGCGCCTTTTTCCAGGCCGTACCTGCCCGCGAAGCCACCGGCCACACCACCCACTACCCCGCCGACCAGCGTGCCCACGCCAGGCGCTACCGCAGTGCCGGCCATGGCGCCCAACTTGGCGCCAGCCAGGCCGCCTGCCATGCCAGGGATGGAGTTGGGCAGCTGCTCGGCAATCATCTTGCCGGCCTCGCCCGGGTTGGAAAGCAGTTGGCCTGCCCGCTTGAGCCCGGCCGCACCCCAGGTCTTGACGTTCTCCACCACGCCCTGCGCCTTGTTCGCCGCATCGACGTAGGGCGCCATCTCCTGCGCCATCTGCCGCTGCGTCTCGGACTGGGGAAGCGCGGTGCGCGCCTGGTCCGAAGCGATCTGGGCAATCTTGTTTGGATCGTCGGTCAGCGCCGTGCGGGCCGAATCTAGGGCGCGGCTTGCGCCTTGCTTGACGCGGGCGCCGATTCCGGGATCAGCTGCGCCCAAAAAGGCGTCGATCTCGCTTTTTTTGACGGGCTGGCTGCCCGCAGGCTTGCCGCTGAGAAAGTCGTCTATTTGGCTCATCCCCCCAGTCTTCCGACCCAAGGGGTTGGCGGCAAACCAGACGGGGGGGTGAGCGTGCTAGGATGCAGCGGCAATGCCAATCTTTCTAGTCACCCCGCTCGCCAACAACCATGAGGCTGTCGATGATGCAGTGCAGGCTGGCTTTGACAGCAAGGATCGCCATCAGTTGCCGAATCTCGCTGGGTGGCTCGTTCGACACGATGGAACCACGGTAGAGGTCAGCAGCCACCTCGAAATCACCGGGCAACCAAAAGGCGAACGATCGCCCGTGGGCGCGACTTTGGTCACGCTGGTGGGGAGCTACTTCGGGCGCGGCCCATCCGATTTATGGGAATGGCTGAAGACGCGATTTGAGAGTGAATCGTGATGGCGACGCGCCCTCGCAAAGTCCAGGATGAAGAAGCCAGCATCCCGGCAAACATGCAGCCGCAGATGCCCAGCCACCTGGGCCACGGCGGGCTTGACGCTGGTTTTGTGTGGCAACAGCTTGCAGACATTCAAAAGTCGCTCGGCGCAATCGATGCCAAGCTGGAACAACAGAAAGAATCGTCTGTCAAGCTGGATGCCGACCTGGGCAAAGTCAAAGCTGACGTGGCAGAGTTCAAGCAGATCCGGCACACCGCGAAAGTTCTTGGGACCATTGCTGGCGTGGTGTTGGCCGGGGCGCTCGCCGTGACCTGGTTCGTGGTCAGAGAGGCCTGGACCGTCCTCAAGCCTTTGGCTGTTCAGCAGGTACAAAGCCCGCCCGCTCCGCCTGCTGCAAAGTAGGGAGTCAGAGGCATGAAGTCCAAAGAGCCTCCCCAGAAGAAGACCCCATAGCCCGCACTAGCGGGCTTTTTGCTTCCTGGGCGGGCTAAGTCAGGGGTGACTTACGGCTTGAGGCGCCGATGCCAAGGCCCGGGCAGCTCTGGCACTTTGCCTGCCGCCTGATCAGCGTCTGCGCGCGCAGACTCGATTTCTTCTTCCAATTCCGACAACTCCCCAATCGTCTCCACAAGTCCAGCTGCAAGTTCGTCCAAATGGTGGGCGCAATTCTTCCCGTACATGGTCTCGCGCCAAGAATTGACGGTCCAAAGCTCGTCGTGGAGAAGCTGGAGCCTGTCCGATTCAGCAGACAGCGCCCGACGCTCGGCATGTATTGCAAGCTGGGCATAGATGTCCAAAGGTGGCGGATCGTCGCCGTGATCGACGGTCGCGTAGTTGGATGTCGGCTTGTTCTTCCCTTTGTCAAAGCTGGCCTGCAGCCGGGCCACGATCTCGGCTCCAAGGGTTCGTGTGTTGGTCTTGGCGGCCTCTTCCAGCTGCCGCTTCAGCTCCGGCGGCAGCCGCAGCTTGAATTGCGGGTCATCTTGTTTCATCCCCTCCATCATGGACCAAAAAGGTCTTGACATCCATGGACCTTTTAGGTTTCAATTCGGATGCGGACCTAGCAGGTCCGAAAAGGAGTGATATGCAACCAACCAGCGCATCCGACGCGCAAGTAAAGATCCGCCTCAATCGCGAGGTTCGTGACGAACTGAAAGTCGCAGCCGCGATCAACCGCCGAACCCTCATGCGGGAAATTGAATTTCGCGTCATGCAGAGCCTTGCCAAAGAGCGCGCCCAACCCCAAGGAGCCCAGCAATGAGCAACGTCATCCCCTTGCACCCAACGCGACGTGTATCCATCACCGCACATCGCGTCACCTTTGACCTTGTGCCCCGCGACATGATGGAGCGTCTGTTTAACGCTGCAATTGCGATGGGCTTCGCCAGTGGTGACGACATGAGTACCTATGTCACCGGCAATGAAGACGCGGATGCATGCCTTGCGGAGCTTTTGGGCGCAATCTCAGCAGCCAGCCAGTACACCGTGCCCGTTCAGATTGAAGTTGATGAGCCAATTCAGCCAGGAGTAACGCCATGAGCGGGATCGTTTCAAGCGGCCCCGCCGCAACGATGAGCAGCAAAGATTTGCTCGACCTGATCAATGAAGAGCGCAAAGCCTTCGGTGAGGCCGAAGTTCGTCACAACCAGTTTGTAGATCGATGCAAAGACGAACTGGATGGGGAGCACTACAAAACTTTTGTAGTGACCAATCCAAACGCAACGACCAGCGAAGTTCTGGAGCTCACGCAAGATCAATGCATTTTGGTCGCCATGCGCGAGAGCAAAGGCGTCCGTCGCTCTGTTCAAGCAAAACTCAAGGCCAAAGCCGCACCAGTCGCGCTGTCTCGCATGGAAATCTTGAAGATTGCCATGGAGTCCGAGCAGGCCCGCATCGAAGCGGAAGCCCAGCGTGACGAGGCCGTGCGCACCAAGGCGCTCATCGGCAGCAAGCGGGAGGCAACCGCGATGGCGAAGGCATCTGCAGCAGTACGCGAGGTGAAGCGCCTGACAGAAGAACTGGGGCGCAACGCCAAGCACGCAACCATCACTGCGGTAGAAAACGCGCTGGGCCGCCGTCTTGGGAAACAGGACTGGGTTCCGCTGCGGCGGTACTGCAAGTCCAACGGGCTGCAGGCAGAAAAAGTGCACGACCCGCGATGGGGCGAGGCCACTGCATGGCCGGCAGAGGCGTGGAACGCCGTGTACGGGATTGATCTGCACGCGATCTTCCCTGACCCGCAAGCGGGGGTTCATTGAATCCCGCAAAGGCGAAAGCCCTGGCAGGTACGAACTGCACAGGGCTTTCAGGCGAAACCACTCAACCAGAGAAATTTCAACATGAATAGTACCGCACAGAATTCGAATCGCGCAATCGTCCCGCTGGTCGCCAGCCGCGCGGTGGCTCCGGAACTGGCCGTCACCGATGGCCATGTGACCACCACCAGCAAGCAGGTGGCGGACCACTTCGGGAAGCGCCACGCAGACGTGATGCGCGCCATCAGGACGATGGAAATTCCCATGGAAGAACGTGAACGCATGTATGCGTTGACGTTCGCCGAAGTGGCCGGCCCCAACGGAGCAACCCGCAACGAGCCCATCTATCGCATCACCCGCGACGGCTTCACGCTGCTGGCCATGGGCTTTACCGGCAAGGAGGCGATGCAGTGGAAGCTGGCCTACCTGACCGCCTTCAACAAGATGGAGCAGCAGCTGCTGGCCGCAGAGCGCAAACCCGTCATCCCGCCAGAAAAGATCCTGGTTGACCGCCAGAAGCTGGCCAGCATCTTCAAGGACCTGGGCGTGCTGCGCGCCCGCATCGACGGCCTGGGCATCCTGGAATCCGACCTCCCGCCATCCTGGTGGGCGCAGCATCGGATCAGCGCTGGGTGACGCTGAATACACTGCTGCCCCATGCCCATGCTCGTCCCCGCCCTGCTCTGCCTTGTCGTCGCCATCACTGACGGCGACACCATCAAAGCCCGCTGCGGCGAGCCCGGCGCCTACGACCAGATCACGGTGCGGATCAGCGCCATCGACGCGCCGGAGTCCCGCCAAGCGTTCGGCCAGCGGTCAAAGCAGCATCTGTCCGACCTTTGCTTTCAGGAGCGGGCGACCATCACGCCCCGGACGACGGACAAGTACGGGCGCACCGTGGGCGACGTGGAGTGCCAAGGCCAGGACGTGGCCACCGCGCAGGTGCGCGCGGGCATGGCCTGGTTCTATGTGAAGTACGGCAAGGGGTACGAGCAGCTGCAGGACATCGAGCGGGCAGCGCGGGAGGCCGGCCGGGGGGGTGTGGGCACAGCCGGCCGTGCCGCCCTGGGAGTGGCGCCGCGCGCAAAACATACGGCCCTGATCCAGCCGGTTCTCTGCCCTGCTACAGTGCCGCGCAGGAGAATCCCCATGCTGCACTCACTCGCCTGCGCCGCCATCGCCTACTGCCTGGCGCTCTACCTGAATGCCCGCTGGCCCAACATGACCACCGCCATCTGGAGCGGTCCCGCGTCGGTCATTACTGGACTGCTGCTGGGATCTGCTCTTGTCATCGGCGGCCTAAGCCTCGCTGGCGTAGCCATGGATGCAGGGCAGACCATCAACAGAACCTTTGGGCAAACACTCATCTGGACGGCGGCCGGGGCGGCGGCGGGCGTCTACCTTGGCAGGAAAAAAGGCCTGACCGGAGCCCATGAGGGCGTCGGCTCCATTCCTATGCGTGCCTGGCTCGGCTGGGGCGCACTGACGGTTGTTTCGTTCATCGTGGTTGCGGGCCTCATCGGGCAGGCGATTCCTCAAAAACAATCGGCAGTGGCGGCGCCTGCTGTTGTGCAGCCAGCTCCGCCAATTACGGCAAGCCAAGCAAGTGACGATGGCCCATGGAAAAAGTATCAAGGGACTGACAAAGACGGGAAACCATGCACCCAGATCACCGAGTTTCTGGGTGAATGCACCCGTCAGCCCTGATAACCCATTTTTCTCAAGGCTTCCACCTTCTGCTCGCGCGTTAAGGTTTTGTCGTCGCGGATCGAAATCGCTTGTGCGTTCTTGTCAAGTTGCGGCAATGCACCGCCCTCCATCCGCTTCATCTCCCCGGTGCGTTCGTTCACCGCACCCAGAAGGCTCTCGGTCTTGTTGCCCTGGGCATCCGTGCCTCCCTGCAGCGCCACAGCCTTCCAGCTGTCGCCCTTTCCGGTGAGAGCCTGCAGCGCCTGCTGAGCCTGCGCGCGTTGCTGCGGGGTTGTATTGGGGTCGGTCAACACACCGCGCAGCTGCTCCTGCTGAGCCTGGGCCCGGGTCTGGAACCCTTGCGCCTCGCGCTTCATGCCCAGTTCTTGCCCGGCCAGGTTCATGCGGGCGGCATCACGGGAATTGGCGCCCGCTTCCTGCATCCCGGCGCGCGTGTTGGCGCCGGTCTGCTGCACGCCTTCGCGCTGCAGGCCTGCGTTCTCGCGCATCGCTGTCACATCCGCCCCAGGCTGCGCCTGCTGCATAGTCTGGTCGGTGGCCAGTGCCGCCTTGTAGGCTGCCATGGCGGCGGAATCGCCGGGGCCACTGCGGTCAAAGCGCCCGCCGTTGTTGGTGATGGAGCTTGCCGACACCTCCAGGTTGCGCAGGTTGTTGCGGGTGGCCCAGTCGTTGGTGCTGTTGCGCACGGTGGGCGCGGTCACGCCCGGGAACCCTGCGGCGACTGGCGCCGGTGCGGTGGCGCTCTGCCGTGCAAGGTTGTTGGCGGCGGCCATGTTCTGCGCGTTGGGGTTGCCCGCTCCGACAGCTGCCGCAGGGAATCCGGCCGCGTTGTCGCTGTACTGGCCTGGGGCATTCTTGTAGGCGCCCGGGGCGATCTCTGTACCGCCAGACGGTGCAGCGGTCGCCGTGCCGGTCGGGGCTTGCGGCTGCGCAGTGGGTGCAACCGGGGGTGCGACTGCAGCGGCTGACGTCATGGGCGCCGGTGCTGCACTGGGAGTTGGCACAGCTGCCGCAGGCTGTTGCGCGGTGGCCGTCGTGGTCGGCGTTGTCGCATCGCCCTTGTTGAAGCCATAGCCCGGGGCGCTAACCACGGTTTTACCCAGCCACGCGGCGCCATCGGCAAACGCACTGCCCATTGCACTCATCTGGCGGGCGTAATCGGATTGGGGCGCCGGTGCTGCCGGGGCTGGCGCAGCTGCTGGCGCATCGGGCGGCCGGTCGGCTGCAGCGGCTTGCGCGCCCTGCACGTACATGGCGGTCTGGTTCTGCAGCCGGACCAGTTCCTCGGGCGACTTCACCTCCCCGCCTTTGGAAAACCGTTGTGCTGGCTGGAAGCCATAACCCGGCTGTGGAATCAATGGCTTAGACGCGCCGGCAAGGGCTGGCGTGGAGCCCAATGCGGGCTGTGCCGTCGTAGTAGCGGGGCTCATGCCGGTGGCCGGCTGCATTGCCGGGGGGCGCACGGGATTCAGGGCTGCTTGTGCTGCTCGCCTTTCAGGGCTATCCACCATCGAGCTGGCAGTTACCTCCGTGCTGCGCTTTGCGTTGCGCTCGGCCCAGCCCATGGAGGCATCGGAAGGTGCCAATGGAGCAGGCGCGGTAGATCCGCCCAAAGCGGCTCCAATGGGCGCCTCGGGAGTTTTCAGGGCGGCCTCAGCAGCTCGGCGCTCAGGGCTATCCACAATGGAACTTGCCGTGACTTGGTTGTTGCGTTGCTCGTTCCTCTCTGCCCACCCCATCGGGGCCGCAGGAGCAGCCGCTGCGGCGGGAGCTGCTGGTGATGCCGTGGCGCCGGTGGCCGCGCCAGCAACTGCTGGATTCTCAACCATTCCGCCTTCGGCAAAGAACTGCTGCGGCTTCTCGCCCTTGGGCTTGAACCCTTGGGCCATGGGCTCGCCTTCGCCCGCCTGGCCGGTTGGGGTGTGGGTCATGCCCTTGATGGCCTGCAGCACGGCGGCGCCCACGGCCTGCACGCGCTCGGGTGGCAGCTGGTACTCGCCGTTGCTCACTCGCACGGGCACTTTCTCGCCCTCGGCCGCCTCATCGTCCAGGCCCAGCGCCTGGGTGGAGTCGGCCGGCATGATGAACGTGCCGGGCTCCATTTCGTCGGGAATGGAATCGCTGGTGCCGTCGCCAGGGCCGCGGATCATGCCGCCATCGGCTGCGGCCTGGGCCTGCTTGAAGCCCATGGCCTCGATCTGGGGAATCATGGCCTGCAGCTTGGCGGCGCGCGGGTCGGTCACTGGCGCAGGTGCGGGCGCCTCGGCCTTGGCGGGGCCAAAGCCCATGGCCTGCATCTTGGCGGGCATGTCGCGCATCTGGTTCAGCCCGCGGGAGCCAAACGGGGCGGCGCCTGCGTCGGCGCTTTTCATCTTGGCCACCAGGCCGCCATCGGCCAGGCCCTGCTCCTTCTCGCGGCGCTGCATTGCGCTCATGCCGGTGTACTGCGTGACAGCAGCGGGTGGGGCGGGCGCGGGCGCCGCGGCGGCAGCTTTTTCGCGCGCGGCATTGGCTTTGTACTCGGCCAAGCGCGCAGCCTGCGCTGGGTCATCCGGCTTGAAGCCCATCATTCGTTTGGCCGTGGCCACAAACCCGCCATCGGCAAGGTGTTGGGCAGCCTGGCGCTGTCCTTTTGGTTTGAAGCCGTACATGGCTGCCCCTGTTGAGTCGTTGCGGTGATTTTTCCGGGGATTCACCACACCCCATAACCAGATAGGGGGGATCAGGCCAATATGCTGTCCCAGTCGGTACGGTCGGTTTCCGTTCCGTTGTATCCGCCTTTGGTGCTGACCTGATTCATGAGGGTCGTCACCATATTCCCAAAAAGGTCCACCACCTCATTGGCGTTGGCCATCTTGATCTTGCCTAGAAAGTCGTCTCGGTCGGCGGCTGCGGCGGCGTCAAAATCCAGTCCGAAACGCCGTGAGGCTGCCTTGCGGATCAAGCCGGTGACGTTGGCATCGAACTTCTCGTTGAGCGCGATCACCCCATTGACAGAATCAACCACCTGATTCTGGTCATTGATCCACATGCCCCTTGCGCGCAGCTTGAGCTTGAAGGATTCGGCTACCTGCTCATGGATTTTCTTGAGGCGATTCATGCCAGTGTCAAGCGCGGTGCGAGCCAGCCTGATTTTTTCGCTGCGCTCCTGCTCCAGTCGCTTGGCGTGAGATTGCACCAAGGCGTCAGTGGCCGCAGAAATACTGCTCCCGTGCATCCGCGCCAGCGCGTCCATGACCTGGCCGTGCGCGAAGCGATGCCCGGCAGCCGCCGCAGTGTCCAATGCCTCACGCTCTTGGGCAAAGGCCTGTCGCCGCGCCATCAGAAAGGCGGTTTCAGCAGGGGTGCCGTCCACCAGCTCGCTGTAAGACATCCCCGTGGCAGATGCCAGAGCCGTCCGCACGAACGTCTCTGCGCTTTGCCCTGCCGCACTCATCCCCGGGAAAAGCAAGTCCATCTTCGCCATGTAGTCGTCAAAAAACGACCCCATCACGTTCTCAAGGAACATGGGCAATTCGTCTATTTCCGGGTTTTCCCCATCGAGATTGGCCCCGCTCACAGCTCCGCGCGCTGATTCGTACTTTTCCCGGTATCCGACCAAGGCCGCATCGGGGCGTGACTTGGTGCTGTTGAGCGCCGCATTGATCTCCCGGTCGATATTCGAGCGCATCGCATTGTCGGCCGTGACAATCATGTCCGAGATCTTGTCGATGGCCGTGTAAACAATGGCTGCAGAAATACCCTGCGCAGCAATTCCAGCAGTTGCCATGTTCAACCCCCTGCGTTGATGTTGTTGGATTCGGATGCCGTCGAATTCACGCTTACCCCGGCGCTATTCAAGGCGGCGGCGGCGCGTGACGAATATCGGCGCAACAGTTTGATGTGCGCCTCTGCCGACATGCTGGCTTTGGTGTTTGCGCGCTCTACCAGCGCCTTGAGCTGCTGCGTCGATGCCTGCTGGGAATCGTCCCTCGTTGCAACACGCTCATCCCAGGTGGAAAGCTCTGCGCTGCGCACGTCCATGCGGGCACGCACCGCCTGCTCATGGCGCTGCAGCCTCGTGAGGTAGTCGTTGTTGCGCCCAAAGACATCGAACATCAGGTGCATCTGCGTGAAGGTGTGCTCCATGGCCGCGTCCAGGGCTGCGTTGTAGGCCCGTAGCAATGTCTCCACGGCGTCAACCTGCAGCTTGTGCCGCTCGGCCTCACGGTCGGCCGTCATCTGCACACCGGCACGGGAAACGTGCAGGCCGGCCATCTGCGCTGCCACCTGGCGCTGGGCCTGTGACGCGCCGGGCGGGGTGGCCAGGCCTCGTGGATTTGCCCACTGCGTCACCATTTCGGCGTAATTTGACGCCTGTGCCATGCGCCGGTCATAGCCGACATACCCCAGGCCATCGCGCCCACCGACCACTGTGCGCAGCCACTCCAGCGCGGTCCGATAGCCGGGCCCCACCGGGGCCGCGCTCTGAATCACCCCCTGAAACTCAACCGCCCACCGTTCGGCCACCTCCTGCAGCTGCCCGCGCACCGATAGATCGTGCGCCGCCACCATGGCCGCGGCCTCATCCCCCGCATACCGGCTCAGGAAGGTTTCAATGCCAGGAGCACCGCCGCCAACACCAACACCAGACTCCGGCCCGGCCTGGCCCGCGAGCCCTCGGGAGGTAAACCGTTCCGCATTGGCATAACTGACCATCGCCATGTTCCAGGCGCGACCAAGCAGCGAATCAAAAAGTAGCGCCGTGGGTAGCGCACGTCCATTGGGCATGTCAAATCCTCCGCTGCGAAGAGAGCACCGTGAACTGCACCGAATCCAGCTCGAAGGCATCAGACTCGCTCGTCAGTTCAAAGGTGAAGTAGCTGGAGCGCAGGCCGCGCCCCGGGTCAAAGCGCTGGGTGCGCATCCGGTCGTCATTGCGGCGTGCGCGGTAGGTGTGTTCATTGATGCCGTCGCCCACCTTGAGGAACAGCGCGCCCGTGGACGAGACGCCGGCGTGGACGGCAGGGAGATTCTTGAGCGCCTGGGTGCCAAAGTCGTGCTTGCCCAGCGACACCCCGGATGTGATCGGCGCACCAGCATCGCTCGTGCCTTGCAGCAGGTAGACGCCATCGGTCCGGGCGCCAAACTGACGGCCGCCCACCACCGCGAAGCTGTTGAAACCGTACTGCCCGTAGCGCGTCGTCGCGTTGCTGCGCGTGTTCACCACCCAAGCCTCGCCCTCGTCCACCAGCCCGCCACCCGTAACGCGGCGTGCCATCACGATCAGCCGCTCACCGGCGCCGATGAGTTCGGCGGCGGAATCCAGCAGCGTCGCTGTGTAGCTGGTGGCGTCGGCGGCGGTGATCTGGCTCATGGCCTCGGCGGTGACAGTGGCTGATGCCACGGCGGAGGTCGTCCCGTCCACCCGCTCGATGAACATGAGCGCGATGTACGTGGACTGGAACACGGGCATCCGCGCGCCCACGCCTTCCAGGATCTGCACCAGCGGCGTCATTTCCCCGCCGTACGCAGCCAGACGGAAGCCGCGCATTGGCGCGCGCAGCTCGGCGTAAGTCGCCTGGGAGGACGCACGCATCTCGAACGCGCTCATCACCCCTTCCACCCGGGCAGTGGGCGGGAACGTCATGGACATGCCGAAGCGGGACGCCGATGCGAGCAGCACCGAGTAGCGCACGCCCTCCCCGGCGGGGCCCATCCCGGCCGCCATGCCAAAGGGCTTCATGGCACCCACCAGCGGGGTGTAGTTCTCGATGTCAGCAGCGACCATGCTGAACGGGCCCAAGACACCCGCGATGCCCTCGCCCTCCCCGCTCTCGAAGCTGAAGCCGCGCATCCCGCCAAACAGGTTCCACACCACATCGTCCGAGAACTGCGCAGCAAACGCCTGCATGGGGATCTGCAGGCTGGTCGGGGGCGATGCGTCGGCCGTCATGCCGAACGCTGACGTGACGCCGTTCAGGGAGCCGTCCTCGACAGCGCCCCACTCGCCCGCTTCAAACTTCGGGTTGTCCACCGAATCGAAGGCCAGGAACAGCGTCGCGTCCAGCGCGTATTCACCGGGCATGGAGAACGAGCCGGCAAACAGCGTGATGCCGTTCACGATCCACTTCACAAAGTCGCCGTACATGAGGGCGCTCACAAGGTCCGTGCTCACACCGGCCTCGCGCGCCGCGCGCACCGTGGCGTATGCCACTTCGATCACGACCACGCCGCCGTGAATGACCTGCACATCGTCGGCTGTGACCACCAGGCCGTAGCGCAGATGGGCGTACCCGCTCCGCCCCACGGTTGGGAGGTCGGTCACGGGAGCCAGGCCCACAGCAACACCGCCCTGGCGAGCGCCCTGCACGTCCGGCAGATCGAACGAGATCATGCCGCCCCAGTCCGCGGGCAGGGACGTGAGGCTGTGCGCGCCGCTGTTCCAGCCGGGGTTTGCCGTGATCCCTGCGCTGGGCGCAATGTCGGTGTCGGTGCCAGCTACCACCACCGTGCCGTCGCCGCTCCCGGGGTCAAACAGCGGTCCGGGGATCTGGGTTCCGGTGGGCACCGACGAGCTGCCGCCGACGCTGCCGCCGCCACCACTACCGCCGCCACCTCCGGTGTCAGGCGGCACGTTCTCGCCGCCCTGAGCCCCATCCGGCCAGCACATGTATTGGTATCCCGAAGGCACGCGCACGTCAAAGCTCGTGACCCAAACATTTCCGCAGGGCATGTGTGCTCTCCTTCAATTAACCGAACCTACGCCCGGGATCTGCAGCTGCGAGTACCGCACCTCGATGTAGCCGTTCTGGCAGGTTCCCGTGACCTTCCAGACGTAGCCCCCGTTGAAGTCCGCGACCCGGAAATACTCGGCGCCGGAATCGGTCTTGACGTAGGTGATGGTGTGGTACGGCCACAGCTGCGCGACTTTGGCGTACAGATCTCCATAGCACTGCGATTCCTTGGGTGGCAACCCACCTCCTCCACCGCCGCCACCGCCAGTGCCCCCACCACCACCGCCGCCTCCCCCACCTCCGCCGCCCTCGGGCGTGACCGTCAGTTTGATGAGTGTGTTAGGCATCGTTCGGCTCCTTGCGCTTGTGGTCAGCCACCCAGGGCCGCGCGGGGTTGATGGGCGACAGGCGCCCCTGGGCGTCGCGCAGCGCCACCAGTGGGAACAGCTCGCCGCGGTTGTAGTCCTCGATGGCTTCGTCAATGTCGTATTCATCCGCCCCCGGCTGCTGTGACGGACTGCCGTCTTGCGGCCCAGGCAGAAACTGCCCATCCGCCCAGGCGTGGCGCGGTAGCGTGAACGACCATGGCGTTGCCCGCCACTTGTCGCCGCCATCGGTCGATTTGTAGATGCGCGCGCGCAGGGGGTTGAAAACCCCATCGGCGTCCACCGTCCGCGGGGCGAACACGGGCACCATGAGCGTGCGGTCATCCACAGCCACCACAAAGCCGGTCTGGTGCTGCCAGCGGGAGGGCAGCAGCTTCCGGGTCCAGGTCGAACCCCCATCGTCGGACACCATCAGCATGGGTCGTGAGGATGGGGATTCCAGCATCCGCGTGCGGTTGTACGTGGTCCAGCGCGGGTCGAACTGCATCCACAGCCTCTGCCGCGGCTTCCCGCGCACCGACACGGCGCCTCCGTACCCAAGCCCGATGTATGGGAGGTCGTACTCCATCTTGCCGCCGGAGATTCGGGGCAGCGCCAGCCCCTGGCTGAAAGTCGTCCCTGTGATCGTGGTCACATAGCTCGTTCCCGCGGGCGTCACGGCATGAACCTGCACACCCGCGGTATCGCTACCCGCTGTGCTGTAGGACTGGTATGTGGTGAACACCAGCAGGGTCTGGGCGTTCTTCACCAGCAGCGATGAATAGGGGAAGGTCGTGAATGCCGGGGGCGTCGTTGACACCTGGGCATAGGTCCAGGACGCTCCGTTGTCCTGCGACCAGAAGAACAGCCGGGAGCGCGCAGACGGCGGGATGCTCCCCGGGCTTCCCGACTGCATCGCATGGACATGCGCCACCAGCACCACCGTGGTCGGGCTGGTGCGCAGAAGCTCCATTCCGGTCACGCCGTAGTAGTGATTCGGCGCCCCAGCGATGGCCGGGAAGTTGATCTTGGTCTGGGCGATACCGCCCTCGGGCAGCGTGCGCGTGCACGTCAGCCGGTACGGCCCTGCCGACAGCGGGTTGTAGGTGTCGCCGGGCGCAGGATGCACGGCCACCAGGGCAAGGTAGGAGCCCGTGCCCTTGGGCGCGTAGGCGGGCTCTGCCACCGCGTAGGTGTCGCTGGCATCGCCCTGGATGCCTGCGTCGCCCGCGGCGCCATCAATGGCGATACGGCCCCACATGGACCCGGCCGTGGCCATGAAGATGTTGTCGTCTGCATACAAGGGCAGCCCAGAAGGCGCCGTTGTCGATGTGATGTAGGAGCGCCACGGCCGCCCCTCGTTCAGCACACTGGGCGTTGCGCCCTCGTAGGGATCGAAGCCAAGCCCGCTGTGAATGTCGAAGCCCATGAGGGCGGCCCCGGCCACGCCTGTCTCGGGGTTGATGGGGATCAGCTCGACACGGGCGGTGCGCTTGCGGCGGCGGGAATACGTCGGCAACCCGCGCGCCAAGCCCATGTACCAGCGGTCGTCGTTCTGCTTGGTCAGCTCGCGCACCAGCAGCGCGCGGCCATCGCCAAGCGCAAACAGGCGCCGCTTGCCAGCCTGCGTTGCATAGTCGGCGTCTTGAACGCGCGGGCGCTGGTGGGCTTCAGAGCCGGACAGCACGCTCGTAAACCGGGGCGCACGCGATTCGAGCTTGAACCCCGGCACGCCACTGAAGCTCAGTTCTTCGCCGGACTCATCTGCCGTGGCAAGAAAAAGCGCGGAGCGTTTTGCCAGCTTCTCCCCTGCAGGCAGGGCGGCGTACTCCTGGTCATCAAGCGAGCGGATGGCGCCGTCCACGACCTGGAATGCGTCGGGCGGCTCGTGCATGGTGCACAGGCGCGGCACCTCGCCCTCACGGACTTTCTCGATGCGGACAAACTCGCCGGAGCGCTGCACCGTGCTCTCGCTGTCGCGGTAGGTCATGTACTCCGAGCCGACAGCGATCATGGCCTGGAGCTGGTCACGCTCCTTGCCGTCAGATGTGCCTTTGGAGTCATCGAAGATCAGCATCAGACCACCTCACGCGCATTGACAAAGCTGGTCCAGAAATTGGGTTGCGGCTCGGGCGGGACGCCGTCGTAGGCTGCAAAAATCAGTACGGCATCGACCTGTGGCTGAAAATATGGGTTCAATGGCGTCACAACCGAGATGTACTGGCCACCGTCGTTGTTTGAGTATGCGTACACCACAGATGGACCAACCAGAGTTGCCGGATCAGTGCCGTCGCCATTTGTGATCGGGGTAAATAGCGCCTGCGAAGGGCCTTTGACGCCAACAAGAAAACGCCCGGTCAGATCGCTTGCGTTACCTCCAGATAGGTCTGAAGTCCAATTCCCCTCCGGGGTGGTGTATTTCGTGACCAGTTGTATGGCTGCCAAGTCGTTCTCAGACGGCCCGGCCTCGCCATAGAAGTATGCTGGCTCGCACAGCAGCAGGATGCCGTAGTAAGACTCGGGGGATTGGTAGTAATCCGGCAACGTCCAGTCTGGCGGGCCGCTGTACCCGCTGAAATCGGTGCACGTAAACACGCTCTGCATGTCTGGCAAGGATTCTGCCTGCGCATGCGTGAGCGCCTGAGCAGTGGTTTTGCCAACCAGGTAATAGGCGTAAGTGTCGTCGAGCACCATGCTGAGTACCTGTTACCCCGGCAGGCTGATCGAAGCGAAGTTCACGGCCTGGGTATTGCCAGCGGTCAGCGCCAGCGAGCTGATATTCAGCTCTGCGCCGGACACGCCCACGCGGCCCTGGTAGCGTGGCTCGGTGGTGGACGCAGCGCCCGTATCGGCGCTGCCCACGTAACGGAAGAACGCAGCGTTGCCGCTGGCCAGCACGGTGCCTGCCCACGTCTCCCCCGCGGCCTTGCCAATAGCGCCGCCAGAAGCAGTGCCCAGGTTCAGACCGGTCGAAACGCCGTCACCGTAGACCGTGAGAAGCAGCGTGTGGTTCGCGGGGACGATGGCGTCGTCTGCGCTGGCCGGGATGTTGGCCAGCGTGCTGGCATAGACGTGGATGCGACCGTTGGCCAGGACGTTCTTGACGCTGCCGGTGTCGAGCACCTTGTTGCGCAGGCCGGTAGATGCGAGCAGAGGCATGGTGATATCTCCTTAGAGGGAAAGCGAGGTGAACTGGAAGCCCGCCAGCAGCTCCAGGTACACGGACGTGTCGATGGGCCGGGGGTTGGGGAAGCGCACGACCGAATAGAGCTTTCCGGTGGAGGCACCTTTGGCTTGGGTCGTGGTGATGAAGGCGCCGTTGACCGTCCCGCTGTCGGTCATGTCGAAGCGGGCCAGGCTGGCGGCGTTGGAGCAGGCGCCATCAGTGACCGGGCCCAGGTCCAGCAGGAGGCGCGAGCTCTGGGAGTAGGTCGTGACCTCGGACACCAGGGACAGCAGCGTGGCGGCCGTCTCCTCACCGTTGGGGATGTGCGCCCCGCTCCAGAGGCCGATGAAAAGTGCGGCAGGGCTTGCACCGTCCTTGAGTGACGCCAAGGCCATCTCGTTGAGGCCTTCGCGCGGGACGCGGTTTTTTGCGCCGCGCACACTCTCGATGATCTGGTCGGTTGCCTTGCTGCGCGTCAGCACGTCGAAGGTGAAACCGGGTTTGATGATTACGTCCATGGTCATTCCTTTTTGACGATTCGGGCTTGTGCGTACGAGCCGACACCGGCGGCTGTGCTGCTTGGGGCGGAGAGGGCGGCGACGATGACTTCGGTCCCGTCGGCTTCACGCCACAAGGTCGCGGCGCTGCCCTGGGCGTCGAGCGCCACGTTCTTTTCTTGGAGGTTCTGCAGCTCGCCGCCGGGGGTGCAGGAGACGACCCCTTTGGAGCTCATCCAGTGCGCGCTGCCGTCCGAGCGGTAGCCCGCCTGTTGCTCTGGTGCGCCGTAGGAAAGCACCGCGCGCACCGTCTGCGCCGGGAAGCCGCCAGCAATGAAATACGTCTTGTCGGCCATGACGAACACGCCGCCCTCGACCGCTGCGATGCAGGTGATCGGGGCGGGGAACATTTCGTAGCCGCGTGCGGCATCCCGCAGATGGGGGGTGAACGGCTCGCTGTAGACCAGCACGGCGCCCACAGCGACGAGGAGGCGCCCGCCGTGATGCGCGATACAGGAGCCCGGTGGCATGGGCGTAAGGAGCTGCTCCCCCACGTCCACGCTGGTAGCGGAGGCCCATTCGGGTGTCGGTCCAGCGACGGGGTGGTAGGAGCCTGGGCGGATGCCGTCCGTGAAGTAAACGGCCTCATTCACCTGGGCGTATCGAACAGGCGTGACGCTGCCAAAGCCTGCTGCCACCTGTTCACGATTGGCATCCCGACCCATGCGGTAGAGAACTCCATCATCGCAAAGCAATGCGTAGGCGCCATCAATTGGCGCCCACATGGAATGGCAATCCTGTCCTGGCGACACCAGCGTGTAGCCTTGGCGCGTTTTTATCGACCCGCGCTCGCCTGCATCGACATTGAGGGCATCGCGCAGGTAATGACCCGCGCCGTCCGGCAGCGCCAGCTTGAAATCGGGCGCGCGATTGTCCATCCCCAGCGGGAACGGTCCAATGGACTTCGTGTTTGATGCCATGTCGCCCAGTGTTCCGGGCAACCATCACCAGGACAAACCAGACAGGGGGGCAGCGTCAAAGCACGTAGGCCACATTCGCCTGCGTCTCGTCGTGCCGGGTGGAGCGGCGCAAGTCGGCGTCCGGTCGCAAGCCGAAATAGCGCGTGAACTCGGCCTCTGCTTTGGCCGATCTGCCCGCGTCGTACCCATCGGCATCCGGCTTGCCAAACGCACGGTGCAGTACCCATTGAACAAGATGGATGTGGTGCGCCTCGTGGATCTCTGGCTTGTCGTTGTCGTTGGCCAGGGGCTTGAGCGGCAGGCGGTAGGCCTCGATGCGCAGCGCCCCGGCCACGGATGGGGTGGGCACCAGTCGCAGCCGGGTATCGGTCTGGATCGCATGGCGCGGCGTATCGGCGGGCTCATCACGCCATCCGCTGCGCTCACGGTCCAGCCACTCGCGCGAGACAATGGTCAGGTGCTCCACAGGGCCGGTCGCTGGCACAAAGTCAACGACTGGCAGCTCGTACACCTTGGGGTGCAGCACATAGCTGGCCACGCCCGCCTGCACAGCGATGCTGGTCACAGCAGGGGTGTAGTCATCCAGCAGCAGCCGCGCCCGCAGTGCAGCTTCCTCTTGCGCTTCGGTGAACCAGCCTGCAAGCCATTCATCGCCCCACAAGTAGGGTTTTGAAACCAGGTCGTCGGCTTCGATGCGAAAGCGCGCAATCAGCTGCTGCAGGTTCATGTCAGCGTGCTCCGAACTGCTCGATGAGGGTGGCGACTTCGCTGCGCAGCTTTGCCACGCCCTGGCGCTTGTCCAGGTTCACCTCGTACTTGAGCGCGTATTGCTCCAGGGTGTTCTTGTCCATGCTCTGCACGGTCAACAGCATGGATTCCAACATCTGGCGCTCCTGCTCCTTGGCGCGGTTGGCTTCGTCCTGCACCACCATGGCCGCTTCCAGCTCTGCATCGGTGGGCTTGCCATCGTCGGCAGGCGTTTCGTCCTTGGCAGTCGCGGCGCTGGCGTGGTTGAACTCGGCAAAGCGCAGCAGCTTCTCGGCAGCAATGGCGGGCACCAGCTTGGTATCGCCGGGCGCCCAGGTGTTGCCGGTGTGGGATTCGCGGTAGACCTTGCGGCCCGCGTAGGTGATTCTTGTCAGGTCCATGGCGGGCCTCCGGTGTGTGGATGGAAAACAAGCCGGGCGGGCCGGCTTGTCTCGTGGGGCCTAGCGGGTTACGCCACGCCTTCGCTGGCCAGGGACAGCACCATATCCAAGCGCGCAACCTTGGCGTTGTTGGCGCCAGCGAACGTTGCGATCAACCAGGCATCTTTGGGCAGCGTCACGGGCATGGTGGGCGTCGTCTTGCGCAGCAGGGCGGCGCTCGAAAGGACCGCAGCAGCAGCAAAGTAGTCGTCGTCCTGGGGGGCCGCCGTGCTGTCCACGCCGTCGATGTACTCAAATCCGATGTTGGCGGTGACGCCAGCGGTGAACGCCGTCGAAATGACCATCAAGCTGTCTGCCAGCAGCGAGCCTGCGGGAATGCGCCCCAGGCGCACCTTGTCACCGATGGCAATCGGCGCCGAAGAATCGGCGTCGATGGCGCCACCATTGGCGGCAGTGCGCAGCGGGTACTGCAGTTTGTGACTGTTGCCCCAGGGGGTCGCGCCCACCTGGTTGCGGGGATTTACTTTGCGGGTGATCGTGGGCATGTCAGCCTCCGTAATCGAATCAATGGAACAAGGGTGATTGCCGGGCAGCGTCAGCCGCCCGGTGTGTCACTGCTTACTGGCGGGCGCCGATGATCGGCACAGCCGTATCGAGGGCGATAACACCGTGGTCGGTGAAGTGCTTGGTGCCGTTGCCCTGGTCCACAGCCCAACGGATCTTGGACAGGCCCTGAATGGCGCCAATCAGCAGTTCCATCTTGTCGCCGTGGTCGAAGTCCTTTTCGCTCCAGAAGTAGGGCATACCGCCCTTGTCGCTGCGACCGAAGGCCTGCGCCAGCGCCTGGCCGCCCAGCAGCAGCGCGCGGTCCACGGCGAACGTGGTGCCAAACGCAGCCGGCACGATGCAGGTCGTTTCGGTTTCGCTGGTGTTCGATGCGCAGTAGCTGATGGTGTCACCAGCGTAGAAGCGGATCGGCTTGGGCATCTTGCAGATCAGCACGCCATTCCAAAGACCAACTTCTCCCAGGAAAAGCGGGTGGTTGTCAGCCTTGGACGCACGGGCCAGCGCATTAGCCTGGAACTGGCGGAAGTTGGGATCGGCCGAGAAGCTGTGATACTGCGCAGGCGAAACCATCAGGCAGCGCAGTGGCGAATCCTCGGCCACCTTGTCGCCCGGCAGCTTGATCGCGGGGGGCGGCAGGGCAATGGATTCGATCATGGTGCGGATGCTGTCCACCACGTCCATGTCCAGCGTGTCGGTCGTCTGCAGGTCCACCTCGCCGCCGCTCACGGCAAACGGCTTGATCGTGGTGCCGTCCGCGATGAAGTGGCGGTTTTTGGTGGGGGCCTTCACCGTGTTGATGGCCATTTCCGCGAACAGCTCGTGGTCTGCAGTGGGCAGGCGCCACTCAATGTTGTCGTGGAAGCCACGGGCGCCGGCCATGTGCACCAGCATCGACTGGTCCTGAAAGCTGTCCATCAGCGACTGGGCGATGGGGCGGCCCACCTTGCGGAACTCGACCGGGCTGCGCATGTCGGTCATGGTGTTACCCACATCCACCGGGAAACGCGCCTGGTTCACCCGCACGCGGGCCTTGTCCATGGAAATGCCGGTGCCCTTGCCTTCGGCCTGGCGGCTACCCATGATGGGGTAAGCGCCAACAGGCTGAACGAAGTGGAATTCCACCTCATCACCCTTGCCACGGGTCAGGTCAACGGTACGCACCACGGGCATGTCCGTGCTGGTCTGCTTGCGCAGGACGTTGTTCACCTCGCCCTCGCCGGAAGGCATCTTGCCTACCATGCGGTTGAGCGTGGAGTTACGCTGCATCGACTGTGCAAAGAGCCCGGCGGCCTGCACGAATTGGGCGTTCGGGGAGCCCGAAGCCACGCTAGTTTTGCTGGTCATGGTTGACCTCCATCTAAGGGATGGGGCTGCCTCATCACGAGGTGGCCCGGGGGGTTACACGGTCGTGGCTTACACCACGCTGTTCATCAGCCGGGTCTGCTTTTCAGGGCTCAACCCGGCCATAAAGTCCAGCATTGCGGCAGGATCTCCGGCGAGCGCTGCTACGCGCTCTGCATCACCGGAGCCGGAAGCCGCAGCGCCTGGCAGTTCCGACAAACTCATCGGGGGCTGCTGTCGCGCATTGGCAAGGGCCTTGCTCACAACATCGGCGGGGGTGCCTTTGCCGTGTGCGCCCTTGAACGTCGAAAACACCTCGATCACCTGGGCTGACGTGCCTTTTGCAAGCGTGTGCTCGATGGCCGCGCGGGCGTAGCTGGGCTGGTTGCCCATCCATGCCTTGAACTCGGCCGATTCGTACACCTCGTCGGCGTCCGGGTGGGCGCCGTAAATCGTTTGCTCATGGGCAGTGACTGCGTTCTGTGCTTCCTGCTTGCGCAGGGGGGCCAGGGCGGCATTCACCTTTTCATCGACCAAAGCCGATGCACGCTGCTCCACCAGTTGCGCGACACCCTTTGCGATGGCTTCTTCGGAGAAGTCACCAAACAGGGAGACATCCACGCCTTGCACCGCTGCGGCCTGGGCCACGGCGAGATTGCTGTCCGCTTGCGTTGGTGCTTGCCCGGCGTCCGCTCGGGCCTGCGCCTGCTGCTGTGCGGCGGCAAAGTTGCTGGCTTGGGAGGCTGTCAGGCTGGCCAGCTGCTCGCGCAGTTGGGCGGCTTCGGCCTTGTATTGGTCGCGCTCGGTGCGAGCACTGGTCAGTTTTTCGTAGGGGATCGTGTACTCACCCGACTTGCTGGCGATGGGGGCGGGCTTCTCGTCGTCCTGAGTTGCCGCACCTGCCGCTGGCGCGGGGGTGGTGTTTTCGGCCGGTTGGCCTGCTTCGCCTTCAGTGGCAGTCGGGCCTGTTTTCTGGTTCGCGTCCGCGTCCAGATTCAAGGTGCCGGCGAATGCCGCGTCCAGCAGTTGCTGTGCTTCAGTTGTCACTTGTGCTCCATTCCCGGCTATCCGGCCGGGCCTGATTGCGGGGCACACCGTTTCGAGAATGGGCCAGGGCCGAAGCCCCAGCCAGCACGCTCTCCAGCGGTGGGAAATGCGACACCTCACGGTGTTGCGGTGGCGGCCGGCGCTTCACAGCGGGGGCCTGCTTGCACTTTGCCTACGTGCGCGCGTTGGGGGAAACCGGACAGGGGGGGAACTGCGGCGCTTGCATGAAAAAACCGCCTCGGTGGGCGGTTCTTTTGGGCGGGGTTCACCCGGGGTTCACCCGGGGTTTAGGTTCCTGCCAGCTTGCTGCGCAGCTCGTAGCCCATCAGGGGCCACACCTTCTGCACCGCGTTCTGGCGCGCGATCTTGCGCCCCATCTCGGCGTCGAAGTTCTCGGGGCTGGCGCAGGCGCTCTCGCCTGTGACGGTGTAGCCGTTGCGCAGCACCAGCACGCAGAAGGTCAGCAGGTACAGCGACTTTTCAAAGGGGTAATCAAGTGGCAGGTCGTCGTTGTTCATCACGCCGTCAGCGGCGGTGAAATAGTGCTCGCTTTTGATGTTCGCCTCGATGTCCGCAGGCGTCACGCGCGGCGCGGTCAGGCCCTTGGCCTGGATCTCCTGCTCAATGGTCTGGTCTGGTGTGCTCATGCAATCTCTCCTTGAAGGTTGTCGGTCACGGCGGGCGTCTCGATGCCCTCCATCGGGGATGTGCCGTCATCGGGCACGGGCGGGAATGTCGGGCTGGTGTTCTGCTGAACGGGCGGCATTGTGCCGACAAGTGGCGCAGCCGTGGGAACTTCCGCAGTGGGGAAGTTCGGGTCATCGCTGCGCGCGGGCTTGATGTACCCGGCGCCCTGCATGATGGCGTCGGCCACGGGGGCAATCTGCGGCATCTGCGCCACCTGGGCGCCGGCCTGCATCGCGCTGAATGCGGCCTGCACGCCGGTCTGCACCGCCTGGGCCACCATCTGCTGAATGCGGGCCTCGCTCTCGCGCTCCTTGACCTGCACCTCGCGCTCTTTCAGCTCGTACATCAGCTCCTGCTTGATCTGTGCCCGCAGTGCCTCGGGGTCCACCTTGCCGGAGCTGGCCGCCTTGATGGCCTCGACCACCTCCTTCTTGCGAGGCAGGTCCATCAGGTCGATCATGAACGGCATCACCACCTGCTGAATCTCGGGCGGCGCGGCCTTGACGGCTTCTGACAGGGCGTTGAGCTGCTGGGCGCGGAAGCTGCTGCTGCTCGGCACATCCTCCAGGGCGACTTTGATGCGCGTGCGCTGCACATCGTTGCTCAGGTAGGGCATCCCCGTCTCGGGGTCCACCTCGGGTTTGTTCAGCACCACGGTGCGTGGCGGGTTCAGTGTGTCGCCCTCGATCACGATGGTCTGCTCCTCCTTGCCCATGTCCTCCATGATGAGGGCCAGCTGCAGCTCGCCCACCATCGTGCGCCCGTCCTTGAAGTTGTCCATCAGGTCGGCCAGCGTCACCTGGGACTGCTCCAGCTGCGTCTGCTCCTGCACACCGCTGGTCGCCGTGCCCGTGCGGCCCTGCAATGCCGGGGTGACGGGAGATACCCGCTCCAGTGCCGCGCGGCTGTCGGCCATCAGCTGGAACTGCTGGGCGTTGAGCTGGAAATCGCGCTTCACCTCGAAGCGTGCACCGGGCTCATTCATGGCCTCCGGGTTGAGGATGATGTCCGCGTCCGGTCGTGCCACCTGGCGCCGGAATTGCTCGTCCGTCATCGCAACCGCGCCCTTTGTGCGCTCGGTGCGGGTCGCGGCCATGCCCCAGCGCAGCTTCGCCTGGGTGGAATTCAGATTGTCCTGCGGGTAGATCATGTCCCGCACCACGCCGAATGGCACGCCGGTCATATCCTCGACGTAGCCCCAAAACGGGACGTAGGGGAAGTGGCGATGCGGGTATGGCGTAGGGCCATCGTGCAGGCAGTGCGGGCCCATCCAGTAGCTGCGGCGGACCCGGGCCACGGTCGTGCGCTCCAGCGTGCCCTGCCCGCTCGCCACGGCAGCCTGGTGATTGGGGTTGCTCTGGTCGAACTCGACCACGCGGCCGCCCTTCAACCGCATGATGATGGTGTTCACCCAGCGGCGATACCACAGTTCCACCAGGCACACCTCATCTGTTTCCTTGCGATACCACGCTTGCTCACGACTGGTCCACGCACGGCTGGTGTTCATGTCCGACTGCAGGCCGGTCGATACGCCACCCTCGACGACATAGCCACCATAGCCACCAATGCCGCTTGCAGCGTCCGCCTGCGCGATGAGATCCTTTTTATCGGGGAAGGCAGCCATGGCGCGCGAGCGCTTGATGTACCGCTCGCGGAACAGCCAGCCCGCATCGCTCAGGTCTTTCTCCTTGGCGCGCATGTCCCAAAAGACTTCGTTGCGGTGCACATACCGGCAGCGATACGGATACCCGAAAGGGTCCGAACTACGTGCCACCTCGACAAAGCCCAGGCCCACACTTGCCTGCGGGCGGAAGGCGGCCGACATTGCCGAATCCGCGCCGCTGTGCCGCTCGGCCTGGTTCAGCCGGTAGTTCAGCGCATCGGCCACATCCTGCCCGCCTGGGTCGCCATCGGGGGTGATACGCCAATCGGTGCGCGTCTTGGCTTCGTAGCCGCAGATAGCCGCGATGGCCGGGCCGATGATGTTCTCCTTGGCCGGGGGAATGCCGATGGCTTTCAGGCGCTGCAGCAGCTGGCTATCGAGCTGGTTGCCGTCCACATAGTCGGCCTCCTTGTCGGCAGCTGCGCGCCATGGCGGCTGGTCGATGGCCTCGTTGATGATGTCCCCGAACTCGCGGAGCGTCATCGGCTCGCCCAGGTCGGCGCCGGCGTGGGGTTTGAATAGTTGCATGGTGGGCCTCGGTATCAGGTGCGCCAGTCGGCGGGCGGTGGTTCTCGGTAGCTGGTGCTGGTGCCGTAGGCGTCATCGCCGGGCCGGTACAACCCGGCTTCCTTGGCTTGTGCCCACTGGCGCATGGCGTCGGCGCCCTCGGTGCAGCCGTTGCCCTTGTCGGGCTCGTCGGTGAACTTATTGAGGGCCTGGCTGAACTTTTTGCGGTAGCCGCGCAGGCGCTCAATGCCAAACGCGCACTGGTCCTTGTCGATCCATGCGCCTTTCAGGTGCTTGCGCAGGGTGTGAATGCCGGTCATCAACTCGGTGACACGGGGCACGATCACGAACTGCTGCCCAGGCATGAGGGTCTGCAGCATCTGCTTTGTCGATCGGTTGAAGTCGCCCAGGCGCTTGTGGTCGGCGTCGTGTGGCAGGAAGTGCTTGCCGAACACATAGCCCAGGCTCTGCAGGTGGCGCACGTAGTGCCTCAAGTCCTCGTTGTGTTCTTCGTAGTAGTTGATGAAACGGTCCTCGCCGCGCAGGGACTGGGCAAACCAGATCGCGCAGCCGTCGCTGTTGCCGATGTCCCAGAACGTGTAGACAGGCATGTCCAGCGGGGGCACGCTGGTAAGGCCTCCGCGCTTGGTCAGCACCACCATGGTCTTGGTGAGGTAGTGGCCTTCCGTGGATTGCTGGAAAGCCTCCTGGGGCGTTGATGGGTACTCCTGCCACATGCGTTCCTCGCGTCCAGCGAAGTCGGCCGCCACGGTCGCGGCGTACCACGCGCGCTGCTCGGGGTCGATCTTGGTGGCGGCGTTGACCTCCACCTCGTCGAAGTAGTCGTGCAGATCCTCGGACACAGACACCGTGGTGGCGTCCATGCGGTAGTTCGGCTCCTGCCACCAGGCGTAGAAGTGGAAACGGTAGTCCCGCTCGGTCAGCACCTGGTGGGCGTAGTGCAGGGCCTCGGCGCGCTTGCACAGCTCGTAGAACTCCCCATTGGCGCCTTCGGCCGTGGATTCGATCACCAGGATGCCGGTCGTAGGCACGGCGGGTATCGAGCCCGTCATCACCTCCTTGGCCTTGTCCGGGTACTTCGCGCAAATCTTCCCGAACTCGCTGATGTGCAGGCGGTGGATGGTCCCAGAGCGCATCGACGTGGCCACGCGCACGCTGCTGTTGTTGTGCGCAAAAAGCAGCTCGGTGGCGCTGTCGCGCGCCAAGGGGAAGCGGTCGCGGATTTCTTCGGGCAGGTGCTGGTAGGCGTACTTCACCTTGTCGCGGAAGATCGCCTCGGCCGCCTCGCGGTCCTGCGCGATGATCCCGCACCGCTGGTCGGCGTTGAACAGCGCATGGTCCAGCCACAGGATTGCAATCAGCGTCGTGAAACCCAGCTGGCGGGCCTTGAGGATGATGTTGCGGTGCCACAGCCGCTTGATGAACCGGCGCTGCGCACGGTTGGGCACAAACGGGCGGCTGAACGTCTCGCCTTCCTCGCCGTTGCCCTTCACCATAATCTTGTAGAGGCAGCCGGAGAAAATCCGCCACTCGGGATCTTGCAGGCAGCGCTCCAGCTCCGCCTCGCTGGTGGGCAGCTGGTTCAATGGGACGCTGGTACGGGCGGCCACATCAATCCTCGTCGTCGTCCTGAACCTGCGCCTTCATGGGCAGGCCGGCCGATGTGGTGCGCTCGGGGTCGTTCTGCACGGGCGCGAAGCCATTGCCGTTGCCTTGGGCAATGCGTGTCAGCAGCGCAGAAAGCGGGTCGGCCTTCTGCTGGTTGTCCTTCTCGTACAGCCCGACGTGCTTGGCCAGCTTCTCTACGGCGTCCATCTTCGAGTGCGATAGCACCTCGATGCCGTACTTCGTCTCCTTGGCGCCCGCATACAGAGCCACAGCGGCAGGGGTGAGGCTGCGCGTGTCCTTGATGACTGTGCGGGCATGGCCTTCACCCACGCAATCGGGGCAGTCGGGGTGTGGTGGGCGGTGGGGGTTGTACCCAATGCCGCCCTCTTGGTCGAAGTCGGCCGGGTCTTTGCCATCCTTGCGCCATTGCTCCACAGCTGCGTTCATTTCGCCCACGGTGCGCTGGCGCTTGAACCCTTCGCCCCAGCAGTGGCGGCAGCAGCCCTTGCGCACTTCCACAAGCTCGCGGGCGTCCGCAAAGGCCACCAGGGCTATCTCGGTCAGCACCCGGTCTGCGGTGATGCCTGTGCGCTCCTGCTGGGCCTTGCGTGCTATCGAAATTGCAGCCTGAACACTAACGTTTGCTAACAGCCTTGAGCCCTGCTCATTGGCTGTGTGCGCGCTGTATCCCGCCCGAATCGCGGCCTGGGTGGCGTTCAGGTCCACCATGTATTCATCCACAAACCGCTGCTGTTTCGGGGTCAAGCCCTTATCTGCATTGTCCGTGCTGCTATCAATTTTGATTGCCTTGGTGGGTGCGGGCTTTGGCTTGGGCGCTACAGGCTTCTTCTTCGCAGGCGCACCGATGCCCGCGGCACTCTTACGCGCAGCGGGCTTCTTCGCCGGGGGCTTCTTGGGGGGCGCCTTCCTGGGCGCGGGTGTTGATGCCATGGGCCCGGAGTGTTCCGGGCGCTGGGCGGGGCGTCTAACCCGATGGGGGGGTTACTGATCCGGCCAAGGTGCTATACCAGCCGCGATAGCAGCACAAGCAAGGGCCGTGCGCTTGTCTATGGGGTGATCGCCTGCCACCAGCTTGGCAAAGCCTGAGCGGGATATACCCAGAGCCTCAGCAGCCTTCTCGTATGTGTAGCCCATGGCCTGCTGCCATGCGCGGAGGTCGGCGGGGGTCATCTCATTACCAGTTGTCGGTGCCTGCGCGCTCGCGGGCAACAATTGCAGCCATGTGCTCTTGGGTCGCATGCCCAGACCACACATAGTCAGCAAAGCCAGGAACAGCGATTTTCACGGCAGCAACGGTCTGGTCTGCTTTACGCAATGCTGAGCATGCAGGCATCAAACCATCGCCAGTCAGGCGAGCGCCGGAAAGATCATCTGCGGTGCGAATTTCCTTGGTGGTGACTTGGCCGTTTGTGTGCAGGATGCGAGCTGTGAATTCCATTTTCTTCTCCCACACCCGGAATCGAGTGCATGGGGTGTATTATGCAGTGTAGTTGCTACACTGTCAACAACTAATTTAACAGCGCCAACTGCTTTGGCTCCACGTCCGTCGCCTGCACATTGTTGCGCAGGGCCTTGATCTCCCGGCGTGCTTCTTTCAGCTCGCGGGCCAGCTCGTGGCACAGCACCACGGCCCGGTTGGAGCTTTCGGCCTGGGCCAACTCGTGCAGGTGCCCGTAGAACTTGCGCGCGATCGTGCGGGCCTCTGCGGGGGTCAACTCCAAATAGTCGCTCCCGACTTCCAGCTTCACCATGCCATCCGGCAGATCCGTGGTGCTGATGGGCCGCGTGGCCGGGAAGTGCTCCACCACCTCCAATTCCCCATTGCCGGCGCGGCGTAGTTGGTCTTTTTCGATCCAGCGCTCCACATGGTCGTCCACGATGCCAGGCTTCAGGCCAGTCAGGTCAGCCAGGGCGCGGCGGTTGATGCGGCGCTCCGTGTTGCGCAATTCAAGGATGGTCTGCCAGATCAGATGGCCATTTTTAAAGCGATCGCGCTTTGCGTCGTCGGTGGCCAGCATGGCGCCTGGGGTCTGCGGTGTTTGCGTGGTCATTGGCGTTGGTCCTCCGGTATCATTGCGATTGCTCAGGTCGCAAGATCGGGGAGGCCCGCTTCGGCGGGCTTTCTTTTTTCAGGGGCTGAACAGCCTCCGAACAGTCACTGCGAGCGCATCCACCTCGTCCATCTTCTTGATGGCCCACATGCGGCGCTGGCCGTGTAGGCCCATCAGCGCACCCTGGTGGCACGACTTGCATAGCGCAACGACCGTGAAGTGTTGGCCCTGCTTGATGTGATGCGCGTCGCTCGGGCCGGGCTGGTCGCAAACTGAGCACGGGAGTGCCTTCACCGCAGCGATGTGATATTGCTCACGCCCACTCATCGCCTTGGCATTCTTCGACCTCACAGCAAGTACCCCCTGGACTGCATGAAATCAATTGGGTCTTTCGCCGACTTGCGCACGTTGCAGGTCGGACACAAAAGCTGGATGTTGAGCGGCGAGTGGTCTCCGCCCCTTGCAATTGGCGTAATGTGGTCGACGTGGTACGCGTCCTTGATGGAGCGTCGGCAAACCACGCACATCCATTTCTGGCGCGTGCCGATTTTTTTCACCGTGCCAGGCGGTAGGCGGCCAATCTTCTTCCCGCTGCGGCGTTGACGAAATTCACGCACCTTTTCGGGGTTCTCAGCGCGGTATTTCCTAAGCCGCTCCTTCCCGCCCTCTGACCTCCACTTTTCGCGCTGCCTTTCCCGAACCGCCTCCCTGCCACCTTTCCAAGAAGGATGCGCTGCGCCTTTTTTGTGGGCGGTGCCATTTATTGCGACCGATGCCTTTCTTGCCTCGGCTGCGCGCGCGAGGTTTCCTGGCGTTGTCAGATGGCCGGAAGCACAGCGAACACTGCAATACTTGCCATTCCCACTGTCCAGTTGGCTTTTCTTGGCAGTGAAAGATGCCCCGCATTGAATGCACACCCGAGTACGCAAAGCCCTAAGTTCTTCGGAGGCTCTATCGATCGCCGCGTCCTTGCAGGCTTGTCCGCAATAGATGTTGCGAAGCCTGCGGCCTTCCATAGCCCCACCACAGCCCTTGCATCGCTTGTCATTCATCACTGCACACCCCCGATGATTTCGCCCGTGTCCGGGTCAACCTGCATCCCCTCCCACTGCTGAAAGCTCGCGGGAAAAGTCACCCCCAGCTCCGTCGCGGCAAAGGCGCTCACGCGGTCGATCAGCTGGCTGTAGCCCTTCACGCCCAAGTCCTCGGTGCTCACGCGCACGCGGGTCCGGGTTTTCTTGCCGGTGATGGGGTTCTTGTGGGTCAGGGTCTTGAAGCCCAGGTACTCCTTGCGGAAGTGCTCCTTCCACACGGCCAGCGGGTAGTGCTGCCCGCCCGGGGTGGCCTGCTGCGCGATGCTCTTGAGCACCACGCCGTGGTAGAAGCGGCGCTGCCGGTCGGTCTTGGCGTCCTCATGCAGGCGCACCTCAACATGCAACCGGTGCCCAGCGGCCCACATGCTCTTGCACCAGGGCGCAAGCACGTTCTTGAAGTGCTGGCCAGCCTGAACGGGCTCGTTCCAAGTGGCTTGCAGGGCAAGGTCAGCCACGGCGCACCTCCACCCGTACCAACCCGCCCACCTCGTCGGCCTTGCTGATCGTCAGGCTCCAGCGCTTGTCATCCACTCCCAGCACATCGGCCAGGCCATCAAGGCCCGACTTCATGCGCGCCAAGCAGTTGTCCAGGTCATGCGCGCGGCGGTTCGGTGGCACGAAAACAAGCGTCAGGTGCAGTTTTTCTGCATCCAGACGCTGGGCGCCCTGCTCTTTCGCGGTCCAGGCGCACGCGGCGCGGTAGGCCTTCTTGGCGCGGGCCAGCTTGCTCCAGTGAACTCTGGAGTTCGGGCTGAGGATCGTTGGGGGCCATGGAAGAATAAAGTTCACAGCGTGCACCCTTCATGAATAGCTCTTTTCCGCTCCAGGTACGCGGCGTGAGCTTCCTCTGCAGTGGGGAAAGCCCCAATCGTTTGCGGCCGTCCTTTGAACCAAATTCGAGCGGAATAGCTGCTTGCACGGTTTTTCCTCACCCCAAGTAGCCCTGAGCGGTTGTCGATTCGCGCTTTCCGCTGGTTTTCCATATTGATGCCAGCATCAACATCACGAAGATTTGCCATGCGATCGTCCAACGGGTTCCCGTTCACATGATCAATAACGCCTCTTGGCCATTCGCCCGTCATGTACAACCATGCAAGTCGTGAGGCAAACACAGCCTTTCCACGGAAGTAGATTCGCCTTCTCCCGTGACACGTAAAGCCTGCGACGGTCCCGCTTTTTGCTCGCTGACCGATAGTGATCCGGCGCAAAAACACCCCGGTTTCCGGGTCGTACACATACAACCGGCGCACCTCCTTCGCATCCGATAGGCCCGTTTCAGGGTTCGGAATCAACCAACCCTTTTTCGAGCGGGCAGCGTTCGGGCTCAGGTCGGCCGGTGGCCACGGCAGGGTGAAGTGCAGCGGCTCAACCATGGCGTCGTATCCAGTCCAGGTAGGCAGACATCGCCGTGAAGCCCAGGCCGATGTGCTTGTTGCGGATGCCCCGGATTCCGCAGTGCCAGATGCCGCGGATCTTGATGATGCGGGGCTTCATGCGGCAGCCTTTCGCAGCCGCAGCGCCCGGCCGCCCAGGTAGTGCGATGCCCGCGCCTCGTCGCCTTGCGCAATCTCCGACAAAAAGCAGTCGTCGCACAAATCCGAAAACTCGTCAGCGGCCAAACCGATGTCGGCCTGGATCTCCGCGATCTGCTCGTCGGAGTACGGTCCGTGGTGCACGGGCGAATCACACAGCTCGCACAGGCCCTGCTTCGCTTTTTCAATGGCGTTCATCGTCTTTTCCTCGTTTCCTTTTCCGGCTCCGGCGCCAGCTGCCACTCCGGCGCCTTTGCCATCCGCCTGATTTCCACCTCGGGCAACCCCAGCGCCATCGCTTGCTGCAATGCCGTACGGCACCGGGCCTGCGTGTTCGTCGCGCCCAGGCGCAGGGTTCGCTGCAGGTACTGGATGCGCCTGGCCGCGCAGTGCAGGCACCCGTCCGCGAACATTCGGTACTGGTGCGGCGCCTCGCGCGCTTCGTCGCAGCACTCGCACATTCATCGCGCCCCCAGTGCAAAAAACGGGTTGGAATGGTCCTTCCAGGATGTACCCCGCTTGATGTTGTTGATGACCGACTTGTTCACCCCGTAGCGGGCAGCAAGCACGGGGCCGGATTCGCTGCTCAGTCGGATCTCGCGGGCCTTCTCCATGTCCAGCTTTGCAGATTCGGCGCGCTTGAAGGCGGCGATCTTTGCGGCACGGGCCACCCCGGAAAACGCACCTTTGGCCGCTGCTGCCTGGGAAACAGCGGCAGTCGTGCTGGCCTTCAGGTGGGCCGGGTTCACGCACAGCTTTTCACCGCAGGTGGTCACGACTGGCTGCCGCGGCATGGCCGGTGTGCCCACAAAGTCCAGCACCAGCCGGCGCACCAGACGGCAACCACAGCCGCGCACCTTGACGATGGGGTATCCGCCGTCGCTGGTCGCGTTCTTCCACAGCCAGCAGTCGGCCACCTCGTGGCAGCGGTCTTTGATCGTTTCGAGGGTGATGGTTGGCGCATGCGCGGTCATGCAGCACCCCCTGCCATAACCGGCTCGCCCAGCACGCGTAGCGCGGCATTGACGACCTCTTGCGAATGCTTTACCCCAGCTTGCACGTCATCGAGGATGTTCATCGCGTCAACCTTCTGCTGCGCCAGCTGCTTGCGCTGCTCTGTGTCCTCGGCTTGACGGATCGCCTCGCGGGCGCGCTCCTCGCGCTGCCTGGCAGCGCTGTTTGCCAGCGTCTCGCGCAGGACGGCCAGACGCTCGCGCACCTCGGGCGGCGCATCCTTGATGGGCACCACATTGCCCGTCAGCAGAGCAACCGGGTTGAACACCGGGCTGAATGCCAGCGCAGGCGCGTGCTTGCTCGCTTCCTGGGCCGACAGGTAGCCCAGGCTCACGGCACGCTCTACCGCTGGGGCGCGCAGCTCCTGGTCCCAGCCCACCGATACCGTCACGGCGGGCGTGCGGCGTTCTTCGCGGGCCGTGCGGCACAGGCGCTCGTAGGAGGAAATGAAAGCCATGCGTGCGCCCACCATGTCGCCCCGGGCGCCCAGGTCGCGCGCCACACCCCAGGCTTCCTGCATTTCACTGGTCCAGACGATGGTGTTGCGCTCATCGAGGGCGGTCACGGCAATGGCCCATGCCTCATTCGCGGCGGGTCGGCCCATCACCTCGTCGATGCGGTCCAGCACGGCCTTGGGTGTCAGCCTTCCGGTGTGCTCGGTGCGCACGCGCGACAGGGCCTTGGCCAGCACATCGCGGGGGTAGGTGCTCAGGTCGTCGGCCAGCAGCGCGGCGGCATTGGGCTTGATTTCATGGCCCAGCAGCTCGGCCGTGGCGGCAATCTGGCCCACCAGCCAGGTCAGGTCTTGGTCATTCATGCGGGTGCTCCTTGCCGGCGCTGGCGCAGGATAGCCATGGCCTCCGTTGCAACGTCGGCGTTCGATTGGGTCTGGTCGATCTGCTTGGCGCGGGTGCCCGTCATCGCGGAACCTGCAGCCCATTGCGTGCGGTATCCCTCGGCGCCCGACAGCAGCAGGCCCACGTCGTGCACCTTGCGGACCACAAAGGCGTCGCTCACGCGGTCCACGTAAAACGCGGCCACCAGCGGCGATTCCACGAAGCCGATGCGCTGCACGAACTGCTTGACCTTGGCGTTCACCGACTGGTTGCGTACGGGCTTGGCACCGTAGCGGCGTTCGTACGAAAGGCTGTACGCGGCCCAGGTGTGCTTGCACGCCGACTGCAGCGCTGTCTCGGCGTCGTCCACCAACTCAGCCTTGACCTTCGCGGCGGTCGGCGCAGCCGGCCGGGAATTGGTCTGTTCAGTGGTTAGTTCATTGGTATGTTCTTTGCCCCTAGCCGATTCGGCTACGGGGGGGGTAGCCGATTCGGCTACGGGCCCCCTAGCCTGTTCGGCTACCGTAGCCGCATCGGCTACCGTAGTCTGTTCGGCTACTGTTGTGGGGCCAACAACCGTAGCCGATTGGGCTACGGTAGTCGCAGGGGCTACCGTAGCCGATTGGGCTACGGTTGTTGCAGTGATTCCAGGGTTGCAAAGGGTGTAGCGGCTGGCTTTCGAGTGCCCACCGGCCCCCACCTTGAGCAGCCATCCCAGCGTCACCAGGGCCGTCGTAGCGGCGCTGATGTTCGAGGGGTGCATACCCGTGCGCTCCGCAATGGCTGCGCGTGAGGGCCACACCGTATCCGTGGTGCGGCTGCGGAACGAAAACAACGCGATCAACACGCGCGTTTGCTCCAGTGTCAGCCGCTTGTCCTGGATGACTTCCATAGGAACCAGTGAGAACTGGCCTTCGGTCATAGCGATGTCCCACGGGCGTACACGCGCCCGCCTGCTGTGCCATGCCCCTTGACACGCGGGGCGTACCCCACGGGTGCAATCAAGCCTTCGCGGATGGCCTTGGCAAACACTGCGCCGAATGCGCGGTCATCGCGCGGGCGGATGCCAGCCATCTTTGCGGCGTTCACGATGTCCTCGCCACGGAATTGCGTGCCACTGGGGGCGGACAGCATCGTGCGGCGGATGTGCTCCAGCACGCGCTCGGAAAAGCCCGGGGCATCCTGGTCAGCGCGATCTGTTGCGCGCTGGCTGGCTTCGTCACCCAGCTTACGGGCAGAGTGCACGCGGATGGAAAAAGCGGCGGCGGTCATTTCGTGCTCGCCTTGTTGTCGCCATACGCGCGAGGCGCCATGGTCACAGTGCGGCGCCCATTGCGGTCCAGCGCCTGGTGCACATTGCCCTGCTTGGGCGCGGCGCTGCTGTTGGTTTTCTTGGGCGGGATGGCAGGGATGTCGAGATCCGGGCCGCGGGGTCTGACCGTGAGGAACGGGCTCAGGCAGGATGTGTTACCCATGGCTGGCCGCTCCTGATTCGGGGGCCCCAAAATGACCTATGAGCTTCGTGAGCGCTTCGATACGCTTCTCGTCATGGCTCACCTTCTCAACGATCATTTGTCGGTAGCTCTTGCCGTGCACCAGCAAGTACACGCAGTCCCGCACGGCGCACGACGGGTCAATCCCGCGCATGGAGCACTGCTGCAGGAACAGGGTGTGCGTGTGCTCATCGACCTTCGTTTTCAGGTCGTGGTCCAGCTTGCCCAAGGGGCCGGCAATGCCGCGAGCGAATGCGATGTCGCCCAGGTCGTCATCGGTGGTGTCGTCGATCTGGGGGTCAACCATGTGTGACCTCCTTGGCTTCGGCTGCGGGGGTCAGCTTTGCTTGGGCCGCGATGTAGTCGGCGCGCGCTGCAAGGGCCGCGTCAGGCGTCAAGTAGGACCCGACGTACTTGCTGCCCACCATTACCTGGTATCGATCCGCGCGCCCATCTTTGCCCTTGATGTGGGCATAGCCGCGACCGCGAAGAAGCTCATGCTTCTGCGGGTTGGCTTCAAGATATGCAGTCCTAGCGGCCACGGCTTCGGCTTCGGATTTGAAGAATCCGAGGCGTGTTTGGCCGACTTTTGCGAGCCAAGCCATCTCGCGGCCCGGGTACAGGCAATAGACGCCCCGGTTAGCCTTGGCCTTGCCCTTCCATTGCTTGACGGCTTCCTGGCTGTTCTCCGTTGCAAGCTGGATGTGCACGTTGCCCATCTCGTAGCAACCAGCGTCGCTGACACGAGACATCACGTACTTGCCTTTTCCTCTTCCCCGAAGGTGCAACTTCCCGCTGGTTTGCCAGATGGCGAACCATTGACCAAAGCTCAGCTTCCAATCGATCCCGCGAATCTTGGCGTGGTTGCGTTGCTTCTGGAATGCGTACGTCACACCATCTTTTCGCAGCTGCTCCACCACTGCGCGCGGCAATCCGTACTTTGCAATGCTCCGCGCTTCCTTGTCCTGCTCACGGGCCAGCGCCTGGGCTGCGGCTACGACGGACTTACCTCCGTCAATAGACTTGACGCCTCGCTTGCCAAGCAACTGACGGACGCGCTCCCGAGTGATGCCGAATTGGTCCCCAATCTTTTGCAGCGTGACCCCTTGGCGGTACATGCTCACCATCTTTCCGATGCGAGCTTGGCGCCCCTCAGTCAATGGGCTTCTGTACCCGCGCTTGAGGTTCACGCCAATTACGCGGGCGGCAAAGCGAACGGCGCTAGGCTTCATGCCCAACTCGATCGCAATTTCATCGGGAGTTTTCCCGGCTTCTCCAAGGATCATCAACTTCGCATCCCGATCCTTGCGGGCGACATCCAGTCGCTCCAACTTGAAGCCTGCAGCCCGCGCCCAGGCGTACACCGCTCCAACCGCAATCTTTTCAATCGACGCGATCTCCTTGGCGGTTTTGCCCTCATAAGCAAGGGCCTCGATTCGAGCGTCCCGCTCAATCAAACGTGTGGCGCGGCCGGTCATGCAACCTCCTTCGCGGGGGCCAAAAACACATCTGGCCGAACGGCCTTCAGGTACATCAGCCGAGCCTTCGGAATCTCTCGCTGCTCGCCGGTTTCTGGGTCAATCCCAAACCACTGCGACACCGCTTGCGGCGTGCACTCGCAGAGTTTTGCGACTTCGGATGTGCCGCCAAGCGCGGCGATGATTTTTTCGTGGTCCATGCCGTTATTAAAGCATGCTTTACGCCAAAACGGCAAGCATTCTTTATGGCGGGTTGTGTAAGCTAGCTTTATGTCCTATGGCCAACGACTCAAAGAAGCTCTCGACCACTCTGGCCGAGGTCGCAAAGAGCTTGCCGAGGCAATTGGCCGATCTGTTCAGGCGGTTGGCGACGTCCTCAATGGGAAGTCAAAGGCGTTCACCGCAGAGAACAACGCCAAGGCGGCCGAATTCTTGAAGGTCGATTCGTTCTGGCTTGCCACAGGCAACGGTGAGATGAAGGCAGTACCCCAGTCGAATGTCACCCCAGCCCCCATCGGGGCCCGCAGCGTGCCCGTCATCAGCGCCATCCAGGCTGGTATGTGGTGCGAGATCGTTGACCAGTTCCAGCCAGGCGATGCCGACGAATACCTAATGACCGACTTGGAGCTTTCAGCCCACGCCTTTGCGCTGACCATTCGCGGCGACAGCATGCTGCCGGAGTTCAATGCAGGCGACCGGGTCATCATCGACCCCGACGTGGCCCCGCACCCAGGTGACTTCGTAGCGGCCAAGAACGGCGAGCAGGAAGCCACGTTCAAAAAGTACCGCCCACGCGGGATGGATGCGAGCGGCAATCTGGTGTTCGAGCTGGTGCCGCTGAACGATGACTACCCCACCCTGCGGTCAGACATTGAGCCCATCCGGATCGTGGGGACCATGGTTGAGCACCGGAAGTACAGGCGGCCACGTTGATTGCCAGCACGGCGGCCTGGCTTCTTGCCGCCGAACTACAGAGGAACACAATGAAAACCATCATCGCAATTGCCATCATCCTGGCCGCTGGCTTCGCACAAGCCCACTCGGGCGGCACCAACAGTTCAGGCTGCCACAGGGACCACACCACAGGCGGTTACCACTGCCACTGATACACCCGCATTGAGCGATCGAGTCGGGAATCTCCCGATGAAAGCAAGCCGCCCCACAAGGCGGTTTTTTTTCGTCTGGTGATTGCTGGGCGTGGGGGGAGTGTAGCCGGACTACGGGAAAAACTAAAGAATGCTTGACCTGTCCAAATAAAGCATGCTTTAATCAACCCCATCGCAGCAGTGAACACAGCGCGAAGGGGCGAAGCGGCAACGCAGGTTATCCCGGCACCAGCAAGACGGTGGAAAGGCTTGATGAGGGTGGCACCCGAGAACAGAGATAGCTAGTCGTCCGGGTGGACGGCGAGATGCCCTGGAAACAGGGCCATCACATCAGGGGCGGCGTGGAAGGACACGCTAGGTACAAGTGGATCGAGTGGGCGAGCAAACATAACCGGTGTGGCAACCGGAAGCCGCAACCGCCTGCTGACAGAAGCCCGAACGGGGACGCGCCCCAGCAGGTATCAAGCCCTGCCCCCTGATGTGATGGAAAGAGCACCGGCCATCCAAAGCCGTGAAGCCTGTTAGTGGCGAATGCCCTTGGCAATTTGGCGCGGTCCTTCGGGACGCTGGAGACGTAACCAGCACCATCATTGAAGCGGCGGCGTGGAAAGTCGATGACACGCTAGTCCTCCCGGGGACGAAAAGCTCTGACCGGGATTTCCAAGGTAGGTAGGTGACCTTTGGCAGAAACTGAGAGCCGTTCACGGCCAGCCTGACCGAACACATCGCCGGGGTAGCGTCCGGCCCGCTTCAATGATGGTGACGACAACAAGCGCGTCAGGCGTCCCTGCCTGTTTCGCCATCAAACCGCCGAGCCGCAAGGCTGTTAGACCGTCACGGCGTAAAAGGAACGGACGGCGACCGAACCAGTGGTTTCAGTAGGAATCTGGTGACACCTCGGAGAGACGAGGGCCATCATTGAAGCGCGGCGAATAGGCGTAGTGCGCAAGGGAGGTGGGTAGCACGCTGCAGCGTGTCCACTGGCTCTAGGGGTCTGAGAGTTCGTGACGGCTCAGGGCGCTTCAATGATGGTCAGCGCAGGCGCCCGTTGCCTTGGAGTGGCGCGGGCCGAAAGTACGGCAGTGAAAGCGCAGCGCGCGTGAGGGTTTGTATCCCTGCGGGCCTGTGTTCGGCCATCAACCAATCCCCCTCCCCTGCCCCGCGCAGGGTTCCCCGCTTCGGCGGGTTTTTTTATTCCCGGCCATGCCAGCAGACAACACGCTACCCCAGGCGCCGAGCGAGCGCCACGGCAATGCCAGCCAGCCCTACCCGTGCCACGCGGCGCCCGAGCCGCCCGGCAGTGAACCCTTTATTGACTATGGCTACTGCCGCACCAGCCTGGACCACCAGCCACCCGGCGCACGCCACGGCAGCACAGACCCGCGCTGCCCGCGCGACTGCCAGCACAAGGCGCCCGAGCGGGTTGCGGTGCTGTTCACCAAAACGTTCGCATGGAACGGGGCCCGCGCTGCTGCGAAGCAGGCCAAGGCCCACCGAGACAAGAGCAAGTAGACCCACCAGCCCGCACACCGCGGGCTTTTTTACACCCACATCTAGGAGAGTCCCATGGATGCCGCCCACCCCGTCATGCAGCAAGCGCCGCAGCCCTTTCGCCCGCTGACGCAGGCCGAACGCGAAGCCATCGCAGCAGTGCAGGCCCGCCAGCACGCCGAGGACCAGCGACGCCAGCACCGCGCGCTGGAAGATCAACAGCAGTACCTTGGCAGCATGGGGGCGCTGTCGTGACCAAAACCACCCTTGCAAAGATAACGACCGTCCGGCTCCCCAATGAACTGCTGGAGCGACTGGAAGCTTCTGCCAAAGCGGACACGCGCAGCATCAGCAGCGAAATCACGAAGCGTCTACACCTGAGCTTCGAGGCAGGCCGGACTGCGCTTCGGGACGAGTTTGCAGCAAAGGCGATGCAAGGTTTTTTGTCTGGCCACGTTGCGCACTACGGCCACGACAACCACTGGCCCTACCAAGCGCTCGCATCTGAGGCCTACGACATGGCCGACGCAATGCTCAAAGCCCGGGAAGGCTCCGCAACATGAGCGCCGTGCAACCCTACACCGGCCCTTGGCAAGAAGGAAAGGCGGGTGGCTCCATCGTGACAGTCCATGCAGTACCTGGCTGCGGCCCCTTGGATGAGGAAACGCGCGCTTACTACGGCGGCTACCTGATTGCCGAGTCCATCACGCCCGCCAACCGCCGCCGCATCCTGGCCTGCGTGAACGCCTGCCAGGGCATCCCCACCGAGCAGCTGGAGCTGGCCGCGAGCTGGGGCGACATCATCGAGGCCGCTGTCATCAGCGTGCCGACACACACCGGAGACGCGACATGCACATCCCTGGACCAGTAGATCGGGCGATTCCGATCCATCGCTACCGCAAGCCGCTCACGAAGCGGCTTTTTTACGCCCTGGCGCGCTGGGGCTGGCTGCTGTTGTTCCTGCTGGTGCTGGTGCTCACAGGCTGCAGCGGCGACATGCGGCACGAGTACGCCGAGGCGCAGGAACTGCTGGCCATTCAGCAGGAGGAAGCAGCGCAGGCCAGCCGTGACTTTGTGGCCCGGCAGGTGTGCGGCGAAGCCCGCGCGCAGTGGATCTCCGACAAGACGCTGTATTGCGAGCCACGCAGGGGCAAGGCCTACAAGGCATCGGTGCAGCTGCCATGAAAACCGCCGCAGCCATCGCCCTGTGGCTGGCCGCCACCGCTACCGGCACCGCACTGCTGCTGGTGGTCATCTACGGGGCCTGAGCCATGGAATGCCCGACCGGCAAGGCCCCCATCAATAGCTTCGAGCTGGCCACCAAGGCGCGCAAGCGCAGCAACAAGAAACACGGCAAGCCCATGGGCCTGTATCGCTGCGCGCTGTGCGGCGACTGGCACCTGGGCGAACCCAGCCGGGCCAAGCGGCCCATCAAGACGATCCGAAACAACCACCACATCAATTGAGGTTTTCATGACTGATTCAACCGCCATCGCAACACGACAGCAATTCGACCTGAGCCCCCAAACTTTCGAGCAGGCGCTGACGTTCAGCAACTATCTGGCCGACAGCGACATGGTTCCCAAGGACTTTAAGGGCAAGCCTGGGAACTGTCTCGTGGCTATTCAATGGGGTATGGAAATCGGCCTCAAGCCATTGCAGGCCATGCAGAACATCGCCGTCATCAACGGGCGGCCGTCCCTTTGGGGTGATGCTGTGATCGCGCTGGTTCGTTCCAGCTCGCTCTGCGAATACGTCATTGAGGAAGATGATGGCTTCGCCGCAACCTGCCGCGTCAAGCGCCGTGGCGAGCCCGAGCAATACCGCACATTCAGCATGGATGACGCAAAGGCCGCCGGGCTCTTGGGCAAAGCAGGGCCATGGACCCAATACCCCAAGCGAATGCGTCAGATGCGGGCGCGGGCCTTCGCGGTGCGTGACGTGTTCCCCGACGTGCTCAAGGGCCTGCCGGTGGCCGAAGAAGTACAGGACATGCCCACCGAGCGCCACATGGGCGATGTGGAGCAGGTGCAGCGTGCAGCGCCGGCCGCCCCCCAGCCCGCGTACACCCCCGAGCAGTTCGCCCAGCTGCTGCCCACCTGGCGCAACGCCATCGCAGCGCGCAAGGCCACGGCAGACAGCGTGATCGGGAAGATCAAGACCAAAGGGACGCTGACGGCAGAGCAGGAGGCCGCTATCCGCGCGCCCTTCGACCAGCCCGCCACGCAGGCCGAACCCGTCACCGATGTGCAGCCCAAGGGTGAACCCGAGGCCATGGCCGAAAAGACCGTGGGCGAGCGGATGCACAACGCTGCGACGCTGGACGCGCTGTTTGAAGCAGCCGACCTCATCGGAGAGGTTGCCGACCCCGAGGCCCGCGCCCGGCTCACCCAGTATTTCGACGAACGAAAGTTCGCCCTCGAAAGCGAATAACCCGCTATTCAATTCATAGCTGCGCGCGCTTGCTGGTCAAGCGCTGCACGCCAATTTCATAGGATTTTCCATGTATACCCCTCTCGAAAATGCACCGCAGGGTTCCCCGGCCTGGCACGCAGCACGGTCCAAACATTTTTGTGCCTCAGAGGCCGCGGCAGCCCTTGGCCTGTCCAAATATTCCACCCGCGACGAGCTGCTGCGCCAAAAGGCAACCGGCATCACCGAGGAAGTCGGAGCCGCCAAGCAGCGCATCTTTGACGCTGGCCACGACGCCGAGGCGCTGGCCCGCCCGATTGCCGAGGGCATTGCAGGCACTGAGTTTTACCCCGTGGTGGGCACGCGCGAGGTCGAAGGCATGGCGCTGCTGGCCAGCTTCGACGGCATTGACGTGCTGGACGACCTGATCTGGGAAAACAAGCTGCTGAACCAGTCCCTGCTGCAACAGGTGCAGGCTGGCGACCTGGAGCCGCACTACTGGCTGCAGCTGGAGCACCAGCTTCTGGTCAGCGGCGCATCGCGCGCCCTGTTCACCACCAGCGACGGCACGCCCGAGGGCACGCACCCCCTGTGGTACGAGTCCAAGCCCGAGCGCCGCGCGCAGCTGATCGCCGGGTGGCGGCAGTTCGCTGCGGATCTGGCCGCATGGGTTCCGCCCGAGGCCAAGCCCGCGCCCGTGGTGGCAAAGACCGTGGGCAGCCTGCCCGTGGTGTTCGACATGCGCGTAGAGGGCAAGCTGGTGGCCTGCAACCTGGACCAGTACAAGCCCGCTGCACTGGCCTACATCGCGGCCATCAACACCGAGCTGGCCACCGACCAGGACTTTGCCGACGCCGATGCCGATGCGAAGTTTTGCCGGGACTCTGCCGACAAGCTGGAGCTGGCCATCGAGCAAGCCATGGGCCACATGGGCGACATCAACACCGCCCTGAACACCGTGCGCGACATTGCCGCCGCGTTCGACGCCAAGGGCTTGGCCCTGGAAAAGCTGGTGAAGGCGCAAAAAGACAGCATCAAGCTGTCCGAGGTGCACCGTGGGCAGAGCGAGCTGGCAGAGCACATCGCCCAGCTGAACGCAGCCATGCCAGCGAACTACATGCCGGCCGTGCCCGCGGACTTCGCCAATGCAGTGAAGAATAAACGCACTGTGGACAGCCTGCGCGGCGCCGTGAACGACGAACTGGCACGCGCCAAGATCGCCGCCAGCGAGATCGCCACGCGCATCCACGCAAACCTCAAGACCCTGGACGCCAGCGGCCTGGTGGTGCACGACGCAGCCGCACTGGTGCTCAAGGCCCCGGACGACCTGGCGTTTCTCATTGCGGTGCGCAAGTTGGACGAGGAAACCCGGCTGAACGCCGAGCGCGAGCGCATCCGGGCCGAGGAAGCGGAGAAGCTGCAACGCCAGCAGGATGAGGCAGCCCGCAAGGCTGCAGAATCCGCACAAAATCAGGCTGTAGCGCCCGCATTCATTGCCCCGGCTGCTATCAAAACTGACGCTGATGTGGTGGACGCGGAGATCGTTGCCCGCGCGCCGGAAAGTGTTGTGCAGCTGTTCCGCGCCGCGCCAGCGCCAGCCGAGCGCACCGGTACGCCGACGCTCAAGCTGGGCACGATTGCCGACCGCCTGGGCTTTGCGCTGACAGCCGACTTTCTCAAGGGCTTGGGCTTCGAGCCCGCAGCCACCGAGCGCCGGTCCTGCCTGTTCCACGAAGCCGACTTCGGGCTGATCTGCGCCGCACTGGTTCGGCACATCGAGGCTCTGCAGTCCAAGGCCGCGGCATGATTTCCGAACTCATCCACACCACCGGCAGTGCCGTGACCTGGCCCGAGGCGTTCGTCATCGTTGGACTGGCGTTTGCTGTGGCACTGGTTCTCATCGCCTGGATTCGCTCCTGTCCACCGCCCGCGTGCACGAACCCCCTTCCTGCACGCCCCCTTTCAACAGCCACCTTCGGGTGGCTTTTTTTATGACCGCCTACTACAACGAGATCGACAAGTACGCAGCCCAGTGGCTGCGCAACCTCATCGAAGCCGGCCACATAGCCCCCGGAATCGTGGACGAAAGGAGTATCGAAGATGTCTACCCCAGCGACTTGCGCGGCTTCGCGCAGTGCCATTTCTTCGCCGGCATTGGAGTTTGGTCCCACGCCCTGCGATCTGCCGGATGGAGTGACGACCGACCTGTTTGGACTGGTTCCTGTCCGTGCCAACCTTTCAGCGCGGCAGGCCAAGGCGCTGGGTTTGATGACGAGCGGCACCTGTGGCCCCACTTCCACCACCTCATCAAAGAGTGCCGCCCTTCAATCGTCTTTGGAGAGCAGGTTGCAAGCAAAGACGCAGACCCTTGGATCGACCTTGTATGCGATGACCTGGAAGCCATGGGCTACGCCTTCGGGGCGGTCCCGTTTCCGTCTGCGGGCGTCGGTGCGCCGCACATCCGCGACAGGCTCTACTGGGTGGCCGACGCCCAGCAGCACCATTGTGGACCACAAGCCACAACCGCCAATCATCGGGAATCGAAAGCCGACCGATCCGCAAATCGGCTTGGCAGATGTGGCGGTGTATCTGGCGGGCTGGGGCACGCCGACCGCATCGGAGCCGGGCGGGACGGGCGACCAGTACGTGGCGCGTTCCAAAGCGGCGACGGGCAATACCTTCCCCTCAATGCTGACGCATCAGGTGGTGATGGCGGGATGGCCGACGGCGGCCGCCAGCGATGGGTCGGGCGGGAAGGGATTTCGTCCAGGTGTGTCGATGACGGGTCGAATGCCAGACGGATCGAAAGTGACGATGGATCTGTCGGCTTCGGTGAAGCTGGCCCTTGCTCACGACCAGCCGGCCCGACTAACGGCCTCTGGGCAGATGCTGACTGGCTCTACTGCCGGGATGGCCGCTGGCGGCCAGTTAGCCCCCAGCCACAGCCGCTGGTTGATGGGTCTGCCGAGAGCCTGGGACGAGTGCGCACCGAAGTCATCACCCAAGTCGAGGAAGAAGTAAATGCGGCAACAGCACAAACCCAAGGCGGCAGAACCCAGGCAATGCGAGCACTGCTTGAAGACCTTGGAGCGCAGGCGCAACGAAGCTGGCCGGCTGGAAGGCTTCCGGGACTTCATGAGGCGCCGTTTCTGCTCGCTTTCCTGCGCCAACTCCAGGAGCAAGGGTGGCACCTCGCGGAAGGCGTCGCACTATCACGCACGGAAGCAACTAGCGGAATGCTGCGAAGCCTGTGGCACGAGCAAGCGACTACAGGCGCATCACATCGACGAGAACTGGGCGAACAACGACCCGAGGAACCTTCAGACGTTGTGCGTGTTTTGTCACGCCTTCTGGCACGCCATGTATCGGCGGCTTGGGATGACGCCTACGCAGCGCATGCCGAGACTGGCTTCCCTCTTGCCCACGGTGCCCGCAGTCGTGTTGGAAGACTCCGCGCCTACGGCAATGCCATCAACGCGAAAGCCGCGCAAGCCTTCATCGAATGCGTGATGGCCTGCCAACCATAACAACCACCCCCCAGCCCGCACCACGCGGGCTTTTTTCTGGATACCCCATGCTGAAAAACCTGATCGTTTACCGAATCTCCCCCCTGTGGCCCGCCGACCTGGCAGCCATCGAACAGGCCCTGGCCGCCGCCCCCTTCACCGAGTGCGGCCAGACGCAGGAGAAGTCCCGCGGCTGGATCGCCCCGCGCGGCGAGGCGCACGGCGCCATGGTCGAAGCCATCGGCGGCCAGTGGATCGCCCGCTACAAGACAGAGGCCAAGGCCGTGCCCGGGGAAGTGCTGGCGCGCAAGGTGGCAGAGAGAGTCGCCCTGATTGAGAGGGAAACCGGCCGCAAGCCGGGCCGCAAAGAAACCAAGGAGCTCAAGGACGAGGCCAAGCTGGAGCTGCTGCCCATGGCGTTCGCAAAGCAGGCCAGCACCTGGATCTGGATCGACCCGACCGCCCGCACCCTGGTGCCGGACACGGGCAGCCAGGCGCGCGCCGATGACATCGTGACCGCGCTGGTGGAACTGCTGCCCGGCCTGTCGGTATCGCTGCTGTCCACCCAGAGCAGCCCGCAGGCTTGCATGGCGCACTGGCTCAAGGAGCAGGAGCCGCCTACCGGGTTCACCGTGGACCGCGAGTGCGAACTGAAAGCGGCCGACGAGAGCAAAGCCGTGGTGAAGTACGGCCGCCACCCGCTGGACATTGACGAGGTGCAGGCCCACATCGAAGCCGGCAAGCTGCCCACCAAGCTCGCGCTGACTTGGGATGACCGGGTTTCGTTCGTGCTGACCGAGGGCCTGCAGGTGCGCAAGCTGGCTTTCTTGGACGTGGTTTTCGAGGGGCGCAGCGGCGAGGATGGCGGTTTCGACGCGGACGTGGCCATCGCCACCGGCGAGCTGTGCAAGCTGATCCCCGACCTGATCGAAGCCCTGGGCGGCGAGCAGGGGCCCGGCGTGCCCTGCCCGAGCAGCCTGGCGGTTGACGAGGCCGGGAATGTCACGGCGGGTGCAGCGTGACCCCCGCCGAAGTCACCCAGAACCGCTTGGCCCGCATCCGGGCCCTGCACCAGCTGCAGCCGCTGCGCTGGAATCTCGAACCCCAGCCCGAGCCCGAGCACCGCACCTGCCTGGGCTGCGGCCTGCAACACCCCGTCAACCCGGACGGCACGCCCGTGGGCGGCTGTCTGCCATGTGGACATTGAAAGGAATCTCATGTCATCGCCATTTGGATCGCTCCCGACCGCGCGAGAGGCGCGGCGCAAGGCAGACCGCGCGCAACGGCGCGATTTGAAACCCCAGCGCGGCAAAGGCCACATCAAACTGCCCATCTACTTCCGGTTCGGCGCGAGAGACGAGGTGGACCTGCAGCGCAAGCCACACGCCATGCTCAACGGCTTCCGCGCTGGCGTGGCCCAGGAGAGCGACTGGCACGCCATCACGCTGCGCCTGAACTGGGGGTTTGTCCTGTCCACCCGCCTGTTCCCGGATTCCGTGGCAGAGGCGCGGGCCGGCCTGGATGCCATCCGGGCAGTGAAGGACCGCCATGAGCGCACCGGTAAATGGGGCGTCTCACAACCCGAGTACGAAGCCGTCGATTGGGCGCTGGCCCACATGGACGGGATGCAGCAGATGTGCACGCGGCGCGAACTGCGTGACGCGCTCCAGGCTGTCTACGAGGCAAACGAATACCTGCGGATCGTTGGCGATATGGAGCTGGCTGCAGATATGGCGGCCAGCGGTATGGCAGTGGATTGCGCTACGTAATTTATAGCTGCCTGCGCTTATTGGATAAGCGCTAGGCGCCAATTTGGACAAGAAAATGAACCTCAATATTTGCAAGCTGCACCACGCGGCAATCATCCCCACCTACGGTACCGAAGGCGCTGCGTGCTTCGACCTGCACGCGGCCACCGTCAACAGCGCGGAGAGCATCGGTGATGTGGTGTACCAGGGCCATCCCGTCATCGTGGACACCGGCCTGGCCTTCGATGTGCCGCCCGGCTGGATGCTCAAGATCCACCCCCGCAGCGGCCTCAAGTTCAAGCACGGGGTCGAGGCGTTTTCAGGCGTGATCGACAGCGACTTTCGCGGCAGCGTGCGCATCTTGCTGGAGAGCGCCGACGACCACGAGGACACCCCGCCGCTGCGCATCAACCCCGGCGACCGCGTTGCTCAGGCCAGTCTGGTGCCATCGCCCAGGGTGACGTTCACCGTGGTGGAGCAGTTGAGCCTGACCGAGCGTGGAGCGGGCGGGTTCGGGAGCACGGGCCTATGACCCAGCTCTACACAAAACAGGGCCTCCGCTACGTGCCCACCACGCTATCCGAGCAAGGTGCATGGGGCTGGCGCGACCTCATGGCGCTCTGTGCATTCCGCTACTGCTTGGGCCGCATGACCTACATCAGCGGCGTCTGCGCTGATTGGCTGGTGGCGAAGTGGGCAGATATACCACCACATGCGCAAGCCCTGATCCGCAAAGAGCTGGACGAGACATTCCGCCGTGACGACGAGGACCGAGCCACGAATGAGCCCTTCAAGGCTCTGGGGTGGGACTGCGACCGTGATGCATGGGAGAAAGTGCGGTCGCTGTGGGCGGCAGAGCAGCAGCCTGCACGACCTGTTGAATTGACCCCAGCAGAGATTGCCCACCGGGCGAAGTTGTTGGCCGCGGAAATGGACGCCGTGGGCGAGGCCATGGCGCGAGCAGCCGACTCGACAGACGAATCGTTACTCAGAGAGGCAGGATGGAATTTACAAGACGCAGCCGCATCGCTGCTGCAAGTAATCAAGGACAAGACATGACCGACACAAAAGACCTGATCCGCGAGATCCAGGAGCACACCGCCAAGAATGGCGGCGAGAACACCGCGACCCACCTGCTGGTGCAGGCAGTCATGGCACTGCAGCGCCAGGCCGACGAAATGGCGGCAATCGGGGCGGGCGGGGTGAGCGGGCCGCTGCTGGGGGGCGCTCTGCGCACCCAAGCCCAGCCTGCGGGGGATGAGCTTGGCGCTTTGTTCCGCGAGGCATTGGCATGGGGCATGGCCTACGGGCCTGCCATCCCCGCCCACCAATGGGACGACATGCGCGAGTCGATGGTGTCGCAGTACGTGAGCCGCGCAGCCCTTGCGGCACAGGCACCCCAGCCCGGCTATGTGCTGGTGCCGCTGGAGCCGACGCCAAATATGCTCAACGACGCAGTAAAGGCATTCAATGAGGCCACGGCTTCTCTGGGGGTCTACTCAGCGCCCGAAGCGGCATACCGCGCCATGCTCGCAGCAGCCCCCAAGGCACCCCAGCCCGGCTATGTGCTGGTGCCGGTGGAGCCCGAGCAAAAGTACCTGCGCCCGTTCCACTCATGCCCGCCCGAGGAATTGGAACTGGCGTGGCAAGCCATGGTCACGGTTGCGCGAGTAGCAGCCCCCAAGGCACCCCAGCAGGCAGCGCCAGCGGTGGCGTCAAAGGCTGTTCTAGCAGCAATCCGCGACGCAAATCTGCAACTGGTCCGCACTGGCGAGGATACGTTCATGCTCGTCATACTCAAGCAGCCCGCACCCCAGCAGGAGGTGCCAGCGACGACAACCGCTGTCCACGCAGCGTGCGGCAAGATCATCCAGACACTCGCGGAGATCGTGAACGCGCCACAGACGGATGCGCATTTTGACGCAGAGGTCGTGCCGCGCAACCCACTCATGAACCGAGTGCAAGACATCAAGGCTCAGGTGGACGCAATCTACAAGCTGCACCCGGTTAACGGGGCAGCACCCCAGCAGGAGGTGCAGGAGCCTTTCGGCTATGTAAACACGCAGACCGGGCAGTTCTTCAAGGACGTTGAGGCGTGCCGCAAGAACAACGAGGGGCATTGGCGCACCATCTACACAGCACAACCCGCACCCAGCGGGGATGCAGCGCGGGAATTGTTCGATGCCGGGTGGAAATCCTGTGCCCGGTTCTGTGACAGAGAAGATGCGGCCTTTGATGGGATCGTGGGCGGCGCTGGATGCCCGGAGTTTGAAGCAGCGTTCAACGCAGCACGCAAGGAGGGCAAGTGATGTACCAAAGGCTCAAATGTTTCTGGTGCGGGCTACCCCGCAATCGTGGCGACGATCACTGGCTCTGGTGCAGCGCATACCCACGAGACGCAGCACGTAAGGAGGGCGACAAGCCATGAGCACACAACCGACACCCGAAGAACTTGATGCCCTTGTTTATACGCAGTGCCAAGACTTTGATATGTGGCATGAAGGGCCGAGTATTGATGACATGCGGGCCATCATGCGTGAAGCTCTTAGTCGGTGGGGCACTCCCGCAACGGGAGGGGAGCCTGTGGCGTGGATACGGTTCCAGCCACCTTATCGGCCTGATGTATTGGTGCAGCGGCACCGCCCAACTCTCGATGGGGAGCCCGACACGCAGTATCGCCCGCTGGTTTTTGGCGACACATCACCTCAGCCAGTGCGGGAGCCTTTGAACATCGTGGAACTGATGCGCGTGGTGATGAAGGCCGACGAGGAATCGCAAGACACACGGGGCACTACAAACTGGGCGGCGCATATCGGAAAGGCCGTGCAGACAGCAGTGCTGTCCGGTGGGGTGCAGCCAGTGCGGGAGCCTTTGACGCCTGAGCGCATCGAAGAAATCTGCTTGGCACTGCGGGACACCGTGGGTTGCGGCAACAAGACGCTCGCCCGAGCCATCGAAGTCGAGACGATCAAGGCAGTCCGCGCTGATGCAATCGCCCGCTTGGAGCAAGGCGGCCAATCCGCCGCAGTGTCCATCCTGCGGCACCACTTTGAACAGAAAGGAGGCAGCACATGACCACCGAAAAGAACGATACCGTTGAACTACAGATTGAACCCTTGTACCTCAAACGCGAAAAGGCAGCGGCCTACCTGTCGATTTCAGAGAGCGCTTTTTGCGCGGCTGTATCAAGCGGCCAGCTGCCGAAGCCGCGCAAGATCCTGGGCGGCCGGGTGGGCTGGCTGGTGAAAGAGCTTCGGGATTGGGGCCTGAACCGGCCCGTATCTGATGCGGCGCCGCCGCCGAATAGCGGCTACGGCAGGTCCGGGAAACCGGCGTGATCCGGTTGAAGTTTTGGCGTAGGTTTTTGAGAAATCAGGCGTTTCTCATAGGAGGGTGTGGTTCTACCATTGAACTACACCCGCCTGTTGCTGCCAACCCGGTAAAGGGCCGGTGCAATGGGCCGTCTGGATACGAAGCCTTCGCAGGCCCGTCACTTTCAGGCACCCCGGATTGTAGCCCGCCATCGCTTCAGGCCCACCAGCGGCTGACTACCCGCAGCTCGCGGTTGCAAGCACGCCCCACGCACTCGTCGCGCGCTCATGCAAGCGCGCGCACTCAACCCTGACTTCCGCGGGGCAGCAGGGCAACGTCGCTTACCGCGTCTTGCTCCGACAACCTGAAGCGTGCCACCGCGGCCACCATCTGCTGGGCCTGCGTTTGCAGGCTGCTGGCAGCAGCCGCCATTTCCTCGACCAGCGCAGCGTTTTGCTGCGTGGTCTGGTCAAGCTGCGTTACGGCCTCGCCCACCTGGCCGACCCCGGCCGTCTGCTCGCTGCTGGCAGCACTGATCTCCGACACCATCTCTGCCACGCGGCGGATGGAGCTGACCACCTCGTTCATGGTGGTACCCGCCCGGTCGGCCAGCACCGAGCCCTGCTGGACCATGGCACTGCTGTTGTCGATGAGTTCCTTGATGGCCTTGGCCTCTGCCGCGGTGCGCTGCGCAAGGTTGCGCACTTCAGCCGCCACCACGGCAAAGCCACGGCCCTGCTCGCCTGCGCGGGCGGCTTCCACGGCGGCATTGAGCGCCAGGATGTTGGTCTGGAAGGCAATGCCATCGATGACTCCGATGATGTCGGCGATCTTGCTGCTGCTGCCGCTGATGCTGTGCATGGTGCTCACGACCTTGGCAACCACCTCGCCGCCCTGCGCCGCCACACCGCTGGCCTCCATGGCCAGGCGGTTGGCCTGCACTGCGCTGTCGGAGTTGTGGCGGATGGTGGCGCCCAGTTGCTCCATGCTGGCCGCTGTTTCCTCCAGCGAACTGGCCTGGCTCTCGGTGCGCGCCGAAAGGTCCTGGTTGCCATGGGCAATTTCAGAGCTGGCTGCCGAGACGCTGTCGGCACTGGTCCGCACAGTACCGAGGCTTTCGACCAGGCGCATGCGGAAACCCTCCATCGCCCCAGCCAGCGTGCCGATCTCGTCTTGCGACTTGACCGACACGCGCTGCGACAGGTCGCCCTGTGCCAGCAACCCGAGCGCACTGCCGAGCTGTCGCACAGGCGCACCCACGAGCCGCTGGGTCAGCTGCACCAGCACAACGGCGAGGATGACCAGGGCCGCAGCCACACCAAGCCAGAGCCAGGTCAGCATGGTGCGCGCACTGGCCATCATTTCAGACAGCGGCGCCTCCGCAACAACGGCCCAGTTCCATGGCTTGTACCGCTCGACCGCCACGAAACGGGTCTCGCCAGAGCTACCGGAACCTTGGCGAGCTGACCATGCCGTCTGAAGATCGCCGGCTGGGTCTACAGCGGCCACGGATTCGAGCCATACCTTGCCCTCGGCACTGGCAGCTTCGTCGATTTTTTGCGCACCGCTGGCCAGGCCGTACAAGCTGCCCCGCGCGGGACCCGATGACACATTCACCGCATACACAGCCCCGGTGGCGAAGAGTTTCTGGCTGGACATCACCTTGTCCAGTTTGGACAAGATGGGGCCGATGTCCGACCCCGTAAACAGGATGCCGATGGTCCGGTCGCCCTCCCGGATGGGCTCGTACACAGTCATGTATTCGCGCCCGAACAGGCTGGCGCGGCCCACGTACGTCTTGCCCTCGACCATGAACGGGTACGCAGGGTGCTTGCGGTCCAGAAGCGTTTTGTAGGCACGCTCGCCGTCCTGCTTTTTCAGCGAGGTCGTCACGCGGACGAAGTCGTCCCCCGTGCGGGCAAAAATCGTGGCCACGCCGCCGAGGCTGTCCTTGGTGAAACGGTCCACTGCCGTGAAGTCGGCGTTGAGGGCAGCCCCCTCCAACGAAAGCACCGCATCGGGCTTGCCATCACTGCCAGGGTTTTGCGACAACGTGAACTTGCCAGAGAAGCCCGCTTTGAACAACGCGAAATCGCGCCGCGCCTGCTCCTGCGCCGTTTCGTCAAAGGTCTGCACCAGGGTGCGGAGTGAAGCGGCCTGCGTGGCCGCGTCATGCCGAGCCACCCGCCCGAAATCGCGCCACAAGAGCGTGCTGACAATGCCCATGGCCAGCAACAGTACGACCAGCAGGCTCAGCACGGCAGTGAACGAAAGCTTGAAGGCAATGGAACGCGAGGAAGACGATGTTGTCATGATCGGGGGTCCTTCTGCCATGAGGGCGCTGCGAATGTGACAGGTGACGGAAGCCCCGTTCGCAGCAAAGATATCGATATTTTTATCACATTAACAGCCAATCAGGTGATTAATATGAAAAATCACCAAGAAATTACCCGCTGTGCTGGTCATGGGGTCGACCACCTGGGCCACAGAACTAGACGGGCTCTAGGGGCGCGCGCCCGATGCGACGGCCGACGGACGGTCTTTCTGAGATGCTCAGAGGGTCGGCAATTCCAACCGCTGCTGGCTTTCGAAGTCCCGCTGCTGTCCTGACAAAGGGTCCCGAAACGACAGCGACCGCGCCAGCAGCTGCAGCGGTCGCGAATAGTCCCCTTCGGCCGGGTCGTTCACCACGGGGTACAACGGATCGTTGCGCAGCGGCAGCCCCAGTGCCGCCATGTGCACCCGCAGCTGGTGCCGCTTGCCACTCACGGGGGCCAGACGGTACAGCGCCCAAGGGTCGTTGACCTCCAGCACGTCGATGCGGGTCAGGCTGTTGGGCTCGCCGTCCACCTCCTGCATGCGAAAGAACTGGGCGCTTTCCTCGAGCCGGCTGGCGCGTTCGCGCGGAAACGCCAGGTCCTCGCGCCACGGGGCCACCGCGTCGTACTGCTTGACGATCTGGCGATCCCGGAAGAGCGCCTGGTACCGGCCCCGTGTAGCCAGCTGCACAGACAGCAACACAAGGCCCGCGGTGTCGCGGTCTATGCGGTGCAGCGGCGACAGCTCCGGCAGACCCAGTTGCCGCTTGAGCCGCACCAGCAGCGTGCCGTGCAGGTAGCGGCCCGAAGGCATCACGGGCATGAAATGCGGTTTGTCTGCCACCACCAGATGCTCGTCACGGTAGATCACCTGCTCAGAGAAAGGCAAGTCGGGCTCGGCAGCCAGGCTGCGGTAGTAGTACAGCCGCACGCCCGCCTCAAAAGCGCGCTGTGGCGTTACCGCACCACCGCGCTCATCCACCACATCGCCGTCAAGAATGCGCTGCAGCCATTGAGCCCGGGTGACCATGGGCAGGCGCTCGGCCAGAAAGTCGAGCATGGTGCCCGCGCCGCGCCCGGGCAGCACCACGCAGCTCGGGCTCACACCATCACGGACAGCGGGTACGGGAGCGTGGACGCGGTTGGGCATGGCGAGCGGATTCTAGAAGCCCCCTGCCCCGGCGTTACCGTGGGGCGGCTTGTAGGACAAGCTCCACAGTCTGCCGCAGACGCGCCCAACGGCGGCCCAAACGCGGTTGTGCGCCGTAGCATGGGCCGAATGCAGGAGCCCTCCGTTTCAACAAACCACCCACCACCTACCGCTGACGAACAGCGCCCCAGAAAGCGGCCGCCCTCACCTGGCAAGGTGGTGCTCGCCATCGCTGCCGTGCTGGTCGGCGTGCTGCTGATTGCCACGCTGGCACTCACACAGCTGGCCCGGGTAAAGCCTTGGGTCAACGCCAAGGTCAGCGAGGCCACGGGGCGGCCGTTCGAGATCCAGGGCGATCTGTCCGCATCTTGGAGCTGGCCGCAACCACTTGCGCAAGGCTGGCGCCGATGGATACCCGGCGTGACGGTCAGGGCGGGCAACCTCGTCATGCAAAACCCGCAAGGCTTCGTGGCACCGTTTGGTGGCTCCACGTCAACCCGTGGGGCCCCTGCCAGCGATGCCCCCAGCATGGCGCGCATCGAAAACGCAACCGCCAGCATGGACCTGTGGCCCCTGATGGCACGGCATCTGTCGATCCACACCGTGGTGCTGGACCAGCCCGACATCGCACTGGCGCGTGCCGCAGATGGCGCAAGCAACTGGCAGTTCAAGCCACGGGACGAAACCGCGCCGCGCAGCGGCTGGACGGTGGACGTGGACCGGCTCGTCATCAGCGAAGGCCGTCTGGCGTACTTCGACGCCGTGAAGGACATGGAGTTGCAGGCACGGGTGCAAACGCTGCAACCCGGCAGCGAGACAGGCAGCCCTGCCACCGACGGTACTGCAGCCGTCGCAGGCGTGGGCGCGGTCCAAGACCAGCGCGGCGGGGCCCTCGCATCGGTACCGGGGGCGCCCGCGGCATCGGCACCTGCAGAGCCCGCAGCACCCGCAAGCCACCCCAACGCCACACCCCGCACTGCGCCGGCCTACGGAGTGCGCTTCGAGCTGGAAGGCCGTTACGAAAAGGCCCGCATCAAGGGCAGCGGCCGGGGCGGCCAGGTCATCAGCCTGCGCGACACGGTGGTGAACTACCCCCTGCAAATCGACCTGAAGGCGGGTACGGTGGCGCTGTCTGCCGAAGGCTTCCTCGCCAATCCAAGCGCTCTTTCGGGGCTGGACTTCGACGTGCAGCTCAGCGGCAACAGCATGGCCGACCTGTACGACGTCACCGGTCTGGTGCTGCCCAACACCCCGGCGTTTCGCACACGCGGCCAGCTCACGGGGAGCCTGGAACCCGAGCGCGCGGTGTGGCAGTACAGCCGGTTCGACGGCAAGGTAGGCCAGAGCGATCTGCACGGCGATGTGCGTTACACCTCGGGCAAGCCACGCCCGCGGCTGGAAGGCAGCATGACCAGCAACCGGCTGCGCCTGGCAGACCTGGGCCCCACGTTAGGCACACACCGCAGCGGTGGCGCCGAAAGCAGCGACACTGCCAACGCGAAAGCGCCACACGCCAGGCGCAGCGGCAAGGTGCTCCCCGACACACGTTTCGCCGCCGAGCGGTGGGACAAGATGGACATGGACCTGACCTTCAGGGGCAGTCACATCATCCGTCCGCAAAGCCTGCCACTGCAGGACCTGAGCGTCCGTGCCGTGATGAACAACGCGCAGCTACGGCTTGCACCGCTCACCTTCGGGGTCGCCGAGGGCCGGATCGAATCCACGGTGGACATCGACGGGCGCGCTGCGCCGCTGAAGGCGCAGATCCGTGGCAACGTGCAGGGCCTCAAGCTCTCGGCGATGTTCCCCAAGATCGAGCTCATGAAGAAAAGCCTGGGCCGCATGGATGGCGCCATCGCACTGGAGAGCACTGGCAACACGCTGGCCGACCTGCTGGGCCATGGCACAGGCGAGATGCGGCTCTACGTGCGCGAGGGGGTGCTCAGCAAGCAACTGCTGGAGCTGGCCGCGCTGAACGTGGGCAGCATCATCGTGGGCCGCCTTTTTGGCGACGACCGCGAAGTGCGCCTGCGCTGTGCCGTGGCGGACTTCACGGTGCAGGATGGCCTGGCACGCACCCGCGTGGTCAAGATGAGCACCGAAGACGCCATCGTGGAGGCCACGGGCACCATTGACCTGGCTTCGGAAAAACTCGACATGCGCATCAAGCCCGAATCGCTGGAGTGGAAGTTCTTCTCGCTGCGCACGCCGCTGTACGTGCGCGGCACCTTCGGTGACCCGGATGTGGGTATTGAGCCGGGCCCCTTGCTGCTGCGTGCAGGTGCTGCGGTGGTGGCTGCAGTCGCCGCGCCAGCGGCGCTGGCACTCATCCCGGTCACGGTGCCTGCGGCCGAGGACGACACGTATTGCAAACCCCTGCTGGATCTGGGCACCCAGCCCGTCAAGCCTGGCGCGGCGGGCGCCTCCGGCAAGGCATCGCAGGCCCAGCGGGACGCTGTGACACGCTAGAGCCCCCCTGGCATCAAGGCAGGCCCTGATTCACGCGCAAGCGATGAGACCGGGGAGCAGGTTGCCCAGACCACACGAAAACAAAAAAAGCCGGAGCCCCGCACAGGGTCCCGGCTTCTGTGAACGCTGCGGGCTGGCCCGCAACCTTCAGCTCAGTTTCATTCGTTGAACCCGTCTCAGGCCAGCAGCTTCACGCCCGTCTTGGACTGCAGCGCCTCCAAAGTCACGCCCGGCGCCAGTTCCACGACCTTCAGGCCCTGCGGGGTCACGTCCATCACGGCCAGGTCGGTGATGATGCGGTCCACCACGCCCACGCCCGTCAGGGGCAGCGTGCAGGCCGGCAGGATCTTGAGGTCCTCCGTCCCATCCTTCTTTTTGGCGACATGCTCCATGAGCACGATGACGCGCTTGACGCCCGCCACCAGGTCCATGGCGCCGCCCATGCCCTTGACCATCTTGCCGGGAATCATCCAGTTGGCCAGGTCGCCCTTTTCGCTGACCTGCATGGCACCCAGGATGGACAGATTGATCTTGCCGCCACGGATCATGGCAAAGCTGTCGTGGCTGCCAAAGATAGACGAGCCCTTGATGGTGGTCACGGTCTGCTTGCCTGCATTGATCAGGTCGGCATCCACCTGGTCTTCCGTGGGAAAGGGGCCGATGCCCAGCATGCCGTTTTCGGACTGCAGCCACACTTCCTTGTCGCCCGTGAAGTTGGCCACCAGCGTAGGGATGCCGATACCCAGGTTGACGTAAAAGCCGTCTTCGAGTTCTTGGGCCGCGCGTGCGGCCATCTGGTCTTGGGTCCAGGGCATTTCAGACTCCTGTCTTGTGGTTAGTCACGGGTGCGGCGGCAGACACGGTGCGCTTTTCGATGCGCTTTTCCGGCGTGGGGTTGTGCACGATGCGGTGCACGTAGATGCCGGGCAGGTGCACCTCATCAGGTGCGATGGCGCCGGTCTCGACGATCTCCTCGACTTCCACGATGCACAGCTTGCCCGCCATGGCCACGGCGGGGTTGAAGTTGCGGGCCGTCAGGCGGAACTGCAGGTTGCCCGACTTGTCGGCGCGGTGCGCCTTGACCAGCGAGACATCGGGCACCAGCGCGCGCTCCATCACGTAGGTTTCGCCGTCGAACTCGCGCAGCTCCTTGCCGTCGGCCACGATGGTGCCCACACCCGTCTTGGTGAAAAAGGCCGGAATGCCAGCGCCACCGGCGCGCAGCTTTTCAGCCAGCGTGCCCTGGGGCGTGAATTCCAGTTCCAGCTCGCCCGCAAGGTACTGGCGCTCGAACTCCTTGTTCTCGCCCACATAGGACGAGACCATCTTCTTGATCTGGCGGGTTTCGAGCAGCTTGCCCAGGCCGAAACCATCCACCCCCGCGTTGTTGGAAATCACGGTGAGGTTCTTGACGCCCGAGTCGCGCAACGCGTCGATCAGCGCCTCGGGAATGCCGCACAGCCCGAAGCCGCCCACGGCCATCAGCTGGCCGTCTGCAACCACGCCCTTGAGGGCGTCGGCTGCCGAAGGGAATACTTTGTTCACCACGATCTCCTTGTGTTTGGATACGCTACGATACTACGTACACCAATAAGTAGTTTTCCGTAAAGAGTTGCACTATGGACGTCGATTACCGACTGGCCTTTGACATGGCGCCCGTGGGGCTGGTTCTCTCGCGCCACCGCACCATGCTCGACTGCAACCGGCAGGTCTGCGAGATGTTCGGCGCCTCGCGCGAGGTGCTGATCGGGCAGTCGTTCCAGATCCTGTACCCCAGCGCCGACGAGTACGAGCGGCTGGGCGCGCACATGGAGCCCATCCTGAACGCCAAGGGCCACTACGCCGACAACCGCATCATGAAGCGCGCCAATGGCGAAGTGTTCTGGTGCCACGTCTCCGGGCGCGCGCTCAACCGCGACTCGCCGCACGAATCGGGCATCTGGAGCTTTGAAGACCTGAGCTCCCAGCGCCCGGTGAAGGCCGAGTTGACGGGCCGCGAGCGCGAGGTGGCCGCGCGGCTGCTGGAGGGGCTGACGTCCAAGGAAATCGGGCGTGCGCTGGAGATCAGCCACCGCACGGTCGAGATTTATCGTGCCCGCCTCATGCGCAAGTACAACGCGTCCACTGCGGCTGACCTGGTGCAGAAGCTGCTGGCAGGCGGCTGACCGGCGCGTCAGCGGCTGCGCCGTCGCGGTCAGCCCTTTTTCGGGCCATCCACCACCTCGGCCGCGGTGCGAAACGCCTCCACCGCCGCCGGCAGGCCGCAGTAGATGCTGGCGTGCAAAAGCACTTCCTGGATTTCTGCCGCCGTGGCGCCGTTGTTGAGCGCGCCGCGCACATGGCCCTTGAGCTCATGCTGCTTGCCTAGCGAAGTGAGAAAGGCCACGGTGATCAGGCTGCGGGTCTTCATGTCGAGCCCGGGGCGCTGCCACACATCACCCCACGCATTGCGGGTGATGAATTCCTGGATGGGCTGGGTGAACTCGGTGGCGTTGCCGAAGGCAGCGGCCACGAAGTCCTCGCCCATCACCTGCTTGCGGGTGGCCAGGCCCTTGTCGAAGTCCTTGGCAGATTCAGGGCTGGATGGGGTGCGTGTCATGGGGAGTCTCCGGACGGCGAGTGAAAAAGGCCGCCATGGTAGCTGCGGTGGCATGATCACGCCCCACCGCCAGGAGCGTGGCCCCCGCCTTTCGCGCGGTGGCGAAAGGCAGGGGCTGCAGGCCTACCTCAGCGCTGCAGGTCAAACCGGTCGAGGTTCATGACCTTGGTCCAGGCCTTCACAAAGTCGCGCACGAACACGGCCTGTGCATCGCTGCTGCCGTACACCTCGGCCAGCGCCCGCAGCTGCGAGTTGGAGCCGAACACCAGGTCGGCCACGGTGCCCGTCCAGCGCACGGCGCCGCTGGTGCGGTCGATGCCTTCCAGCACACCCGCCGCACTTGCCGACTTCTGCCACCGGGTGCGCATGTCGAGCAGGTTCACGAAGAAGTCGTTGCTCAGCGTCTGTGGCCGGTCGGTGAACACGCCATGCCGCGCGGCAGCAGGCACGTTGGCGCCCAGCACCCGCAGCCCACCCACCAGCACCGTCATCTCGGGCGCCGTCAGCGTCAGCTGGTGGGCGCGGTCCACCAGCAGCTCGGCCACGGCGCCTTCGAGACCCGGGCGCACATGGTTGCGAAAGCCGTCGGCCACAGGTTCCATCACTTCGAACGAAGCAACGTCGGTCTGCTCCTGCGAGGCATCGGTGCGGCCCGGTGCAAACGGCACCTGCACCGCTTGCCCGGCACGGCGCGCGGCCTCTTCCACGGCGGCAGCGCCGGCCAGCACGATCAGGTCGGCCAGCGAGATCTTCTTGCCGCCCGTCTGGGCTGCGTTGAAAGTTTGCTGGATGGATTCAAGCTGGCCCAGCACCCGCGCCAGTTGCGCAGGCTGGTTCACGTCCCAGTCCTTTTGCGGTGCCAGACGGATGCGCGCCCCGTTGGCCCCACCGCGCTTGTCGCCGCCGCGGAAGGTGGAGGCCGATGCCCATGCGGTGGACACCAGTTCTGCCACCGACAGGCCCGACGCAAGTACGGTCGCCTTGAGCGCCGCCACGTCATGTTCGTCCACCAGCGCATGGTCCACGGCGGGCACCGGGTCTTGCCACACCAGCACTTCCGCGGGCACTTCGGGGCCCAGGTAGCGGGCGCGCGGGCCCATGTCACGGTGCGTCAGCTTGAACCAGGCGCGGGCAAAGGCGTCGGCAAACTCTTCTGGATGCGCCAGGAAGCGGCGCGATATCTTTTCGTAAGCCGGGTCCACGCGCAGCGACAGGTCGGTGGTGAGCATGGTGGGCACCAGCTTTTGCGACGGGTCGTGTGCGTGCGGGATGGTGGCCGCTGCACCCTTGGCCGTCCACTGGTGGGCGCCGGCGGGGCTTTTTGTCAGCTCCCATTCGTAGCCAAACAGGTTCTCGAAGTAGTTGTTGCTCCACTGGGTGGGCGTGGTCGTCCAGGTCACTTCCAGGCCACTGGTGATGGTGTCGCCGCCCTTGCCGCTGCCGTACTTGCTGATCCAGCCCAGGCCCTGGTCTTCCAGCGCGCCAGCTTCGGGCTCGGGGCCGACGAGGGCGGCGTCGCCTGCCCCGTGCGTCTTGCCGAAGGTGTGGCCGCCTGCAATCAGCGCCACGGTTTCCTCATCGTCCATCGCCATGCGGGCAAACGTGTCGCGGATGTCGCGTGCAGCCGCCAGCGGGTCGGGCTTGCCCGGCGGGCCTTCGGGGTTCACGTAGATCAGGCCCATCTGCACGGCGGCCAGCGGGTGCGCCAGCTCGCGCTCACCGGTGTAGCGCTTTTCATCCGACAGCCACGTCGATTCGGCGCCCCACGACACGGTCTCATCGGGTTCCCATACGTCGGGGCGTCCGCCTGCAAAGCCGAAGGTTTTGAACCCCATGGATTCCAGCGCCACGTTGCCGGCCAGGATCATCAGGTCAGCCCAAGAGATGTTGCGCCCGTACTTCTGCTTGACGGGCCACAGCAGGCGCCGCGCCTTATCCAGGTTGGCGTTGTCGGGCCAGCTGTTGAGCGGCGCAAACCGCTGCTGGCCCGACCCGGCCCCGCCGCGCCCGTCGGCAAGCCGGTACGTGCCTGCACTGTGCCAGGCCATGCGCACAAACAGCGGGCCGTAGTGGCCGAAGTCTGCCGGCCACCAGTCCTGCGAGTCGGTCATCAGGGCATGAAGGTCTTGCTTGACCGCAGCCAGATCGAGGCTCTGGAAAGCCTGGGCGTAGTCAAAGCCGTCGCCCATGGGGTCGAGCAACGGTGAGTTCTGGTTCAGCGGCTTGAGGTTGAGCTGGTCGGGCCACCAGTGGCTGGCCTGCACGGGCTTGACCGGGGCAGCGTGGTGAAAGGGACATTTGGCTTCGGTGGTCATGGCGGCTCCTTTGAAAGCGTCTGGAAACATGGGGTGTGGGGGATGTTACGAACGCGACCCACATTAGTAAACACAATCGATTTCATGCCAGAAATAGGCAATGGTTATCGGCGGAGTCTCGAGGGACGTGTCGTCATGCAAACCCGGCCGCAGGGCGCTGGCAAAATTGGGCAAAGACAGGTAAGCCCGCCCGAACCACCCCCCAGGAGCCGCACCCATGTTCACCCCCCGCTACCCCTTTCCTGCGCTGGATTCCCTGCCTGACGACATCCGCCAGCGCATCCTGGAAGTGCAGGAAAAAGCCGGCTTCATCCCCAACGTGTTCCTGGCATTTGCGCGCCGCCCGGCCGAATGGCGCGCGTTCTTTGCGTACCACGACGCGCTCATGCTCAAGGAAGAAGGCAGCCTGACCAAGGGCGACCGCGAGATGATCGTGACCGCCACCAGCGCAGCCAACCAGTGCCTGTACTGCGTGGTCGCGCACGGTGCCATCCTGCGCATCTACGAGAAGAAACCCCTGGTGGCCGATCAGGTGGCGGTGAACCACCGCAAGGCCGACATCTCGCCGCGCCAGCGCGCCATGCTCGACTTTGCGATGAAGGTGTGCCGGGCATCGCACGAGATCGAGGATGCGGACTTCGCCGCCCTGCACGCCCAGGGGTTCGATGACGAGGACATCTGGGACATTGCGGCGATCACCGCGTTTTTCGGGCTGTCCAACCGCATGGCCAGCTTTGCCGGCATGCAGCCCAACCCCGAGTTCTACCTGATGGGGCGGGTACCCAAGGCCAAGGCGTAAGGCGGGGCTGCGCTGCCAGCGCGCCAACCCCTTGGGCGAGCCCATGGTACTTTTGCTACTATTAATATAGCAATGTAGTCATACAGGACAAGCGCCAGCAGCCATTTTTGCTCGATATTTTCGCGATATCGCTCAGGAAACCAGCGCGCGCATCCAGTCCGGCAGCGGCGCAGCCTTTTGCTGCGGAAAATCGACCCAGATGGTGGTGGCCCCGCCGGCTGCGCAGATCACGCCGGGCCGGTCCACCCGCTCCATGGTGCCCCAGGTCTCGAACGTGGTGCGGCCCGGGTCGCTCACGTAGAGCTTGAGCAGCACGTCGGCCGGGTACTCCAGCTGCTGGTAGAAATTGCAGAACGCGTTGACGATCACCGGGCCCTGGCCCTTCGGGTCGGGGTTGCAGCCCACGGACACCATCCAGTCGATGCGCGCCGTTTCCAGGTACCGGAAGTACACGGTGTTGTTGACGTGGCCCATGGCGTCCATGTCGCCCCAGCGCACGGGGAAGCGCATCTCATGGACGAGTTTCTTGGCGTCCGGAATCTCGATTTTCATACCGCAAAGCCGTCGTCCGCGGCAATGACGGCCCCGTTGACGAAATGGCTCTGGTCGCTGGCCAGCATCACCAGCAGGGCATCGAGGTCCTCGGGGCTGCCCACGCGCTTGCGGGGCAGCATGCTGATGAGTTTCTGGCCCTGCTCGGTCTGCCAGTGGTGGTGGTTGATCTCGGTGTCGATGTAGCCCGGGCAGATGGCATTGACGTTGATGCCGAACTTGCCCCACTCCACCGCCATGGCGCGCGTCATGTGCACCACGGCCGCCTTGCTCATGCAGTACACGCCGATTTGCGGCAACACCTTGAGGCCCGCCATCGATGCGATGTTGATAATGCGCCCGCCGGTGAAGCTGCCGGGCGCCGAGCCTTTCGAGCGGGCCAGCATGCGCTTGCCGACCTCTTGCGCCACAAAGAATGCACCCTTGACGTTGGTGTCGAAGATGAAGTCGTAGTCCTCCGGCGCCACATCCTGGATGCGCTGCGTGGTGCTCACGCCCGAGTTGTTGACCAGGATGTCGATGGAACCCATTTCGGTCTCGGCATGGGCCACGGCAGACTTGATCGAGTCGTGGTCGGTTACATCCAGCTCGACCACATGGGCATCGCCGCCCTCGCCCTCGATGCGGGCGCGCAGCTCCTTGAGCTTGTCTACCCTGCGGCTGGCCAGCACCACGCCGGCTCCTGCGCGCGCCAGGGTGCGCGCAAACTGGGCGCCCAGACCGCTGGATGCGCCGGTCACAAAAGCCACCCGGCCGGACAAATCGATGCTGTATGCCATTTAGAGTCCCTCTACTGATCAAAAAAAGAACGATCGTTCGATTGTGCGGATTTGGCTGAATACAATCAGTCGCCTGTCCGACAAGGCGTGCCCCCTGCCTTCGAGACAATACCGATTATCAAACGCCCGACGAGAAGCCCATGACAAACGAAGAAATCCTCAGCACCTATGGCCCGCGCGAATCGATGGAATACGACGTGGTGGTGGTTGGTGGCGGCCCGGGCGGGCTGGCCACGGCCATCCGCCTGAAGCAGCTGGCCGCCGAAAAGGGTCAGGACGTCTCGGTGGTGGTGCTTGAAAAAGGGTCTGAGCCCGGCGCGCACATCCTGTCGGGTGCCATCATGGACCCCAAGGCGCTGACCGAGCTGATCCCCGACTGGAAAAAGCGGGGCGCGCCGCTGAACCAGCCCGTCACCGACGACGCCTACATCTTCCTGGGCGAAAAATCGGGCTTTCGCGTGCCCAACATGTTCCTGCCGCCGTTTGCACACAACCACGGCAACTACATCATCAGCCTGGGCAACCTGACCAAATGGCTGGGTGAGCAGGCCGAGGCCCTGGGCGTGGAAATCTTCCCGGGCTTTACGGCCGCCGAGGTGCTCTACAACGAAAACGGCTCCGTGCGCGGAGTTGCCACCGGCAACCTGGGCGTGGGCAAGGATGGCGAGCCCACCGAGAACTTCCAGCTGGGCATGGAGCTGCTGGGCAAGTACACCGTGTTTGCCGAAGGCGCGCGCGGCCACCTGGGCAAGCAGCTGATTGCCCGCTACAAGCTCGACGAAGGCCGTGACCCGCAGAGCTTTGGCATCGGCATCAAGGAACTGTGGGAAATCGACCCCAAGCGCCACCAGCCCGGCTTTGTGATGCACACCGCCGGCTGGCCCATGGAGAACGACACCTACGGCGGCGCCTTCCTGTACCACCTGGAGGGCAACAAGGTCGCCGTGGGCTTCGTCACGGGCCTGGGCTACGCCAACCCGTACCTCAGCCCGTTCGAGGAGTTCCAGCGCTGGAAGACGCACCCGAACGTCCGCTACTACTTCGAAAACGAAAAGGGCGAAGTCACGGCCAAGCGCCTGTCTTACGGTGCGCGCGCCATCAACGCCAGCGGCATCAACGCCTTGCCCAAGACGATCTTCCCCGGTGGCGCGCTGGTGGGCTGCAATGCCGGCTACCTGAACGTGGGCCGCATCAAGGGCAGCCACGCCGCCATCAAGACCGGCATGCTGGCCGCTGAAGCCGCCTACGACGCCGTGGTGGCAGGCCGCCAGCACGACGAGCTGACCGCCTACCCCGAGGCCTTTGAGAACAGCTGGCTGCACACCGAGCTGAACAAGGACCGCAACTTCAAGAACTGGTTCAAGTACGGCCTGACCACGGCCACACTGATGAACGGCTTTGAGCAATTCGTGCTGCGCGGGCACATCCCGTGGACGCTGCACCGCGACAAGCCCGACCACGCTTACCTGAAGCCTGCGGCCGAGTGCAAGCCCATCGTCTATCCCAAGCCTGATGGCAAGCTGACGTTTGACCGCCTCTCCAGCGTGTTCATCAGCAACACGAACCACGAGGAAAACCAGCCCGCCCACCTGACGCTGAAAGACGCGAGCGTGCCGGTCAACATCAACCTGGCCAAGTACGCCGGCCCGGAGGCGCGCTACTGCCCTGCAGGCGTGTACGAATACGTACCCGACGAGGCCAAGGGTGGCGGCGCGCAGCGCCTGCAGATCAACGCGCAAAACTGCGTGCACTGCAAGACCTGTGACATCAAGGACCCCACCCAGAACATCGTGTGGGTGACGCCAGAAGGCGGCGGCGGCCCGAACTACGCGGGCATGTAATCAAGTTTGATAGCAATAAAACCATGATGGGCCTGCGCTGCAGGCCTTTTTCATTGGTTTTTTCGCTTTCAGGGTGCTTTGAGGCTCAGGCGGCGGCGCCCCGCACCAGTTGAAACTGCCCCATGGCCCCCGCCAGCCGGTGGGCCTGGTCCTGCAGGCTCTGGGCGGCAGCAGCGCCCTCTTCCACCAAGGCGGCGTTCTGCTGGGTCATGTGGTCCAGCTGGTCCACCGCCTGGCTGACCTGGCCGATCTGGCTGCTTTGCTCGGCGCTGGCGTGGTTGATCTCCGACATCAGCGTGGTCACGCGCTGCACGCTCTCCACGATGTCGCCCATGGTGGAGCCCGCGGTGACCACCAGCCTGGCCCCATCGCTCACCTTGCCCACGCTGGCCGAGATCAACGCCTTGATCTCCTTGGCAGCGTTGGCACTGCGGCCTGCCAGCGCGCGCACCTCGCTGGCCACCACGGCAAAGCCGCGGCCCTGTTCACCAGCGCGTGCCGCCTCCACCGCCGCGTTCAGGGCGAGGATGTTGGTCTGGAACGCAATGCCGTCGATGATGCCCACGATGTCGGCAATCTTCTTGCTGCTGGCGTTGATCTCGTCCATGGTCTTGACGACCTGGCTCACCACCTCACCCCCCTTGGTGGCCACTTGCGTCGCACTCAACGCGAGTTCATTGGCCTCGCGGGTGCTGTCGGCGTTGGCCGCCACCATCTGGGCCAGCTGGGCAATGCTGGCGGCGGTCTGTTGCAGGTTGCTGGCGGCGTGCTCGGTGCGGGCGCTCAGGTCGGCGTTGCCGGCTGCCACTTCCGAGCTCGCCACATGGATGGACTCGCCCGAGTCACGCACTTCATTGACCACGTAGTGCAGCGATTCCACCATCTTGTTGAGCGCCGTGAGCAGCTGACCGATCTCGTCGCTGCGCTGGTGGTCCAGCCGCACAGTCAGGTCGCCGCTGGCCACCACCGCCGCAGCTTCCGAAGCCTGCCGAAGCGGCATCACGATCGAGCGACGCAGCAGCCAGCCAAACAGGGCCGACAGGCCCACCACCACCGCCACGGCAATGGCGCTGATCCACTGCGCGCGCGATGCATCGCTGATCATGGCGTCCGCTGCAACACGCGAAGACTGCTCGGATGCTTCCAGCAAGTGGTCAATGGCTTCCAGGTACTTGGCCAGCGCCGCTGCATGCTCCTGCAGCTCTTTCTGGCTGATGATCTTGGACTCCAGCGCGCCCTGCATCAGGTTCTCGCGCAGCGCTGCATACCGCTGGCGCTGCTGCTTGGCCTGTTCCCACAGCGGTGCCGTGCTGGCCGAGGTGGATGCCGATGACAGCGCCGTTTCAATACGCTGATACAGCTCGCCTTCGGCTGCCAGCAGCTTGCGCATTTCGGAGACCAGCGGAAAGACATCGGTCGAAATCGTGGCGCGCAGGGCAATCTGCCCCATGTGGACCGACTGCGTTTTCCAGTCGTGCACGGCGCGCTCGATGGGAAGCTGCTCGCTGGCCAAAATGGCGGCCTGCCGGCTGGTGCTCCTGCCCGTGAGCCAGGTGGTGGTACCCAGCAGCGCGACAGCCACCCCCAGAATGGCAAAGCTCGCAGCCAGCTTTTGCCCCACGCTCATGCCGCGCCGGGCAGTCTGGCCCGGCGCGGCGGAAGCCGATGGAGAGGGCGTAGGCGCGCCTGTGCTGCGTTCGTTCGAAGCGTCGCTCCAGACCGGGGGAGCCCGGTGCACTGCGGCAGGAAGGTGGTTCATCGCAACTACTTTTGATCCATCGAACAAATGGGTAGGCCCGCATTCGCAGCCCCCTCAGACACACATTGCGCAGGCTGACGCCCGCATGACCTGCCTTCGCAGACCGGTCTCAGCGCACGCGGCCAGGGCCGCGTGCCCCGGGTCATCAGTCCACGGCAGCCGCCAGCTCGGGCTGGCCGTAGCCCCCGCCGCCAGGTGTCACGATCTCGAACACATCTCCGGGCTCCATCAGCGCAGCGCCGATGTGGCCCAGCTCTTCCACGGCCCCGGTGGCGCGCACCACCCGGTTGGCACCGGGGTGGCCCGGCTGCCCGCCCGCCATGCCAAACGCAGGGTTCAGGCGCCCGTTCGACAGGATGCTGGCCGTCATGGCCTCCAGAAAGCGCACACGCCGCACGCCGCCGTTGCCGCCCGCCCAGCGCCCTGCACCGCCTGATCCGTTCTGGATCTCGTAGCTTTCCAGCACCACAGGGAAGCGGAACTCCAGCACCTCGGGGTCGGTCAGTCGCGAGTTGGTCATGTGCGTCTGCACGACGCTCGTGCCGTCAAAACCATCGCCCGCACCGCTGCCACCCGAGATCGTCTCGTAGTACTGGTGCTTCGCGTTGCCGAAGGTGAAGTTGTTCATGGTGCACTGGCTTGCCGCCATCACGCCGAGCGCGCCGTACAGCGCGTTGGTGATGCAGCTGGAGGTCTCCACGTTGCCCGCCACCACCGAGGCCGGTGGGTTGGGGTTGAGCATGGAGCCCGGCGGAATGATGACCTTGAGCGGCTTCAAACAACCCGCGTTGAGCGGGATGTCGTCGTCCACCAGCGTTCGGAACACGTACAGCACGGCCGCCATGCACACCGCGGTGGGCGCGTTGAAGTTGTTGGGTTGCTGGGCCGAGGTGCCCGTGAAGTCGATCTCGGCGCTGCGTTGCACCGCATTCACCCGCACCGCCACCTGGATCTGCGCGCCGTTGTCCAGCGGCAGCGTGAAGGCTCCGTCCTTCAGGCGCGTGATCACGCGGCGCACCGACTCCTCGGCGTTGTCCTGCACGTGGCGCATGTAAGCCTGCACCACGTCCAGGCCAAACTGCTCGACCATCTTGCGCAGCTCCTGCACGCCCTTCTCGTTCGCGGCAATCTGCGCCTTGAGATCGGCCATGTTCTGCTGTGGGTTGCGGCTGGGGAATTCACCACTCTGCAGCAGCGCCACCATCTCGACCTCGCGCAGCACGCCGCGGTCCACCAGTTTCACGTTGTTGATCTGCACGCCCTCCTCTTCGATGCGCGTGGAAAACGGCGGCATGGAGCCCGGCGTGGTGCCGCCGATGTCGGCGTGGTGACCACGTGACCCCACATAAAACGTCGGCTCGCCGCTCAGGTACACCGGCGTGATCACGGTCACGTCGGGCAGGTGCGTGCCGCCGTGGTACGGGTCGTTGAGCGCGTACACGTCGCCCGGCTGCATCTTTCCTGCGTTCTCGCGGATCACGGTCTTGATGCTCTCGCCCATGGAGCCCAGGTGCACCGGCATGTGCGGTGCATTGGCAATCAGGTTGCCCTCGGCGTCAAACAGCGCACAGCTGAAGTCCAGGCGCTCCTTGATGTTCACCGAGTACGCCGTGTTCTGCAGCTGCAGCCCCATCTGCTCGGCAATGTTCATGAACAGGTTGTTGAACACCTCCAGCAACACCGGATCGACGCTGGTGCCTGCGGCGTACTGCACATTGCGGGCCGCCACGCGGTCCAGGATCAGGTGGTCCAGATCGGTAAGCCGCGCAGACCAGCCCGGTTCCACCACGGTGGTCGTGTTCTTTTCGGCAATGATGGCCGGGCCGGGGATCACATCGCCCGGGCGCAGGTCTTCGCGCACCACCAGGGCTGCTGGGTGCCACTTGCCGCCCGAATACATCTGCACGGTTTCGCGCTGCGGGCACTTGCGGTGCGGGTGCACGGCCAGCCGCGGCTCGGCCGGGGCGTCGCCTGCAATTACAGCTTCTACGGACACGGCTTCCACCACCAGGCCCTTGCCCTGCATGAGGAACGCGAAGCGCTGGCGGTACGCCGCCTCGAACGCCGCAGTGATGTCGGCCATGTCGCCAAACGGCACCACCAGGGCCGAGTCTGTACCTTCGTAGCGCACATGCACGTTGTGGCGCACCTGCACCGGGCTGCTGCTGACCTGTGCGCCTTCCAGTTCGGCCTGGGCGCCCGAGCCCAGCGCATCCAGGCGCTCGGCAATCAGTGGCAGCACTTCAGGCGCCAGCGGCATCTCCAGCGCCTGCTCTCGGATCACGGTCTGGTCGGCCAGGCCCATGCCGTAGGCGCTGAGCACACCGGCCAGCGGGTGCACAAACACGCGCGTCATGCCCAGGGCGTCGGCCACCAGGCAAGCATGCTGGCCGCCGGCGCCGCCAAAGCATTGCAAGGTGTAGCGCGTCACGTCATAGCCGCGCGCCACACTGATCTTCTTGATGGCGTTGGCCATCTGCTGCACGGCGATCTGGATGAAGCCTTCGGCGACCTCTTCGGGCTGGCGCTTCGTCTGCTGCGCAATGGAATCAAAACGCGCGCGCACGGCATCGGCGTCCAGCGTTTCGTTGGCAGCCGGGCCAAACACGCTGGGGAAGTAGCGGGGCTGCACCTTGCCCACCATCACGTTCGCATCGGTCACGGCCAGCGGGCCGCCGCGCCGGTAGCTCACCGGGCCGGGGTTGGCACCTGCACTCTCGGGGCCCACGCGGAAACGCGCGCCGTCGTATGCCAGCACCGAGCCGCCCCCGGCCGCTACGGTGTGGATGCTCATCATGGGCGCGCGCATGCGCACCCCTGCCACATGGGTTTCAAACTCGCGCTCGAACTCACCTGCGTAGTGGCTCACATCGGTGCTGGTGCCCCCCATGTCAAAGCCGATCACCCGCGCCTGCCCGGCCAGGCCCGCCGTGCGCGCCATGCCGACGATGCCGCCCGCGGGACCTGACAGGATGGCGTCCTTGCCCTGGAAGTTGCCGGCATCGGTCAGACCACCGGACGACTGCATGAAGAACAGCTTGACGCCCGGCATCTCACTGGCCACCTGCTCCACATAGCGCCGCAGGATGGGCGAGAGGTACGCATCCACCACGGTGGTATCGCCCCGGCTCACGAACTTCATCATGGGGCTGGTTTCGTGCGAGGTGCTGATCTGCGGAAAGCCGACCTCCTGTGCAATGCGCTTTGCCGCCTTTTCATGTGCGCTGTAGCGGTATCCGTGCATGAACACGATGGCCACGCTGCGCAGGCCACGCGCATAGGCCGCCAGCAGATCGCCGCGCAGGCTGGGCTCATCCAGGGTCTGCAGCACGTCGCCATGCGCGCCCACCCGTTCACCGGCTTCAATCACCTCGGTGTACAGCAGCTCGGGCAGCTGGATGTGGCGGTCAAACAGGCGCGGGCGATTCTGGTAGGCAATGCGCAGCGCATCGCGAAAACCGCGGGTGGTCACCAGCAGGGTGGGCTCGCCCTTGCGTTCAAGCAGCGCATTGGTGGCCACGGTGGTGCCCATCTTCACGCACTCCACCCGGTCTGGCGTGACGGGCTCACCTGGTTTGAGACCCAGCAGATGGCGAATACCGGCCACCGCGGCGTCCTTGTACTGCTCGGGGTTCTCGGACAGCAGCTTGTGCGTGACCAGGCTGCCATCGGGACGCTTGCCTACGATGTCGGTGAATGTGCCGCCCCGGTCGATCCAGAACTGCCAGCGGCTGGCCGCAGGCGCGGCATGGGATGTGGTCGTTGCTTGCATGATGGAAAACTCGCTCAGGAATTAACGTTGGAAGTAAAACGGGATAAAAACCTTGTTGGCCTCGTTGCCTACCGACTGCACCCACTCGCGCGAAAAACGCTCGCCCAGGCGCTTGAGTTCGGTATCGAGTTCGGCGGTGGCGCGGTCCACCTTGATGCCCTTGCGCTGCAGTTCGGCCACCGACTCTTCGGAAATCGCCTCGCTCATGGCCCAGCCGCGGGCTTCGGCATCGGCGGCCGCCTTGACCACCGCCTGCCGCACGGGCGGTGCCAGCGCGTCAAAGGCCTGCTGGTTCACGAACACGATGTTTTTGGGAAACCAGGCGTTGATGGGGTAGTAGTGTTTGATCTGGCCCCACACCTGGTTCTCCACACCTGTCAGGGCCGAAGTGATCATCGAATCGAGCTTGCCGCCCGAGAGCGCCTTGTTCACCTCGACCATGGGCACATCCACGGGAGCTGCATTCAAAAGCTCGGCAATGCGCACCGTGGCGGGGTTGTAGGTGCGCATGCGCGTACCCCTGAAGTCGGCAGCCGAGCGCACGGGCGCTATGGAAAAAAGACCCTGCGGCGGCCAAGGCACGGCATAGAGGGCCTTCATGCCTTTGCCCGCAAAGTGGGTATCGATCAGCGGGCGCTGCAGGTCCCACATGCGCCGGGCATCGGCAAACGTGCGCACGACAAACGGAACCGAATCCGCCCCGGCGATGGGAAGATCACGCACCAGACTGCTCATGATGGTCTCGCCTGCCTGGGCCTTGCCGCCCTCGACTGCGGCCGCAATGTCGGAGAGCTTGAAGAGTGCATTGTTGGGATGCACCTCAATGCGCAGCGCACCAGCCGACGCTTTCTCCACCTCCTGCGCAAACTGGACGATGTTGCGGGTGTGGAACGATTCCGCCCGATAGCCGGTGGCCAGCTTCCACTGTGTCTGGGCGTGCACCATCGGGGCCGCGGCGAGCGCGGCCAGCATGAGAGCTTTGATCATGGTTGCTCCGGATACGGAATACGTGGGGGCGGGAGACCGGTACCGCTACATGCGGTTGGGCAGCCAGAGAACGATGTCCGGCATGAAATAGGTGGCAATCACCGCAAAAATCATGAGCACGAACAAGGGGAACGCCGTGCGCGCAATCCACATGATTTCCCTGCGGGTGAGCCCCTGAATCACGAACAGGTTGAACCCCACCGGCGGCGTGATCTGCGCCATCTCCACCACCAGCACGATGAAGATGCCAAACCACACCAGATCAAAGCCCGCGGCCTCTACGGTGGGCAGCAGCACAGCGATGGTGAGTACCACCATCGAGATGCCGTCTAGGAAGCAGCCCAGTGCAATGAAGAACACGATGAGCAGCAGCATGAGCGCGAAAGGCGAGAGCTGCAGCGAGCCGATGAATTCGGCCAGGTGGCGCGGCAGGCCGATGAAGCCCATCGCAAGCGTCAGAAAGGCTGCGCCAGCCAGGATCAAGCCGATCATGCAGTACACACGGCACGCGGCGACAAGCCCTTCCTTGAACTTGCTCCAGTTCAGCGAGCCTTCGATCTTGGCAAGGAGCAGCGCCCCACCGACCCCCAGCGCCGCGGCTTCTGTCGCCGTGGCGATGCCGCTGTAGATGCCGCCCAGGACCAGCACGATCAAAGCCACCACCGGAATCAGGTGGCGCGATGCATAGACCATCTGGCCAAAGCTCATCCGGGCATCGGGCGCGGGAATCTTGTCCTTGTTCAGCAGGGCCCACACAGCGATGTACCCCATGAAGAGCGCAGCAAGCAAGAGGCCCGGGATCACCCCGGCAAGGAACAGCTTGGAAATCGACACATTGGCCGCGACCCCGTACACGATCATGATGATCGACGGTGGGATCAGAAGGCCCAGCGTGCCGGCACCGGCCAGCGTGCCCACCGAAATGTTGTCGGGGTAGCCGCGCTTTTTCAGCTCGGGCAGGGTCATCTTTCCGATGGTGGCGCAGGTAGCGGCCGATGAGCCCGAGATGGCGGCAAAGATCGTGCAACCGACCACGTTCACATGCAGCAGGCGGCCAGGCAGGCGCTCCAGCCACGGCGCCAGGCCCTTGAACATGTCGCTCGACAGTTTGCTGCGAAACAGGATCTCGCCCATCCACAGAAACAGCGGCAATGCGGTCAGCGTCCAGCTGGAGGTATGGCTCCAGATGGTCAGCATCATGCTGTCCCCAACAGGGCGGCTGGTAAAGAATTCCATTCCGACCAGCGCCACTGCGAGCAGAGACAACCCGATCCAGAGGCCCGAACCCAGCACTGCGAACAGCGCCAGGATCAGACCCAAAGCAATGACAACTTCCATGACTATCTCCCCGGATTCTGGTTATTCGAAACTGGCTGTCTCGGAGACGGCCATGAAAGACGAGCCCTGCCATCGCAGGATCAATGCGTGGGCAAATGCGAGCGCAAAGCCGATACAGCCCATCGCCATGCTGATCTGCGGTATCCACAGCGGTGTGGCATCGGCAGCGGGCGAGATGTCGTGTGTGATGTAGGAGATCCACACTGCCCGCACGGCATAAAAAGCGATGTAGAGCGTCAATACCAGGGCAGCAGACAGGCAGAACCACTCCATGAAGTTGCGTGCGCGGGCGGGCAGCCTGTCCAGCACGAGCGTCACGCGGATGTGGTCGCCGTTTTGCAGCGTGGCAGGCAGCGCAAAGAACAATGCGGCGGCAATGGCGTAGCCTGCATAGGCATCGAGGCCATTGATGTTGATGTGGATGAATTCACGGGCCAGCACGCCGAGGGCGACCGCGCCAAACGCTGCCAGCATGGACAGGCAGGACAGCAGCATGAGCAGCCTGTAGAAATTGCGGACGAGTTTGTCCATGGCGTACTCCAGTAACGCTTGAAAGGTGGGGACGGGGGCGACGAAAGTGCGAAGGGGTAGCGCTGCGCCGTGCACTACCCCGGCCCCGCGCCAGGCGCGGCGGGGCCAGAAGGGCTCACTACTTCTTGCGGTAGGCGTCGATGATGGCCTGACCTTCAGCGCCGGCCGACTTGATCCAGTCAGCGGTCATCGTCTCGCCGATGCTTGCCAGTTCCTTCTTGATGCTGTCGCTGGGCTCGGCCACCGTCATGCCCTTGGCGGCGAGTTCCTTGACGAACTCTTTGTCCAGGCGCTCGCTGGTGGCCCAGCCGCGCTCTTCGGCCGCCGCAGCAGCCTTGAGCACAGCGTCCTGCAAAGGTTTTTCCAGCGCATCAAATGCTTTCTGGTTCACCACGGTGGCATTGCGGGGCAGCCATGCGCTCACTGGGTAGAAATACTTGACCTGCTCGTACAGCTTGGACTCCACACCGCTGGCACTGGATGTCAGGAAGTTTTGCACCGTGTTGGTCGCAAGCGCCTGGCCCAGTTCAGACAACTGGATCGTCACAGGCTGGGCTTTCAGAAGCTGCGCAATGCGTGTGGTGGCTGGGTTGTAGGCGCGCATCTTGGTGCCTGCAAAGTCTGCTGGCGTGCTGACTGGCTTGAGCGAGTACAGCGACTGGCCTGGCCAGGGCACGGAAAAGAGCACCTTCACGCCCTGCGACGCCAGCAGCTTCTCCTGTGCTGGTTTGGCCGCCTGGTACAGCTTTCTGGAATCTGCATACGTGGTGGCCAGGAACGGGATGGAATCCACCCCGAACAGTGCGTTCTCGTTGGTCGCACCGGAGACGATGAACTCTGCCGAAGGCACCTGCCCCGTCTGCACTGCCCGCTTGATCTCATTGGCCTTGTACAGCGAGCCGGCAGGATGCAGCGTGATCTTGAGCTTGCCACCCGTGAGCTTGTCGACTTCGTCGGCAAACTGCTGGACGTTTTGTGTCTGGAAGCTGTTGGCGCTGTAACCCGTGGGCAGATCCCACTTGACCTGGGCCTGTGCCGCACACACGGCAAGCGCAGCCGTCAGGGAGAGGGCAAATTTCTTCATGGTGAACTCCTGGTGAAAAGCCGCTTAAAAGCTGGCGAGCTGGTGGTTGAAGAGATCGGTGATCAACATGCAGCCCGGCGCGTGCGTGATGCAGAACGCGGGCTGTGCATTGAGGATGGCGGACTGCGGCGTGACGCCACATGCCCAGAAGACAGGGATTTCGTCGGGCAGCAGCTCGACGGCATCCCCATAGTCCGGCGCGGCAAGGTTGGCAATGCCGATGAGCGATGGGTTGCCGATGTGCACGGGCGCGCCATGCACATCCGGGAAACGCGACGTGACCTGCACCGCGCGGATCACGTCCGCGGCGAGCATGGGCCGCATCGACACGACCATGGCACCGCCGAAGGGACCGGCGGTTTCGGTCTGGATGCTGGTGCGGTACATCGCCACGTTCTTGCCCTCGTTGATGTGGCGCAGGCCGATGCCGGCCTCCTGCAGGGCTGCCTCAAAGGAGAAAGAGCAGCCCAGGACAAACGTCACCAGGTCGGGCCGCCACAGGTCGCTCACGTCCGCCACTTCCTGGGCCAGCTCGCCATGGCGCCATACGCGGTACATCGGCAGGTCGCTGCGGATGTCGATGCCCATGCCGAGCGACGGCAGCGTGGTCTGACCAGGTTCGCTGACTGCCAGTACCGGGCAGGGCTTCGGGTTGCGCTGGCAAAACCGCAGGAAGTCACCGGCCAGCACTTCGGGCAGGATGACGACATTGCCCTGCACACGATTGCGGGCGAGGCCGCTGGTGTGGGCTGTCCAGTGGCCCTGGCGAATGACACTGCGCACATGCTGGGGGTCGTCCAGCGCTTGTGCTCCGAATACCGCGACTGCGTTCTGCTGATTTGCCTGCACCATGTTCTCCGCCGTGATGGATGTCACTTGTGTGACGTTGGGCGGATTGTGTTGGCGGGTAACAGGTTGTGGCAAATTCAAAAAATTTCGCTCACGTCATCGATTTTTTCGATGCACCACAGAGGGGAAAGCGAACATTACGGGCTCTACTTTGGTGCTAGTGGTTAACCCTTATTCGTCAGATTCGGGTTATCCCTGAGCCAAGACATCTGGGTTGCCTGGCGGAAATGGGCCGCCAGCCCACCTGTGCGCCTGTCGGTACCGTGAACACCACCGCGGCCCAGCCGGACGACACAGTGCGGCAGGCCATGCGCTGCGCGACAAGCGTGCTGTGGGCGTAACAGGTGCTATGCCGCGGTCGCGGCCTGCTTCACATCCTGCGCTTCCATGAACGCCATGGCGGAAGCCACGAGCCCTTCCATCGCAGGCGACGAGGGGTCTTCGCGGTAGCTCACATGGATCGGGAGCGGCCGCAGTGCGATCTCGCTGTCCAGGGCTCGCAGGTGCGGAAATGCCAGCATCCGCTGCACCGCCAGCCGCGGCAGCGTAGCAATGCCGAACCCGCCCTGCACCAGTTGCACCATGGCCGAGATTGAAGAGATGGTGTGCACGCAGCGCGGCTCGGCCTGGGCTTGCCGCAGTGCATCCAGCAGGTAAACATGCGGCTGCGATCCGCGCTGGAAGGTGAGGATGTCTTCGCCCGCGAAGTCGGACGCCAGGTAGTGGCGCTTGCGGTGGATCTTGCGGTTGCCCACGAACACCATCTCCATCGTCGTGAGGGCCTGGTTGCGAATCCCGTCGCCCGAAGCCGGCAACGCCGCAAACACGGCATCCAGCGTTCCGCGCCGGATCTGGTCGATCAGCACGGGCGTGGATTCCACCGTCAGCTCCAGCTCCAGCAGGGGGTTGTCCTTGCGCAGCTGCTCCACCCACGGAATCAGCCACGAGTGCAGCACCGACTCGATGGCCCCCAGGCGCATCGATACCTCTACCGGCCCGCCAGAGCCCATCTCGGACTTGAGCTGGCGCTGCAGCTCCAGCATGCGCTTGGCGTAGGTGAGGAAACGCGTGCCGGCCACCGTGAGACGAAAGTTCTTGTCGCGACGATCCAGCAGCAGCACGCCGAGCTCGTCTTCCAGGGCCGCAATCCGGCTGGACATGGCCGACTGGGTAAGGAACAGTTTTTCCGCAGCGCGAGTGACACTCTTGAGGGACGCGACCCAGTAGAAGGCCTCGACAAAACGCAAGTTCATGGGGATTCCTGGACGCGGCGCGGGCAGCCATGCAGACTGGCTCCACCATCACCGCGCCCGCATTTTGCCGCCCGGCGCGCGCGTGGCCAACCAGGGCATGCACAGCCGGCGTGCGTGGCCCGGCGCCGACCACTGCGCTCCGGCTCTTAGAATCACGCCACCACTGGAGCACCCCCGATGAGATACATCCTGTGGCTGCTCAAGGCAGCCATTTTTTTTACCCTGTTCGCGTTTGCGCTGAACAACCAGCAAGACGCTACCGTGCACTTCTTTTTCGGCACGCAATGGCGCGCACCGCTGGTGCTGGTGGTGCTGACCGCCTTTGCGGCAGGGCTCATCGTGGGTGTGCTGGGCATGGTGCCCCGCTGGTGGCGCCACCGCACCGCCGCGCGGCGCGCCGAGGCCGCAAGCCCGGCCGCCGCCACCTCGGCCAGCCCGGCTTCGACCACGGCCGCAGGCACCGCCCCCCCTCCTCCCCCTGACCTGCCCTCGATCCATGGAATTTGACCTGACCTGGATCCTGCTGGGCCTGCCGCTGGCATTTGTGCTGGGCTGGGTCGCGTCGCGCTTTGACCTGCGGCAACTGCGTGCCGAGAACCGCCGTGCGCCCAAGGCGTATTTCAAGGGCCTGAATTTCCTGCTCAACGAACAGCAGGACCAGGCCATTGATGCCTTCATCGAAGCGGTGCAAAACGACCCCGACACTTCGGAGCTGCACTTCGCGCTGGGCAACCTATTTCGGCGCCGGGGCGAATACGACCGCGCCGTGCGCGTGCACGAGCACCTGCTCTCGCGCGGTGACCTGAGCCGCGTGGACCGCGAGCGCGCCCAGCATGCGCTGGCGCTCGATTTCCTCAAGGCCGGCCTGCTGGACCGTGCCGAAGATGCGCTGCAACGGCTGGAGGGCACCCCATTCGAGGCGCAGGCGCGCATGGCACTGCTGGCCATCTACGAGCGTTCGCGCGACTGGCCCCACGCGGCCACCATTGCCCACAAGATGCACCAGGCCGACCAGGGTGACTTCAGCACACGGCAGGCGCACTACCTGTGCGAGCAGGCCCAGGCGCTGACCACGCAGGGCGACCTGCCCGCGGCGCAGGCCCTGCTGGAGCAGGCCATTGCCGCCGCACCCCAGGCAGCGCGAGCCCGCATCGAGCTGGCCCGCCTGCAGCACCTGATGGGCCGCCCCGCAGCAGTGCTCGACACCCTGCAGGTGCTGGCAGAACAAAACCCCGCTGCGCTGCCCCTGGCAGCTCCGCTGCTGGTGGAGGCCGCCACCGCCACGGGCCGCGTATCGCAGGCGCAGGCGCTGCTGTCGGCCCACTATGCGCAGGCGCCGTCGCTGGATGTGCTGGAAGCCCTGGTGTCCATCGACGCCAGCGATGCCGCCACCCGCCCAGCGGCCCGGCAGCGTTATGTGCAGCACCTGGACAAGGAACGGTCGCTCGTTGCAGCGTCGAAATGGCTGGCCGGCGAGAAGCTCGAGCACGAAGAATTCCACCCCCAGATCCAGCGGGCGCTGGAACATGCCGTCAAACCCCTGACGCGCTACCGCTGCGCGGCGTGCGGTTTCGAGGCGCGCCAGCACTTCTGGCAATGCCCCGGCTGCCAGACCTGGGACAGCTACCCAGCCCGCCGCGTCGAGGAACTCTGACCCCGCGGCCCCGCAGGCCAGCAAACTGAAGGGCCGGCCGCGCACACCTTTCCCCACATCACCCACCGGAGTCCGCCACCATGCTCAAGCGTTTCCTGTTCGCCGTTCTGTGTCTGCTGTCATTCGCGTCGTTCGCCGCCGTGGATGTGAACCAGGCAACCGCCGCCGATCTCGATGGCATCAAGGGCATCGGCCCTGGCTTGTCCGGCCGCATCCTCCAGGAGCGGGACGCGGCTCCTTTCAAGGACTGGGCCGATTTTGTGGGCCGCGTCAGCGGGGTGGGCGAAAAGACGGCAGCGCGGCTGTCCAGCGAAGGCCTGCGGGTGAACGGCAAGAAGTTCAGCGCGGCCGCGTACGCCAGGGCCGAAGCGCGCCAGAAGAAGGCTGATGCCAAGGCAGAGGGCAAGGATGCCGGCAAACCCGCCGCCACGGCCGCCCCCTCCACCGCGAGCCCTGGCGCTGCACCCGCAGCACAGCCACAGCCCAGCGCCAGCCAGGCCAGGTAACCCCGCCAGCCCGCGCCATCCGCCGGCGCGTTCCCGCACCCCGCCCTGTGCGTCGCCCAGGCCCGGGCCGAGTGCAGGCGGCCCGCTCGCACCCCTTGTCGGGTCCCTGCTGACGACGCGCCGAATCGCGCGCGTCCACCGCAGGGACACCGCCCGCCAGTCCCGTCGTCCGCACTGCCGTCCAACGGCCGCACGGATGCAAGGCCATTGGGAACGCCCCCTAGAATCGACCGGGCATGTCCCTGGTCACCCTCATCCTCCTTCCCTTCATTGGCAGCCTGCTGGCAGCGGTGCTACCCGCCAACGCGCGCAACACCGAGTCGACGCTGGCAGGGCTGATCGCGGTGTTCTGCACCATCCAGACGGCCCTGTACTTTCCGGACATCGTGGACGGCGGCGTGCTGCGGGCAGAGATCGCCTGGATACCCGCACTGGGCCTGAACTTTGTGCTGCGCATGGACGGCTTTGCCTGGATGTTCTGCATGCTGGTGCTGGGCGTGGGCAGCCTGGTGGTGCTGTATGCGCGCTACTACATGTCGGCGGCCGACCCGGTGCCGCGGTTTTTTGCGTTCTTCCTGGCGTTCATGGGCGCCATGGTGGGCGTGGTGCTCTCGGGCAACATCATCCAGATCGCGTTTTTCTGGGAGCTGACCAGCCTCTTTTCCTTCCTGTTGATCGGCTACTGGCACCACCGCAAGGACGCCCGGCGCGGCGCGCGCATGGCGCTTACCGTGACCGGCACGGGTGGCCTGTGCATGCTGGCGGGGATGCTGGTGCTGGGCCACATCGTGGGAAGCTACGACCTTGACCAGGTGCTGGCCGCAGGCGATCTGATCAAGGCGCACCCGCTGTACCTGACGACGCTGGTGCTGATCCTGCTGGGTGCGCTGACCAAGAGCGCGCAGTTCCCGTTCCACTTCTGGCTGCCGCACGCCATGGCCGCGCCCACGCCGGTGTCGGCGTACCTGCACTCGGCCACCATGGTCAAGGCGGGCGTCTTTTTGCTGGCACGCATGTGGCCTGCGCTGGCAGGCACCGAGCAATGGTTCTGGCTGGTGGGTGGTGCCGGGCTGTGCACGCTGCTGTTGGGCGGGTACGCGGCCATGTTCCAGAACGACCTCAAGGGGCTGCTCGCGTACTCGACCATCTCGCACCTGGGGCTCATCACGCTGCTGCTGGGGCTTAACAGCCCGCTGGCCGCTGTGGCCGCTGTGTTTCACATCATGAACCACGCCACCTTCAAGGCGTCGCTGTTCATGGCGGTGGGCATCGTCGACCATGAAACCGGTACGCGCGACATCCGCCGCCTGTCGGGGCTGCGGCGCATGATGCCCATCACCTCCACGCTGGCCATGGTGGCCAGTGCGGCCATGGCGGGCGTACCGCTGCTCAACGGGTTTCTGTCCAAGGAAATGTTCTTTGCCGAAACCGTGTACGTGAACACCACGCCCATGCTCGAATGGCTGCTGCCCGTGGCAGCCACAGTGGCGGGCATGTTCAGCGTGGCGTATTCGCTGCGGTTCACCGTGGATGTGTTCTGGGGCCCGCGGGCCGACGACCTGCCCCGCACACCGCACGAACCGCCGCACTGGATGCGCGTGCCGGTCGAACTGCTGGTGCTGGCCTGCCTGGTGGTGGGCACGTTGCCGGCGTGGTCGGTGGGTGCGTACCTGGCTGCGGCCGCACGTCCGGTGGTGGGGGGCGCCCTGCCCGAGTACAGCCTGGCCGTGTGGCACGGGTTCAACACCCCGTTCGTGATGAGCCTGGTGGCGCTGGCGGGGGGCGTGCTGCTGTATACCGTGCTGCGCAGGCAGCGGGCCCGCGGCCACCTGTTGGTACCGCCCGCCATGCACCGTATCGACGGCCAGCGCCTGTTTGAAGGCGCGCTGGCGCTGGTGAGCCTGCTGGGGCGCAATGCCCGCCGCCTGATGGGCACCTGCCGGCTGCAATGGCAGATGCTGTGGCTGGTGGGCGCAGCCCTGCTGGCAGCCACGGTGCCGCTGTGGGTGCGGGGCTTGCAGATTGGCGAGCGCGCGCCCCTTCCCGTGGCACCGGCGTTTGCCGTCATGTGGGTCGTGGGCGCCATTTGCGCCGTGGCGGCGGCGTGGCAGGCCAAGTACCACCGGCTGGCCGCGCTCACACTGCTGGGTGGCACGGGCCTGTGCATGTGCCTGACTTTTCTGTGGTTTTCGGCACCCGATCTGGCGCTCACGCAGATCGTGGTCGAGGTGGTCACCACCATCCTCATCCTGCTGGGCTTGCGATGGCTCCCACGGCGAGACGAGAGCCTGAAGGTGCCCACGCTGGACGAAGCGCGCCGCACCCTGCTGCGCCGCTGGCGCGACCTGGCCCTGGCGCTGGCGGCTGGTGGCGGCATGGCCTGGCTGTCGTTTGCCATGATGAGCCGGCCGTTTCCGGACAGCACCTCCACGTTCTTCCTCGAACGCGCGCTGGTCGAGGGCGGCGGCACCAACGTGGTCAACGTCATGCTGGTGGATTTCCGCGGGTTCGACACCTTTGGCGAGATCGTGGTGCTGGGCATCGTGGCGCTCACCGTGTACGCACTGCTGCGGCGATTCAGGCCCGCGCGCGAGGTGATGGACCTGCCACCCCAGCAGCGCGCCGTGCCGGCGGATGTGGACACCGACCTGAGCAACCCGCGCCAGACCACCGACACCGCCATCGGCTACCTGATGGTGCCTGCCGTGCTGGTGCGGCTGATGCTGCCCTTTGCCACGCTGGTGGCCGTGTACCTGTTCATGCGCGGGCACAACGAGCCCGGTGGCGGCTTTGTGGCCGGGCTGGTGTTCTCGGTGGCGCTGCTGCTGCAGTACATCGTGTCGGGCACCTCGTGGGTCGAGGCGCACATGCCGCTGTACCCGCGCCGCTGGATCGGCCTGGGCCTGCTGATTGCGCTGGCCACCGGGTTGGGCGCCCTGTTCTGGGGCTACCCGTTTCTGACCAGCCACACGGCGCACCTGACACTGCCCGTGGTGGGCGAGATCCATGTGGCCAGCGCCCTGTTCTTCGACATTGGCGTGTTCACCCTGGTGGTGGGCTCCACCATGCTCATCCTCACCGGCATTGCCCACCAGTCGGTGCGCAGCCACCGCTACAACAACGCGCGCGCGGCCGAAGAGGTGCAACCCGCCGTCGCCACCGAAGGAGAAGGCCCATGGAACTGATACTGGCCCTGGCCATCGGGGTGCTGACCGGCTCAGGCGTGTGGCTGCTGCTGCGCCCCCGCACCTTCCAGGTGATCATGGGGCTGTCGCTGCTGTCGTACGCGGTCAACCTTTTCATCTTCAGCATGGGACGGCTGGGCCTGGCGATCGACAAGGAGCCCGTACTGCAGCCGGGCATCCCGCAGGACCTGGCCCACTACGCCGACCCCATGCCCCAGGCGCTCACGCTCACGGCCATCGTGATCGGGTTTGCAATGACGGCTCTGTTCCTGGTGGTGCTGCTGGCTTCGCGTGGCATGTCGGGCACCGACCATGTGGACGGAGCGCGGTCCAAAGACACGCAGGAGATGCCTTGACGAGAGAACATCCCCCTGTGGCGCTTTGCGCCTTCCCCCCGCTCTCGCAGCGCTGCGCGCTTCTGGCGGCGGGAAGCAGCTCGCGTTGCGAGGCCGCCCTTGCCGGGCTGCGCTCGCCAGATCGTGCCCGTTGCATGGGCCGCGCGAGGCAATGGCCATGACAACCACGGCATACCTTCTGGAGCGGCTGATGCCGCACCTCATCCTGGCGCCCATTGCGCTGCCGCTGGTCACGGCCGGGCTGATGCTGCTGCTGCGCGAGGAGCGCCAGCGCACCAAGGTGGCGATGAACATCGCCTCGACGCTGCTGGGGCTGGTGGTCGCGGTGCTGCTGCTGGTGCAGGCCAAGCAGCCGGGCGGGCAGGCCAGCATGGGCGTGTACCTGCCGGGCAACTGGCCCGCACCGTTTGGCATCGTGCTGGCCATCGACCGGCTTTCGGCCATGATGCTGGTGCTGACCAGCACGGTGGCGCTGGCCAGCGTGCTGTTTGCCGTGGCGCGCTGGCACCGGGCGGGCGTGCATTTTCATCCGCTGTTCCAGTTCCAGCTGATGGGGCTGGCCGGGGCCTTCCTCACGGCCGACCTGTTCAACCTGTTCGTGTTTTTCGAGATCATGCTGGCCGCCTCTTACGGGCTGCTGCTGCATGGCTCGGGGCGGCCACGGGTGTCGGCCGGGCTGCACTACATTGCCATCAACCTGGCAGCGTCGTCGCTGTTCCTGATCGGCGTGTCGATGCTCTACGGCATCACCGGCACGCTGAACATGGCCGACCTGGCGCAGAGCATTGCCGGCGTGGCCCCGGCCGACCGGGGGCTGCTGCACACCGCGGCCGCCATCCTGGCGCTGGCGTTTCTCATCAAGGCGGCCGTGTGGCCGCTGAACTTCTGGCTGGTGCCTGCCTACAGCGCCGCCACGGCCCCGGTGGGCGCGCTGTTTGCGCTGATGACCAAGGTGGGCGTGTACAGCGTGCTGCGCCTGTGGACGCTGCTGTTCGGTGCCGAGGCAGGCGAATCGGCGCTGTTCGGCAGCCACTGGCTGGTGGGCGGCGGCATGGTGACGCTGGTGTTTGGCGCCGTCGGCATGCTGGCATCGCAGCGGCTGGGCCACCTGGCAGGGTATGCCGCCATCCTGTCGTCGGGCACGCTGCTGGCGGCCCTGGGTTTTGGACACAGCGGGCTCACGGCCGGGCTGCTGTACTACCTGCTGGGCTCCACCATGGCCATCAGTGCGCTGTTCCTGCTCAGCGATTTGATTGACCGGTGGCGCAACGATGGCTCCAACCTGGCCCCCCACGAGCAGACGGACGATGCCCCGTTTCTTTCGGCCGACCTGCAGCCCACCCAGGCCATCAACCTGGACGACAAGGAGCAGGCCCTGATCGGCAAGGTGATCCCGGCGGCCACGGCGTTTCTGGGCCTGGCCTTCATGGGCTGCACGCTGGTCATTGCCGGGCTGCCGCCCCTGCCGGGCTTTGTGGGCAAGTTCGCCATGGTGCACGCGCTGCTCAACCCGCTGGGCCTGGGGGCCGGGCAAGGCCTGCAGCCCGGCCCGGCCGGGTGGACGCTGATTGCGCTGCTGGTGGGCTCGGGCCTGCTGGCGCTGCTGGCGCTCACGCGCGTGGGCATCCGCCACTTCTGGGCAGCGCAAGGCCGGTCGGCCCCGCAGCTGCTGGTGCTGGAGGGGTTGCCCATTGCGCTCTTGCTGACCGCCTGCGGCGTGCTCGTGTGGCAGGCCGGCGCCGTGATGCGCTACACCCAGGCTACGGCCGATGCGCTGCACACACCCTCCATCTACGTGCAGTCGGTGATGACGGCGCGCCCCGTGCCCAACCCCAACGCGAAGCCTGACGCCGGAGGCACGCCATGAGCGCACCGCGCAAAGCCCCCGCCCCGCGCCGCAGCCTGCTGCGCCGGCTGGTGCCGGGCCCGCTCCTGTCGCTGGCCCTGCTGGGCCTGTGGCTGCTGCTCAACCGCAGCCTGAGCGCCGGGCACATCGTGCTGGGCAGCGTGCTGGCGCTGGCCGTGCCGCTGGTCACGGCCGGGCTGCGGCCGCTGCCGGTGCGCATCCGCAAGCCGGGGATCGCGCTGCGCCTGTGCCTCACGGTGATGGCGGACACGGTGCAGTCCAACCTGGCGGTAGCGCGCCTGCTGCTCATGCCCGGCCGCCGCCGGCATCCTCCGGGCTTCGTCCACATTCCGCTGGACATGCGCGACCCCAACGCCCTGGCCGTACTGGCCATGATCGTCTGCATCACCCCCGGCACTGCCTGGGCAGAGCTGTCACTGGACCGCAGCATGCTCTTGCTGCATGCGCTGGAGGTGGACGACCCCGAAGCCATGGCGGCCGACATCAAGCGCCGCTACGAGGCGCCGCTGATGGAAATCTTTGAATCGGCTGCGGCCCACGCCGTGATACCTGATCCGGAGGACTGAACCATGACCCCGATCCTCGACTGGGCCCTGCCCACTGCCCTCTTTCTGCTGGCCCTGGCCATGGCCTGTGCGCTGGTGCGGGTGCTGCGCGGCCCCACCGCGCAAGACCGGGTGCTGGCGCTCGACTGCATGTACCTGTGCGGCATGCTCGTCATGCTGGTGCTGGGGCTGCTGTATGGCAGCAAAAACTACTTCGAGGCGGCGCTGCTGCTGGCCCTGTTCAGCTTTGTGGGCTCCATGGCCATGGCCAAGTTTTTGCTGCGTGGCGAGGTGATCGAATGACCCCCGTGCTGCCACTGTGGCTGGAGATCATCGTGGCCGCACTGGTGCTGGGTGGTGCGCTCCTGGCACTGCTGGGCGCTGTGGGGCTGTTGCGCCTGCGTACCTTTTTCGAGCGGGTGCACGCGCCCTCGGTCATTGCCACGCTGGGATGCTGGCTGATCGTGCACGCCACGGTGCTGTACTTTTCGGTGGCAGACCAAAGCCTGGCGCTGCACGCCCTGCTGATCGCCGTGTTCGTGGCCATCACGGTGCCGGTGATGTCGATCTTTTTGATGCGGGCAGGGCTGTTTCGCGCCCGCCTGGCTGGCGAGGCGGTGCCGCCCAGCCTGAGCCAGCCACGCAGCGGCCCCACCGCCAAAGACTCCTGATTTGATAGCAACAGGTGCATATAAATCAAGCGCTAGCGGCCAATTTGGCATAGATTTCGCCTAAAATGACCCACAGGCGGCCTTGCGGGCTCTCGCCCACGGGCAGGTGCCGCAGCGGTAGCGGCCCGGGGAGCAGCACCCGGGCCTGACCGGCCCCCGCTCAGACGGCACCTTGACTACCGCGAAGGTGCTCCGAACCCTCCGCCTCCGGGCGTGTGGATTTCAAACACATCGCCCGGCTGCATCTCGGCCTGGCCGATGTGGTCCAGCAGCTCCACGCGGCCGTCGCTGCGCACCACCTTGTTGATGCCCACGGCACCCGGCTGGCCGCCCGCCATGCCGAATGCGCCATGGTGGCGGCCGTTCGACAGAATGCTGGCCGTCATCGGCTCCAGAAAGCGCACGCGCCGGATACCGCCGTCGCCGCCTTTGTACTGCCCCGCACCGCCCGAGCCCTTGCGGATCTCGTAGCCCTCCAGCCGCACCGGAAAGCGGAACTCCAGCACCTCGGGGTCCGTCAGGCGCGAGTTGGTCATGTGGCATTGCACGACGTTGGTGCCTGCAAAACCGCCAGTGAGCTGCCCGTTGGCATCCCACACGCCGCCCGCGCCGCTGCCGCCCGAGATGGTCTCGTAGTACTGGTAGCGCGTGCTGCCAAAGGTGAAGTTGTTCATGGTGCACTGCCCCGCCGCCATCAGGCCCAAGGCGCCATACAGCGCGTTGGTGATGCAGGTGGACGTTTCCACATTACCCGCCACCACCGAGGCCGGTGGGTTGGGGTTGAGCATGCTGCCGGGCGGGATGATGACGTTGAGCGGCTTAAGGCACCCCGCATTCAGCGGAATGTCGTCATCCACCAGCGTGCGGAACACATACAGCACCGCCGCCATGCACACCGCCGTGGGCGCGTTGAAGTTGTTCGTCTGCTGCGCGCTGGTGCCGGTGAAGTCGATGGTGGCGCTGCGGCTGGCGGCATCCACCTTCACGGCCACGCTGATCTGCGCACCGTTGTCCAGAGGCAGCGTGAACGCACCTTCCTTGAGCCGTGTGATGACACGGCGCACGGACTCTTCTGCGTTGTCCTGCACGTGGCGCATGTAGGCTTGAACCACATCGAGACCGAACTCACCCACCATACGGCGCAGCTCCTGCTGGCCCTTCTCGTTGGCGGCGATCTGCGCGCGCAAGTCGGCCATGTTCTGCTGCGGGTTGCGGGATGGATATTCGCCACTTTCCAGCAGCGCAATCATCTCTGCCTCGCGCAGCACGCCGCGCTCCACCAGCTTCACGTTGTTGATCTGCACGCCCTCTTCTTCGATGCGCGTGGAGAACGGCGGCATGGAGCCCGGCGTGGTACCGCCCACGTCGGCGTGGTGGCCCCGGCTGCCCACGTAGAACGTGGGCGTGGCTTCATCGGCGATGTAGACCGGCGTGATGACCGTGATGTCCGGCAAATGCGTGCCGCCATGGTACGGGTCGTTGAGCACGAACACATCGCCGGGCTGCATCTTGCCGGCGTTCTCGCGGATCACCGTCTTGATGCTCTCGCCCATCGAGCCCAGGTGCACCGGCATGTGCGGTGCGTTGGCGATGAGGTTGCCTGCGGTGTCAAACAGCGCACAGCTGAAGTCCAGCCGCTCCTTGATGTTGACCGAGTACGCCGTGTTCTGCAGCTGCAGCCCCATCTGCTCGGCAATGTTCATGAACAGGTTGTTGAACACTTCGAGCAGCACCGGGTCCACCGTGGTGCCCACGGCGTGTTGCACGGCACGGGCCACGCGGCGGTTGAGCAGCAGGTGGTCCAGGTCGGTCAGCTCGGCCTCCCAGCCGGGCTCCACGATGGTGGTGGCATTCTTCTCGGCAATGATGGCCGGGCCGGGGATCACATCGCCGGGGCGCAGGTCCTCGCGCACCACCAGCGCCGCGTCGTGCCACGTGGGCACACCGTCCACGCCCCCGGTGTACATGCGCACGGTGCTGCGGCGCGGCACCTCGCGCGCGGGCTGCAGCGTGTGGCGTGGCTCCACGGGCGCGTCGCCGGGCACCACGGCCTCGACGGATACGGCCTCCACCACCAGGCCCTTGCCCTGCATGAGGAACGCAAAACGCTGGCGGTAAGCGTTCTTGAACGCGGCGGTGATCCCGGCCAGCGACCCAAACGGAACAATGAGCGCCGAGTCGCTGCCCTCGTAGCGCACATGCACGCGGCGGTGCACCACGGCCGTGCCGCTGCCCGACTGCTGGCGCTCCAGCTCGGTGCGTGCGGTGGTGGCCAGCTGCTCCAGCGTGGCTTCGATACCCGCCAGCGCCTCGGGCACCAGCTTCGTTTCCACGGCCTGTTCGCGGATCACGTTCTGATCCGCCAGGCCCATGCCGTAGGCGCTGAGCACCCCCGCCAGCGGGTGCACAAACACGCGCGTCATGCCCAAAGCATCGGCCACCAAACACGCATGCTGGCCGCCCGCGCCGCCAAAACACTGCAGCGTGTAACGCGTCACGTCGTAGCCGCGCGCCACGCTGATCTTCTTGATCGCATTGGCCATCTGCTGCACGGCGATCTGGATAAAGCCGTGGGCCACGTCCTCGGCGCTGCGCCCGGTTTGGGTAGCGAGATCGCCAAACTTCTGCGCCACCGCGTCACCGTCCAACGCCTCGTTGGCCGCATGGCCAAACACCTGGGGGAAATGCGCGGGCTGGATCTTGCCCACCATCACGTTCGCATCCGTCACGGCCAGCGGGCCGCCGCGGCGGTAGCTGGCGGGGCCAGGGTTGGCGCCCGCGCTTTCGGGGCCTACGCGGAAGCGCGCGCCATCAAAGCCGAGGATGGAGCCACCACCCGCAGCCACGGTGTGAATGCTCATCATCGGCGCGCGCATGCGCACGCCCGCCACCTGGGTCTCGAACTCGCGCTCGAACTCGCCTGCGTAGTGGCTCACATCGGTGCTGGTGCCGCCCATGTCAAAGCCGATGACCTTATCGTGCCCCGCCAGACCGGCAGTGCGCGCCATGCCGACGATGCCACCCGCGGGGCCGGACAAGATCGCGTCCTTTCCCTGGAACACCTGGGCATCGGTCAGGCCGCCCGACGACTGCATGAAGAACAGCTTCACGCCCGGCATCTCGCTCGCCACCTGGTCCACATAGCGGCGCAGGATGGGCGACAGGTACGCATCCACCACCGTGGTGTCGCCCCGGCTCACCAGCTTCATCATGGGGCTGGTGGCGTGCGATGCGCTCACCTGGGTAAAGCCAATCTGCCGCGCAATGCGGGCGGCGGCTTCTTCGTGTGCGGTGTAGCGGTAGCCGTGCATGAACACAATGGCCGCACTGCGCAGGCCCGCGTCGTAGGCGGCCCACAGGCGTTCCTTCAGGTGTTCTTCGTCCAGCGGCTCGATCACGTCGCCGTGGGCGCCCACCCGCTCCTGCGCCTCGACCACGCGCTCGTACAGCAGCTCGGGCAGCACGATGTGGCGGTCAAACAGGCGCGGGCGGTTCTGGTACGCAATGCGCAGCGCATCCCTGAAGCCCTTGGTGGTGATGAGCAGCGTGGGCTCGCCCTTGCGCTCCAGCAGCGCATTGGTGGCCACGGTGGTGCCCATCTTCACGCACTCCACCAGCGCAGGCGTCACCGGCTCGCCGGGCTTGAGGCCCAGCAGGTGGCGGATGCCCGCCACAGCGGCGTCCTTGTACTGCTCGGGGTTCTCCGACAGCAGCTTGTGCGTGACCAGGCTGCCGTCCGTGCGTTTGCCCACCACGTCGGTGAAGGTGCCTCCACGGTCAATCCAGAACTGCCAGCGCAGTGCATTGGGCTCAGTCATCATTTGCTCTTTATTTGATAGCATCAGGTGCAATTGGAACGTGCGCTACAGGCTGTTTTGGCATCAACCTGTGCACAGGAAGGCATGGGGCAGTGCTGCAGCTACAGCGACGCCGCCGAGCGCGCTGCCTGGTCGTACATGCCCGACAGTACACGCAGCAATCGCGCCAGCTCGCCGATGTCCTTGTTCAGCGCGTCGTCCGCCTTCAACGCGTCGATCAGGCAGCTCTCGCGGATCTCGCGGTAGCGCTGCACGTAGCTGCGGCCCAGGTCGGTGGCCGAATAGGTGACTTCCTTGCCATTCTTGCTGGAAGCCACCACGCCCAGGTTCTGCAGCTTCTTGAGCGAGTAGTTCACCAGGTGCGTGTCTTCCACGTTCATGATGAAGCAGATGTCGGCCAGGCGCTTGTCGCGCGCGCGGTGCGTCACATGGTGCAGCACCAGCACATCGAGCGGCATCAGGTCCTTGAGACCGGCGGCGGCCATGCAGTGCACCACCCAGCGGTGGAACGCGTTGCCCGCCACGATGAGGCCGAACTCGAACTCGCTCATCTCGGCACTGCGGGCCGAGACCAGGTGGGCGGAAGACACGATGGATACGGCGTCGGCAGATTTCTTGGCAGCAGGCTTCATCGTGGTCCTGAAGGGGGCACCCTGGCACGGGATGTGCATGTTGGCGCGTTGTAGGCATGTTGATAATAAATCGTCGGTAATTTGTCGACGTTCAGGCAAACACCTATGCCGCCGCAGGTTGCCCTCCGATACATTGCATGCACACCTTTTTACTCAACCACCGTGGAGTTCCCCATGAAGCGTCGCATCTTCCCCCTTACTGCGCTGGGCGTGGTACTGACCCTGGGCCTTTCGGCCGGCACAGCTTTCGCCCAGACCAAGTGGGACCTGGCCGCGGCCTACCCCGCCACCAACTTCCACACGGAAAACATGGTGCAGCTGGCCAATGATGTGGACAAGGCGACCGCCGGCAAGCTCAAGATCACGGTGCACGCCAACGCGGCCCTCTTCAAGGCCCCCGAAATCAAGCGCGCCGTGCAGGGCGGCCAGGCGCAGATGGGCGAGATTTTGCTGGCCAACTTCCAGAACGAGTGGCAGCTGTTCGGCGTGGATGGCCTGCCTTTCCTGGCCGACAGCTACGACGCATCCAGAAAGCTCTACGCCGCGCAAAAGCCCTTCCTGGAAAAGAAGCTGGCCGAGCAGGGCATGGTGCTGCTGTACTCGGTGGCATGGCCCCCACAGGGCATCTACACCAAGAAGCCACTGGCCTCTGCGGCAGACCTCAAGGGCATCAAGTGGCGCGCCTACAGCCCTGCCACCGCCCGCATTGCCGAGCTGGTGGGCGCGCAGCCCGTCACCGTGCAGGCGGCAGAGTTCTCGCAGGCACTGGCCACGGGCGTGGTCGAATCGACCATGACCTCGGGCGCCACGGGTGTGGACAGCAAGCTGTTCGAGCACCTCAAGTTCTACTACGACACCCAGGCCTGGCTGCCCAAGAATGCCGTGCTGGTGAACAAGAAGGCTTTCGATGCGCTGGACAAGGCCAGCCAGGACGCCCTGCTTAAGGCCGGTGCCGACGCCGAAGCCCGCGGCTGGGCCAACAGCGCCAAGGTCAACACCGACACCATCGCCAAGCTCAAGGCCAATGGCATGGACGTGGTAGCCCCGCCCGCAGCGCTCAAGGCTGACATGGCCAAGGTGGGTGACACCATGCTCAAGGAATGGCTGGACAAGGCTGGCCCCGAGGGCAAGGCCCTGATCGACGCGTACCGCAAGTAAACCGGCAAAACAGCCCATGCGTCGCCTGCTTGATTTTGTGTACGACAGCGCCGCCGCATTGGCGGCGCTTTTCATGGTCGGGCTGCTGGGCATGGTGCTGCTGTCCATCGCCAGCCGCCAGTTCCACTTTCATGTGCCCGGCACCGATGCCTATGCGGGCTACATGATGGCGGCGGCGGGTTTTCTGGCGCTGGCGCACACGCTGAAGCGCGGCGAACACATCCGGGTGACGCTGCTGCTGAGCGTGCTCAAAGGCGGGGCGCGCAAGGCGTTCGAACTGTGGTCCCTCGCCATTGCCACCTTGCTGGCAGTGCTGTTTGCCTTCTACAGCTGCAAGCTCGCATGGCAATCGCATGAATTTCACGATATTTCCACCAGCAGCGACGCCACACCGCTGTGGATCCCGCAGATTGCCATGGCACTGGGCACCGTGATCCTCGCCATCGCCTTTGTGGACGAGCTGGTGCTGGAGCTGCTGAACAAGCGCCAGAGCGCCCACCACAGCGAGGCACTTCGCAATGAATGACCTGACACAACCCGGGCTCTGCCATGAGTGACTTAGCCATTACCGGCCTGCTGGTGCTCTCGCTGTTCCTGATTCTGGGCAGCGGCGTCTGGATCGGGCTCACGCTGTCGGGCGTGGCCTGGATCGGGATGCAGCTTTTTTCGGCGCGCCCCGCGGGCGACGCCATGGCGGTAACCATCTGGGGCTCGGCCTCCAGCTGGACGCTTACGGCCCTGCCGCTTTTCATCTGGATGGGCGAGATCCTGTTTCGCACCCGCCTTTCGCAGGACATGTTCAAGGGCCTGGCGCCGTGGGTGCAGGCCCTGCCCGGCCGGCTGCTGCACACCAACGTGATCGGCTGCACCATCTTTGCCGCCGTATCGGGCTCGAGCGCAGCCACCTGCGCCACCATCGGCAAGATGACGTTGCCCGAGCTGACGCGGCGCGGCTACCCCGAGAGCATGGTGGTGGGCACACTGGCGGGGGCCAGTACGCTGGGGCTGCTGATCCCGCCGTCGATCATCATGATCGTCTACGGCGTCACGGCTGAAGTGTCGATCTCGCAACTGTTCATTGCCGGCGTCCTGCCCGGCATCCTGCTTGGCGTGCTGTTTTCGGGCTACATCGTGCTGTGGGCGCTGCGCAACCCCTCACAGGTGCCGGCGGCCGATGAGCGCATGACGTTCATGCAAAAGCTGTCTGCATCGCGCAGCCTGATCCCCGTAGTGCTGCTCATCACGGCCGTGCTGGGCTCCATCTACACCGGCTTTGCCACGGCCACCGAGGCCGCAGCGGTCGGCGTGGTGGGCGCGCTGGTGCTGTCGGTCGTGCAAGGCTCGATGAGCTGGCAGACCTTCACCGCGTCTCTGATGGGGGCCACGCGCCTGTACTGCATGATCGCGCTGATCTTGGCGGGCGCGGCCTTTCTGACGCTGGCCATGGGCTACATCGGCCTGCCGCGCCATCTGGCTGAATGGATCGGCTCGCTGGGCCTGAACAAGGCGCAGCTGATTGCAGCGCTGGCCGTGTTCTTCATCATCCTGGGCTGCTTCCTGGATGGCATCTCGATGGTGGTGCTGACCATGGGCGTGATCATGCCCACGGTGCAGGCTGCCGGGATCGACCCCATCTGGTTCGGCATCTTCATCGTACTGGTGGTCGAGATGGCGCAAATTACGCCACCCGTGGGCTTCAACCTGTTCGTGCTGCAGGGCATGACGGGCAAGCAACTGCCCTGGATCGCCAAGGTTTCCATGCCCATGTTCGTCCTGATGTGCGGCGCCGTGGCGCTCATCTACCTCTTTCCGGGCATCGTCACCTGGCTGCCGCAGCAGATGGCCGGGCGCTGAGCCCCACACCCGGGCGGTAACCCCGCACCGGGTTTTTTCTCGGCGACAATCGCCCGATGCTGAACGTGCTTGCCATCTGCATCGGGGCATCGGCCGGCGCGCTGATGCGCTGGCGCCTGGGCCTGTGGCTCAATACCGGCGGCATCCTGCCCTGGGGCACGCTGGCGGCCAACCTGATCGGCGGCTACCTGGTGGGTGTCTGCATTGCCGTGTTTGAGGCCCTGCCCCAGCTCGACCCCGTGTGGCGGCTGGCGCTGGTCACCGGGCTGCTTGGCGGGCTCACCACGTTCTCCAGTTTTTCGGCAGAGGTTTCGCAGATGCTGCTGGCCCAGCGCTATGCCATGGCGCTGGGTACAGCCGCGCTGCACCTGGCCGGCTCACTGGCGCTCACCGTGCTGGGCATCCATTCGGCCTCGTGGCTGCTGTCGGTGCGTGCTTGATTTGCCCAGCCTCGCGCCCATCTTCTGCCTGCAGCGCTGCGCTTAAAACCCCGCCCTGGCGTAGGGGGGCAGCCCCATCGGCCGCCACCCTGCCCTGGCCTGTTCATTCAACCTTTCACTTTCTCCGCGTACCGGCTCCCATGGAATCCAACACCCAACTGAACGACAGCCGCCTGGCCGATGCCTGGGCCGAACTGCAAAACCATGCGGCCGAGGGCAACCCGCTGCACGAAGACGCCTACCGCCTGGCATTCGCCGACCCCGAATTTCTGTTGCGCCGTGAGACCCGCGGCATCCGCTTTCAGCTGGAGCTGCTCAAGCCCGACCTGGGCCAGGCCGCACAGGGCATTGAGAACACCGTTGTGGTGTACGGCAGCGCCCGCTTTGTGGCGCCCGACGAGGCCGCAGCCCAACTGGCCGACGCCGAGGCCAGTGGCGACGAAGTGCGTCTGCAACGCGCCCGCCTGGCCGTGCGCAACGCACGCTACTACGACCTGGCCCGCCAGTTCGCCCGCCTGGTGGCCCAGCACAGCGAGCGCCAGCCCGCGGCCGACCGCATCTACATCTGCACCGGCGGGGGCCCCGGCATCATGGAAGCGGCCAACCGCGGCGCGCACGATGTGGGCGCACTCAACGTTGGCCTGAACATCGCCCTGCCCCACGAGCAAAGCGGCAACCGCTTCATCTCGCCCACGCTGAGCTACAAGTTCCACTACTTTGCGCTGCGCAAGATGCATTTCATGATGCGTGCCAAGGCCCTGGTGGCGTTCCCCGGCGGCTTCGGCACGCTGGACGAGCTGTTTGAAGTGCTGACGCTGGTGCAGACCAAAAAGGCCAAGCCGGTGCCGATCGTGCTGTTTGGCACCGATTACTGGAAGCGCCTGATCAACTTCGAGGTGCTGGTGGAAGAAGGCACGATTTCAGCGCAGGACCTCCAGCTCTTTCACTTCACCGACGACCCGCAGGAAGCCTGGGAGCTGATCCGCTCGTTCTACCAGCTGTAGGCGCATTCGCATGCAGGCGCTGGCTCGGCGCCCGGCATGCCGTGGATGCTGGCCACTTCAGATGCGCCGGGCCAGCCGCGCACCCAGCACGCTGACGGCGCCCACCGCCCAGAACAGCCCGCCCACGCCGATGAGTGCGCCCGCGGAGCCGAACATCATGGGCATCATCACGCTGGATGCGTTGATTGCCATCAACCGCAGTCCCAGCGCTTCGCCCTGCCGGTGCGCGGGGGTCACCTGGTGGAGCAGGCTCATCACCATGGGCTGTCCAGTCCCCAGCGCCAGGCCCAGCAGCACCGAGCTCAATCCCATGGTCCATGCGCTGTGCAGCAGCGGATACACCGCAAAAATCACCGCCGTGATCAGCATGGCAACCGCCATCACCACCCGTTCGCGCAGGTGGCGCGCCACAAAGGGCATGACGAGGCGGATCACCGTCGCTGCCACGGCAAATGCGCCAAAGATCGTGCCGATGACCGACGCCGAAAGACCACGCTCATGGCCCAGCAGGGGAACGGCAAACGCATGCACATCCCAGCACGAGGAGATCAGCCAGTTCACAATGAGCAAGCGCCGAAACGGTGGGCTGGCTAACAGGTCCCAGGCACGCTGGGGCTTTCCGGCGTGGCTCGCGGCTGGGGCCACCCGTGGCAGCTCTTGCAGACCGCGCACGCACCACAGGCTGACCAGCGGCAACAGCGCCAGCAAAGCGAAGGCGGCCTGGTAGCCTTCGATACTCCCTGGCGTGCTACCGGCGAGGTCGATGGCCAGCCCCGCTGCAAAAGGTCCGATGAAATTGGACACGGCAGGCCCGATGGAAAGCCAGCTGAACACCTGCTTGAGTTCGGTCGCATCGTGCACGGCACGGCCGGCATGGCGCTGCACCGCAATGGTGGCCGCCCCGGCAGCGGCACCCGTGAGCAAGGCCGTGGCGCACAAGGCCAAAAAGGTCGGAAACGCCACCGCCAGGCCCGCCCCGGCACACGCGACTGCCACCGAGTAAGCCATGGGCCGCTTGAGCCCCTCGCGATCCGCATAGCGCCCGATGGGGAGCGCAAAGAAAACCTGCGTGAGCGCAAACAACGCCACCAGGAATCCCACGGCTGCCGCGCTGTAGCCCTCGCGCAACGCCAGCAACGGCGCTGCCAGGCGCATGCCCGCCATGCACGCGTGCACACAGATCTGGGCCGCGATCAGGCGAGCCAGCGCGCCATTCACAGCGGCTCGTCCTCCGCATCCAGGCCCGGCAAGGTGGCAGAGCCCCCGCCAGGCAGCGGCAGCGTGGCGCCGGGCGCGGGCAGGTCCTGCACGTCGCGCAGCTTGCGCTGGATGGCGCGGGTGCGCACACCCACCTCGTCAAACTTCTTGGCGGCGGCGTCGATGGATTTTTTGGTGGCCTCCACCACATCGCCAAACTTGGCGAATTCGGTCTTGACCATGCCCAGCAGGCTCCACACCTCGGACGAGCGCTTTTCAATCGCCAGCGTCTTGAAGCCCATCTGCAGGCTATTGAGCATGGCCGCCAGGTTGGCGGGGCCGGTGATCATCACGCGGCAGTCGTTTTGCACCGCCTCCACCAGGCCGGGGCGGCGCATCACCTCGGCAAACAGACCCTCGGTGGGCAGGTACAGCACCGCAAAGTCGGTGGTGTGCGGCGGCGAGACGTACTTGGCAAAGATCTTCTTGGCCTCCAGCTTGATCGAAGTCTCGAATGCGTTGCCCGCTGACAGCATGGCCGCCTTGTCGGCCGCGTCCTGGGCGTCCATGAGGCGCTGGTATTGCTCCACGGGGTACTTGGAGTCGATGGGCAGCCACACGGGGTGCTCGTCGTTCCGGCCTGGCAGGCGAATGGCAAATTCCACCAGCTCGTCGCTGCCCGGCACGGTCTTCACATTGCGCGCGAACTGGTCGGGCGTGAGCACGTTGTCGATGATGGCGCCGAGCTGCATTTCGCCCCAGGTGCCGCGCGACTTCACGTTGGTCATCACGCGCTTGAGGTCGCCCACGCTGCCGGCGAGCGTCTGCATTTCGCCCAGCCCCTTGTGCACCTGTTCAAGCCGGTCGCTGACCTGCTTGAAGGATTCGCCCAGGCGCTGCTCCAGCGTGGCGTGGAGCTTTTCGTCCACGGTGCGGCGCATTTCTTCGAGCTTGGTGGCGTTGTCGGCCTGGATGGCGGCCAGTCGCTCATTGAGCGCGGTGCGCAACTGCTCGGCGTTGTGCTGGCTGCCCTGCACCAGGCCCGCCAATTGCTGCGACACGGCATCCTGCAGCACGGCAAACTGGTTCCTGATCTGAAAGCTGTTGGCCTCCAGCTGGTCCTTGAGCGCTTGCGACATGACTCCGAGCTGCGCATGGGTGTCGCTCTTGAGCGAATCGAGGGTGAGACGCGTGGCGGCGTCCAGTGCGGTCAGGCGCTGCTCCAGCCGCGCCTCGAACACGCCAAAGGCCGCCAGCAGCTCCGCACGGCCGTTGCGCGATTCGGCCACCGCCTGCGTCAAGCGTTCGTCGACCGCGTGGCGCAGCCCCTCCAGGGTCGTCTGCGTGGTTTGCGTGAAGCCGCGCAGCTGCTGGCCCATTCCGTCCAGCGCACCATCGTTCTTGGCCACAGCCAGCTGGGTGGCCTGGGCGGTGCGCTCCAGCGCCTGAAGGCGGGCCAGCCACTCGGGCGGCAAGTCCACACGGGGGCGGCGCAGCGCCAGTACCGCGAGCGCGACAAACACCAGGGCCAGTGCGGCCAGCAGAACGAGGGTATCGGTGGTCAATGTGTTTTACTATTGTTTTGATAGCTGCTTGCGCTCATGGGTCGTGCGCGAGAAGCGCTTTTTATCAGAAAAAAACCACCTCCCCGAATCCCGCAGCAGGTTTCGAGAAGCTACTTTTCCCAGAAAGCCTCGATCAGATCACCCTCCGGGCTCAGCAGCCACCACTCGATGACCCGCTCGCGCCGCCCCACCCCGGCCACGCCCAAAATGCCCCGGGGGGCTGACATCCGGGGACAACGCCACAACGTATCGCCTGGCTGCCAGATGGCGCGCACTGCGGCGCGCACGGCATGTGGCACGGCGCGGTCGTCCAGGTCCACCAGCCGATCTTCCAGGTCGTCTTGCATGCCAGCCCCATCGAAGGGTCAGGAGCGCACCGGCTGGTTCACCGGCGTGAGTGGCCCGCGCCCGTCAAAGAAGGCGATCAGGTTGTCCGCTGCCAGGTTGGCCATGGCGCGCCGGGTGGGCACGGTGGCGCTCGCAATGTGCGGCGTGAGCACCACGTTGGGTACGGTAAGCAGATCAGGGTGCACGGAGGGCTCACCCTCGAAAACATCCAGGCCTGCCGCAGCAATGCGCCGCTCACGCAGGGCTACGGCCAGCGCGGCATCGTCCACGATGCCGCCGCGGGCAATGTTGACCAGCGTGGCGGTAGGCTTCATCAGCGCCAGCTCGGCCGCGCCGATGGTGTGGTGCGAGGCAGGGGTGTAGGGCAGCACCAGCACCACATGGTCTGCGGTGCCCAGCAGCTCTTCCTTGTCGACGTAGGAGGCCTTGCATTCCGCCTCCAGCGCGGGCGTCAGGCGCGAGCGGTTGTGGTAGACCACGTTCATGCCAAAGCCGTGCGCCCCGCGCCGGGCAATGCCCTGCCCGATGCGGCCCATGCCGATGATGCCCAGCGTACTGCCATGGATGTCGCTGCCGGCAAACATGTCGTAGCTCCACTTCGTCCACAGGCCGGCGCGCAGGTAATGCTCGCTCTCGGCCATGCGGCGCGCCGTGGCCATCAGCAGCGCAAAGCCGAAGTCGGCGGTGGTCTCGGTCAGCACATCGGGGGTGTTGGTGCCCTGCACGCCTGCGGCCGACATGGCGTCCACGTCAAAGTTGTTGTAGCCCACGGCCATGTTCGCGACGATGCGAAGCCGTGGTGCTGCCGCCAGTACCGCAGCGTCGATCCGCTGGCTGCCGGTGGTGAAGGCGCCATCCTTGTCGGCCAGGCGTGCCGCCAGTTCGTCGGCGGTCCAGATCAGGTCCTCAGGGTTGTCTTCCACGTCGAAGTGCGCGCGCAAGCGTTCCACGATGTCGGGGAAGATCGCGCGGGCGACCAGGATGCGGGGTTTGGTGCTCATGATTTGTCGGCAGGATGGTATGTACGAAGATCGCCGCACACGCGTGTGCGGCGACCGGGCAGTGGCGGCCCAAGTATGGCACTGCAGCGATGGCGCAGCTCCCCTCGCCGCCCAGCGCAGGGGTCACTGTTTGAACCAGATGAAGCTCATCACGATGAACAGCGGCACCAGGATCCCGCCCGACCACAGCATGTAGCCGAAAAAGCTGGGCATCTTCACACCGCGGTCTTCGGCGATGGCCTTCACCATCAGGTTGGGCGCGTTGCCAATATAGGTATTGGCGCCCATGAACACCGCGCCTGCCGAGATGGCGGCCAGCGTGGGTGCCAGCGTGGTCATCAGCACAGCCGGGTCGCCACCGGCGGTGTTGAAAAACACCAGGTACGTAGGCGCGTTGTCGAGGAACGAGCTGAGCGCGCCCGTGGCCCAGAAATACATGAGGGGGTCGGGCGTGCCATCGGCACGCGTCACGGCCGACACCACGGCGCCGAAGGGGCCGTTGAGCCCTGCCTTGAGCATGGCGATGACAGGGATGATGGTCAGGAAAATACCTGCAAACAGCTTGGCCACTTCCTGCATGGGCGCCCAGCCGAACTGGTTGTCCTCGTGAACCTTTTTGGGCGTGAGCCACAGCGACACGAAGGTCACGATGATCAGGCCCACATCGCGCACGATGCCGGGCAGGCCGACTTCGGTGCCCGCAACGTCAAACACCACGCCCGGCTTCCACATGCCGCTGAGCAGCACCAGTGCGACCACCACGCCCAGCAGGGCGAAGTTGACCTTGCCATCAAACCCGATGGCGCGGCTGTCGGGGGTGGGGTCGGTGCGGAGCACCTCGCCGCTGCGGCGGTAGTACCAGGAGTCCAGCACGTAGAAAATGGCCAGCAGGGAGCCGATCAGGAACAGTGTCTCGGGGAAGATGTAGCGCACCGTCCAGAAGAAATCGACACCCTTGAGGAAGCCCAGGAACAGCGGCGGATCACCCAGCGGCGTGAGTGAGCCGCCGGCGTTGGACACAATGAAAATGAAAAACACCACCACATGCGCCACATGCGTGCGGTTGTCGTTGGCCCGGATCAGCGGGCGGATCAGCAGCATCGATGCCCCGGTGGTCCCCATGAAGCTGGCCAGCACCGCGCCAATGGCCAGGATGGACGTATTGAGCCCCGGGCTTCCGTGCAGGTTGCCGCGAATGAAGATGCCGCCGGCCACGGTGAACAGCGCGGTGAGCAAAATCACAAACGGGATGTACTCGGCCACCAGTGCATGCACCAGGCTCGCACCGGCCACGCCAGGCCCGAACGTGATGGCAAAGGGCACCAGAAATGCCAGCGCCCAGCCCGCCGCCACCTTGCCGAAGTGGTGGTGCCAGAAAATGGGCGTGAGCAGCGGCATGAGTGCGATGGACAGCAGGATGCCCGCGAAGGGAACACCCCACAGCACTGACAGCGCACTGCCGTCGATATCCGCGGCCGTGGCCAGGCCCGGCAGCACCCCCAACAGACCAGCCAGGGCCAGTCGTCGCACATTTTTCATTCTTTCGTCTCCTTGGTTTTTGTCGATGCCTGGATCGCGTCGCCCGAGCGGCGTGCGGGTGCTCAGGGCGAAGCCGGTATGTCGAACACCTGCCGCAGGTAGGCCAGGTACTTTTCGTCATCGCACATGCCTTTGCCCGGGGTGTCCGAGAGCTTGGCCACGGGCTGGCCGTTGCAGCGCGTCATCTTGATGACCACCTGCAAAGGCTCATGCGCGGGGGGGCTTCCCAGATCGTTGGTCAGGTTGGTGCCGATGCCGAAGGCCAGCTGGCAGCGCCCGCGGAACTGATGGTAGAGCTCGATGGTGCGGGGCACCGTGAGGGCGTCGCTGAAGATGAGGGTCTTGGTCAGCGGGTCGACGCGGTTCTTGCGGTAGTGGTCCAGCAGGCGCTCGCCCCAGGCAAACGGGTCGCCGCTGTCGTGCCGCGCACCGTCGAACAGCTTGCAAAAATACAGGTCAAAGTCGCGCAGAAAGGCGCTCATACCGTACACGTCGGAGAGCGCAATACCCAGGTCTCCCCGGTATTCCTTGGCCCAGATCTCAAAGCCGAAGACCTGGCTGTCGCGCAGGCGCGGGCCGAGCGCCTGGCAGGCCTGCAGGTATTCGTGCGCCATGGTGCCCAGCGGCGTCACCCCCAGTTTCATGGCGTACAGCACATTGCTGGTGCCCGCAAACTGCCCCGGACCAGCCGGTGCACCCGGCCTGCGGTCGCCTGTGCCCAGGCGCGCCACCAGCACGCGCAGCACCTCTTCGTGCCAGGCGCGGCTGAAGCGCCTGCGCGTGCCGTAGTCGGCAATCTTGAGCTCGCCCAGCCCTTCGGCCTGCAGCTGCGCAATCTTGGTGTCGAGCCGGCGGCGGCCTTCGGGGAAGTCGGGCACCTTTTGCGTGTTGCGAAAGTACACCTCGTTCACGATGGCCAGCACCGGGATCTCAAACAGGATGGTGTGCAGCCACGGGCCCTGGATGGAGATATCAATCTCGCCGCTGGGCAGCGGGGTGACGGTGATGTACTTCTCGTTGAGCTTGAACAGCCCCAGGAAGTCCACGAAGTCGCTTTTGATGAAGCGCAGCGAACGCAGGTAGGCCAGCTCGGCATCCTGAAAGTGCAGGCTGCACAGCGATCGGATCTCATCGCGGATCTCCGACACGAACGGCGCCAGCTGCACACCAGGGTTGCGGCACTTGAAGCGGTACTCCACCTGCGCACCCGGAAACTGGTGCAGCACAACCTGCATCATGGTGAACTTGTACAGGTCAGTGTCGAGCAGGCTGGTGATGATCATGGACAGGGCGGGCTGGCGTTCCGCAGGCCGTGCGGCGAAGCGACAAAGTGTAGACGAGCCCTGTGCCCGGCACCTACCCCGGAGAACCCCCGGCTGGCCGCTGCAACAGGTGCCAAAAACAGCACGGACCGGTGGAAAACGCGTGCTGGTGCGGCCTTGGACAGACGTTGACGGATCACTGACAACTCGTGCGCCACGACTTCTGTACCTTGCACAAGCACGGCCTGACGAGGGGGCTTTGCACGGGCTGGCGAGCCGCAGTCCACCGGACTCCGCCCGCGACTGCCACGGCCAGGGGCCGCACAGGCGATCAGGGCATGACCAGTGCCTGCAGCACCTCGCGCAGCGCTGTTGGCACGGGCACAGGGCGCCGCGTGGCACGGTCTACATACACATGAATGAAGTGGCCGGCCGCCGCAGAAAGCGGCTCGCCCTGCGCAAAAAGGCCCACTTCATAGCGAACGCTGGAACCACCCAGCCGCGCTACGCGAATCCCCGCCTCTACCGTTTGCGGGAATGCCAGCGGGGCAAAGTAGTTGCACTGCGTTTCGATGACGAGACCGATGGTTTCGCCTGTGTGGATGTCGAGCACGCCCTGGTCAATCAGGTGCGCGTTGACCGCTGTATCGAACCAGCTGTAGTAGACGACGTTGTTGACGTGCCCATACACATCGTTGTCGGCCCAGCGCGTGGTGATGGGGCGGAACACCGCGTAGTCATCACGCGGCCGAGGGGCCGGGCGTTGGGCCGCGGGGGTTGGAGCGGGAGTGCTGGCAGAGGTCATGGCCGCACATTCTGCCAGCGCCGGTAGTACTGCATGGCCACGTGCCAGGTCGTCGTCTGCGCACGCAGCGTGTCTTCCAGGTCGCGGCCGTAGCCACCTGCCATGGTCAGCACCAGTGGCACGCGCCGATGCCAGGCCCAGTCGAAAACGCGGCGGTCCCGCGCCTCCAGGCCGTCGTGCGTCAGCGCCAGGCGGCCCAGCCGATCGCCCTCGTGCGGATCGGCGCCCGCCAGATAGAACACCAGCTGCGGGGCGAACCGCTGCTCCAGCGCGCCCAGCGCCTGTTCCAGCGCAAGGAGGTATTCATCATCGCTGCAGCCGTCGGGCAGTTCCACATCCAGATCGCTGGGCTCCTTGCGGAACGGGAAGTTGCGAGCCCCGTGCAACGACAGCGTGAACACCGTGTCGTCTCCTTGGAAAATGTGGGCGGTACCGTTGCCCTGATGGACGTCGAGGTCGATCACGGCCACCTGCAGTGGGTGCGCGCCCGTGCCACGGCGGGGCTGCTCGGCCTGCATCAGCCGCGCGGCCACCGCCACATCATTGAACACACAAAAGCCGCCGCCCTTGTAGGCATACGAGTGGTGGGTCCCCCCGGCCAGGTTGCCCGCAATGCCGTCGCGCAAGGCAGCCCGACTGGCATGCACGGTGGCACCCACCGACCGCCGCGCGCGCTCGGCCATGGCCGGAGACCACGGAAAGCCTATCTCGCGCTGGGCGGCAGCGGGCAAGGTGCCGTGCTCGATGTCGCCGATGTAACTCCGCTCATGTACCAGTGCCAGCTCGTCATCGGACGCGGGAGGCGCCACCTGCAGGGCTACGCCAGGCAGCTGTGCGGCCAGCCTGTCGCGCAACATGCGGTACTTGGCCATGGGAAAGCGGTGGCCCTCGGGAAGTGGCAGGACAAACTGGTCAGCGTAGTAGGCATGCATCGGCGCTCGATTCTGCCGGGACCCCTTTAACTGAGGGGAGCGCTCTAATTTGCTGCAGCGCAACATAAAAGGGTTGCAATACGCCGCAAGCTCCGTAGAATCGCACCCATGCTGCACTGCAACATGACTGCAAGGTCGAGGCAAGCGCAGTTGTCTGTAACCACCCCGGGCTCCGAGCCCTGAATTTCTGGAGATATCACATGACGCTGACCGCTGAACAGATCCTGGCCTCGCACAAAGCCAACATTGAAACCCTGTTTGGTCTGACCACCAAAGCCTTCGAAGGCGTGGAAAAGCTGGTTGAACTGAACGTGACCGCATCGCGCGCTGCCCTGTCGGAAGCCGCAACCCACACCCAGGCCGTCCTCGGCGTGAAGGACGCACAAGAACTCCTGGCACTGCAAGCCGGCCTGTTCCAGCCCCTGGCTGAAAAGACTGCCGCTTACAGCCGCCACCTGTATGACATCGCTTCGGGCACGGGCGCCGAGTTCGGCAAGGCATTCGAGTCGCAAGCGACCGATGCCCAGCGCGCATTCACCAACCTGGTGGACAGCGCCGCCAAGAACGCTCCCGCCGGTTCCGAAACTGCCGTGGCCGTGATGAAGAGCGCCGTGTCGGCTGCCAACAACGCTTTCGAATCGGTCCAGAAGGCCGTCAAGCAAGCGTCTGACGTGGCTGAAGCCAACTTCAACGCAGTGGCCAACACCGCTGCCAACGCCGCCAAGACGGCCGCTCCCCGCAAGCGCTGATCGGCCGCGATGGGCCTGCGGTGTGGAGCGCAGACTCTAGACCGCGTTCAGGGGTTACCCTCATAATGGCCCCACCGCTGCAATGCTGTTGCAGCACCCAGTTGTCTCCTTGGATCCTCTCGAAACCTCGTTTCAGGGATCCTTTCAAAGCCCGGCTCTCGCCGGGCTTTTTTTTGGCTGTCCAATTAAGGCCAAGGCATGGACGGGCCACTAGCTGGCCGCAGCACCCGGCGAGGTGGCGCCCCCCTCCCCTCGGGTTGCGCAATGTCAACAATCTCCCCGCACAGAGGGGTTGGTTCGAAAAATCGTATTACGAATAATTCGTGTTTGCTTTATTATTGGAGCATCCCAACCGAAAGTCGTATCCATGTCGCATACCGTGAAAGCCTTGTTGACCGCCTGTGCCCTCACCGCTTCTGCTGGCGCCGTCTCTGCGCAAGAGCAGGTCGTCAACCTCTACTCGGCACGCCACTATTCCACCGATGAAGCCCTCTATACCGGCTTCACCAAAGCGACCGGCATCAAGATCAACCGTGTGGACGCAGATGACGCAGGCATCCTCGCCCGGCTCAAGGCAGAAGGCAGCGCCTCTCCGGCCGATGTGATCCTGCTGGTCGACGCTGCACGCCTGTACAAGGGCGAGGTAGACGGGCTGTTCCAGCCGGTTCAGTCGAAGGTGCTGAATGACGCCATCCCCGCACACCTACGCAGCACACCGGGGGCAGACGGCGGCGTCGCATGGTTCGGGCTGTCGACCCGCGCGCGCGTCATCGTCTACGACAAGGTCAAGGTACAAAAAGCCGACGTTGACACCTACGAGGAACTGGGCGACCCCAAGAACAAGGGCAAGATCTGCATCCGCTCGGGTTCGCACCCTTACAACCTGAGCCTTTTCGGCGCTGTGACCGAGCACATGGGAGAGCAAAAGGCCGAGGCCTGGCTCAAGGGACTGGTGGCAAACCTGGCCCGCGCCCCCAAAGGCGGCGATACCGACCAGATCAAGGGCGTGGCCGCCGGCGAGTGCGGAATCGCTGTGACCAACACGTACTACCTGGCGCGGCTGATGCGCTCGACCAAGCCCGAGGACGTGGCCATCGTCAACAAGATCGGTGTTGTTTTCCCCAACCAGGATTCGTGGGGCACGCATGTGAACATCGCAGGCGGTGCCGTTGCACGCCATGCCAAGAATCCAGCCAACGCGATCAAATTCCTGGAGTACCTCGCCAGCCCGGAGGCACAGAATTACTTTGCCAACGGCAACAATGAGTGGCCCTCGGCCAAGGGCGTCAACATCGACAACCCGGCGCTCAAGGCCATGACAGGCGGTAAGCCGTTCAAGAGCGAGACCATCCCGATCAGTGCCGTGGGAGCCAACACCACCAAAGTCCAGCAGATGCTGGATCGCGTCGGCTTCCAGTAAGCGACGTTCTGACCGCCGCGCCATGTGCAGCGGCCAAGGCAAGCCCGGCCAGCCCGGGCTTTTTTGCGTCGATTGCGGCCATAGGCCGTGGGCCATAATTGACGTTTACGTTAACGTCATCCACAGGAGAAACTCATGGACATCAAAGGCAAGGTATTCATCGTTACCGGCGGCGCCTCGGGCCTCGGCGAAGGCACGGCGCGCATGCTTTCCGCGCAGGGAGGCACTGTCGTCATCGCTGACATGCAGGCGGAAAAGGGCGAGGCTGTGGCGCGCGAGATCGGTGGGGCCTTTGTCGCGTGCGATGTCAGCAATGAAGACGATGGCCGGGCAGCCGTGGACAAAGCCGTGTCCCTGGGCAAGCTGATGGGACTCGTGAACTGCGCAGGAATTGCTCCCGCCGAAAAAACAGTGGGCAAGAACGGTGCGCATGCCCTTGGCCTGTTCAGCAAAACCATCACGGTGAACCTGATCGGCAGCTTCAACATGATCCGGCTGGCGGCAGAGGCAATGTCGAAAAACGAGCCCGAGGCGACAGGCGAGCGCGGCGTGCTGATCTCGACCGCCAGCGTTGCAGCCTATGACGGACAGATCGGGCAGGCGGCGTATGCCGCCTCCAAGGGCGGCGTGGTGGGGATGACGCTTCCCATCGCACGCGACCTGGCGCGCAACGGTATTCGCAACATGACCATCGCCCCAGGTATTTTCGGTACGCCGATGCTGTTCGGCATGCCCCAGGAAGTACAAGACGCGCTGGCAGCAGGCGTACCGTTTCCCAGCCGGCTCGGTACGCCGCAGGACTACGCCAAGCTGGTGAAGCACATTTTCGAGAACGACATGCTCAACGGAGAAGTCATTCGGCTCGATGGCGCAATCCGCCTCGCTCCCCGCTAAGAGTAAGACACTACTCTTAAAAAGATAGCTGCTAGTGCTTATTCAACAAGCGCTAGGGAACCTCTTCACCAATCGGTTCTGGCTGTGCCATAGCGAGGC